>RCNG010000399.1_pt1 | contig 19437 bp, 13 predicted proteins | sample 2041371 | NCBI WGS metagenome assembly RCNG01 (sample SAMN09708227, study PRJNA481090) | Marine sediment metagenome, whole genome shotgun sequencing project. | biome: marine sediment; feature: ocean; material: sediment; isolation source: Sewage treatment plant 1 marine sediment (STP1) ... | reverse complement strand
CGTGCACACCGCGTGCACAAGAGAATGAAAGACAACCGAAACGGACGCGAACCAATGAGCACTCGAAAGCCTTACGCAGCAAGGGTTTCTGGCGTTTCTTCAAGAACCGCTGGACCCCCTGTTCATCCCTGATAAGGATGAGGTCCCTGGTTCAAATCCAGGTGGGCCCACCACACCGCCTCTGTACTTCGGTCGAGACCTCTTCGGATTCGACCTCGTGCCCCCAAGGGCCTCTACTCCGTATCCCAAGCGACAATCGCAAAGACACTCGCACGAGGCAAGGGCAACTGGGCAGCTGTCGCCAGCTTCACCGGTACCGGTGCGATGATGGCGACCATTGCTATCTTCGGACTTCCCCTGTAGCCGCGATCGTCGAGTGGCACTCAAAGGGACTCACACCCGCAAAAGGATACACCGAAGTCGGGCCGCACCTGGATGACTGTGGAGATCGCGTTGGCGCTGTTCCCACGTCCCGCAGATGTTGACGACGCCTACACGTTCACCCGCCCATAGCCGGCCGGATTCGTCCCTATACGACGATCAGGGTGGAGCTACACGCCCCGGTCGGGTGGCCACCCCTTTGCCCAATAGCGAGAGAAAGGGGGCGGCCAGGTGGTGGCGCACTCCCTTGTTGACGACGCCGACGGATCTGTGAGGTTGGCTCCACTTCGGTCAAGACCATCTTGGTCCCCGCGCGAATAGGCAGGGGGCTGAGCACGACGAACCACAGACCGCCGCCTAGCTTCAGCCGGCGCTACGCAGGGTTCGTCTACTGCTCTCGGTTTGTCACTGAAACGATCTTCCCATCTTTGATGTCGATGGTGACATCAACCTCGGCAAGCACCTCCGTACGGTGGCTGACCAGCAGCACCGACGGACGGTGATCCATCCCCCGGATGTTGTTGACGACAGCGCTGACCGTCCCCCGGTCGAGGTGGTTGGTTGGTTCATCGAGTATGAGCAACGGGGGTCGGTGGACAAGCGCCCTCGCTATCGCTACCCGTTGGCGCTGTCCACCCGACAGGAAGATGCCGTCCTCGCCAATTGCAGTCTCAATTCCATCGGGCAGGTCTCGGACGAAGGCTTCCGCTTCGGCCAGCCTCAACGCCGTCTCCACGTCGGCTTGGGAAATGTTGGCGCGGCCGTAAAGGATGTTCTCCAGAATGGTGCCCGAGCGCAGAAGTGGCTGCTGCGGGACGATTCCCATTTGTCTGCGAAGCACCGTGAGGTCGAGGGTGTCATAGGGAACACCCTCTGCGGAAATGGCACCCTCATCGGGGCGATAGAAGCCCACAATGAGGTTGACGATCGTGCTCTTGCCGGAACCATTCGGACCGACCAGTCCGACCACCTTCCCGGGTGCAAGCTCCAGGCTCACATCCTCCAAGACAGGCTTGCGGTCGTACGCGAACGACACACCGGACAGGGCCACGCTTCCCGTCAGATCGACGGGCTCCGTGCCCGTGTACGGCCGTTCGTCAACTCCGTGCAGGAGCCCATAGAGTCGGTCAAGGGATTGAACGCCCTCGATCACAAACGGGGTCCGATCAGCGAGGACGCTCAGAGGTCCACGTAGGAGGGCAAACGCCGCATAGAAAGCGATGAGGTCACCGAGAGACAGCGAACCCTGGATCGTCAGCACACCGCCCACGATCAGGACGGCACTGCCGGCGATCGCCACGAGACTCTGCTGAATGGTGACCCACATCGTGATTCCAACCGACCGATCGATCGACGTATCTCGGAGCCTGTCGATAGCTTCTTTCTGTCGCTCGACCTCGACTTCTTCGGCCGCCTGAATCCGAATGAGGTCCATCGACCGGAGCATTGAGATGATGCTGTGACTGAACCGTTCGAAGCTCCGGTTGTCACGCTCAATGCGCGCATCTACGTGTCGGCCGAGCCATCGACTGGCAAGGAAGATGATCGGGACGAACGACAGCGTCACAGCGGTGAGAACGACGTTCATCCGGATGAGAAGGAAGCTGACTCCTATGATGAGGACTGTTCCGGGAAGGAAGTCATCGAAGATCGCTGACGTTCCCTGCTCCACACGCTTCGTCTCTTGGAGAACGTGATCGTGGAGCACGCCGTCGTCCGCTTTGCTGTAGGTACGGCGAGACATCCGCAGAAGTGCTGCGACTGCAGCCTCGCGCAGGCCGGCCTGGGCCCTCATCGTTACTCGGGCCAGGACGCGTCGCGAGGCTATGCCGATGACAGCACTCATGACGGTGAGCCCGAGGATGACCACACCGATCCATACGAGTTCCGAGATCTTCGATTCCGCGATTGCGTCATCTATGGCGACAGCTACAAGCAGAGGAATCGGTAGGAGCGCAAGTGCGCGGAGGAATGAAAGCCCCGCGCCGAGAATCAAACGGGCCCGGGAACTCCGGTAGAAGGCGGCGTACCAGCGCGACGCTTTGCGATTCATGCTGCCTCTTCCCCGAACCATCGACCCCGGTAGAGGACGGTCCGGGCAAGCGGCACGGCGATCGCTGCGATGAGGCCGTCTTCCACGGCCATGTCGCGGATCGCGAGGCCGTCATGATCCCCCTGCGCGTGAGGACCGGTCAGCGTGTGCGATGCGAGGTATCGATCCATTCCCAAGCCACCTACCTTGGCATAGGCTTCCTTTCGGACCCAACACCTGAGGAATGCCCGGTCCCGATCGGCGTGGCGCTCAATCCAGCGCAGCTCGTCGGATGACAGCACCAGGTCGGCCGATGCAGGGTCATAGGCACCTGCCGTGAGCCGCTCCACGTCGATACCAAGACCACCGGGAGGTCCGACCGCGAGTAGCGCCGCATCTACCGAATGGGCCAAGCTGAAATCGAGCGTATTCGGCGGGTACTCGACAACCGGCTTGCCCAGCTCCAGGTAGCGGAATCGAAGTGAGGAGGGGTGCACGCCGGTCTCGAAGCCCAACACCGATCGCAGCCAACTCCTCCCTCCGATGTATCGGCGTCGCAACTGTGACGTGCTGAATCTCTCTGACCTCGCCAGCTCGTCGGGACTCAGAACATCAGGCCGGCAAGGGAGGTCATCCAGATCGGCGGACCAGACGGACACCTCTCCAAGGCTCCGGTCGTCCTCCCGACCCGTGTGCCCGAGGTCCAGGGTCACGGCGCTCCTCCGATCCCATCCAACGCCGCAAGGCGCTTGTTCAGCTCGTGGCAGACGTCGGCGAGGTGGGGTTCGTCCAGCAGTGAGTCTTCCCCCCAGTGCTTCCCATCGCTGTCAACAACGTCAAGCCTCTCGACGAACTGTCGCCACGGATCGTCACGTCGCTCATCGAGCGGCAGCGCTTCCCCTTCTGCTCGGATGTACAGGACCGGCGCCCGATACGGCGCCGGCGCGAATCTGCGCTCGGCTTCGAGCGACACGTGCGTGAGTCGCCTCCCAGCGAGCTCTGCCGAGAGCGGCCGACCTGTGACCTCACGGACGTACCAGCGTGGTGTGTGCCGGATCCTGCCAAGCCGGACTCGAGTGTCCTTCCAGAGTCCCTGGGCCACAAACGCGAGGCCTGACGGACCGCCGCTCCGGATGATCTCGCGGCGCCGTATTTGCCGGGCGAACCACGAGCGTCTTCGCGGCAGCACCGTATCGAGCATCACGGCGAGGTCGACGTTCTCACCGCGCTCAATCAGCTTCTCTGCCGTCTCGATGGCGAGTAGCCCGGCATAAGAAGCCCCCAGCAGCCGGTATGGCCCGGGCCCCGACGCGATGATGATGCCAGCGAATTCATCGCACATGTCCGAGATCTTGCGGTGGGGCGCGGAGACACCGTCGGCGCCGCGGGCCTGAAGGCCGTAGATCGGGATACCCGGCGAGAGGTGGCGGGTCAATCGCTGATACGCAAGGACACTGCCGTCCGTCACCGGGAGACAGAACACTGGAGGACGGTCACCGTCGGGACTGATCGGAACGAGTCCATCGGTCCCCGTGCGTGACGATTCGCCCGTGGCGCGATGGGTGAACTCCTCCAGCGTGGGATGTGAGAAGATCGCTGCTAGCGGCACCGCCGTCCGAAACTCACGCTCCACACGACTGATCATCTCCACCGCCAACAGTGAATGTCCCCCGATCTCGAAGAATCGATCCTCGGCACCGACCTTCTCGACTCCGAGGACCTCGCTCCACAACGCTGCCATCTGGACCATCGCCTCCCCGCGAGGGGGAACATAGCCGCGCTCGGTCCGACGCGACGGCTCCGGGAGCCGCGTTGTGTCGACCTTGTCGCTCTGGTTCCGCGGCAGCTCGTCTATGATTTCGATGCTCGGGACCATGTATCCCGGCAGGCTGCTCCTGAGGTACTCGACGAGTTCCGCAGACGTCGGGTTTCGCCCGGGCTCGGCGACGACATACCCCACCAAGCTTGGTTCGCGAGCCCCCTCCCACAGATGCACGAACGCAACCGAAACGTCGGGGTGGTGGACCAGCTCAGCTTCGATTTCGCCAGGTTCGATTCTGAAACCGCGCACCTTGAGTTGCCGATCAACTCGGCCGAGAAACTCCAGGTTCCCGTCGGGTCTCCATCGAACCAGATCCCCGGTCCGATAGACACGGCCAGATCGACCGAACGGCGCTTCGACGAACCGGGATTCGGTCAGGTCCGGTGCGTCGAAGTAGCCCCGTGCAACCTGAGGACCACCGATCCAGAGTTCGCCCCTGACGCCGATAGGGGCGGCTTGTCGTGCTGCATCGACGACGAACGCCGTCGCCGAACGAAGCGGTTTGCCTATCGGGACGGACGTTGCACCAGAATCTCCAAGATCACTGAGGACCGCTGCCGTCGCGGTGACGGTGGTCTCGGTTGGACCGTACGCGTTGATGAACCGGATGGTCGAATCGAACCGGCGCTTCCAGCGATCGACCAGGACGGGATCGGCTGCCTCACCTCCGATGATGACGGTACGGACGCTGGAAGGGAGAGAACGCTCGTCACGAAGGACATGGGCCGCGAACATGTTCCAGTACGCTGTCGGGAACTGCAAGACCGATATCGATACGCGCTCGATCTCCTCGAGGAGGCGGGCGATCGATCCGACCATCTCCTCCGTGCGGAGCACAAGGCGGCCTCCGGCGGTCAGCGTGCAGAAGATCTCCTCCACCGAGGTGTCAAACGCGACTGAGTGAAACTGCAGGAGGCGATCCTCGTTGGTCAAGCCATACAGATCGTTCGCGGCCGCGGCGAAGGCTGCCAGCGAGCGGTGCTCAACCACCACGCCCTTGGGTTGACCGGTACTGCCCGACGTGTAGATGATGTAGGCCGGCGAGTCGAGGGTCGGTGCCGGATGGGTGCTCGCAGGGTTGTCCTCATCGGGTAGATCGGAAACGTGAAGGACGCGTACACCCGCCGGCGGTGGGTCAGTCCCTTCGTCGACCAACACAGCCGCCGGACGAGCGTCTTCGACAATCACGTTGTTCCGCTCACCAGGAGCCGCTGGATCGAGAGGAACGTAGGCGGATCCCGTCTGCAGTACGCCCAGAATCCCAGCAATCAGATCGGTCGACCGCTTCATCGAAATCGCAACCCGATCGGAAGCGGTGACGCCCTCACGCTCGAGCTGAGCGGCAATTGAGCGAGCCTTCCGATCCAGCTCGGCGTAGGACAGCGCCTGGTCGCCCTGCGATACGGCAATTGCAGTTGGGGTACGGTCCGCCCACCGTCCGATCGTCTCGAGCACGGTCGCGCCATCGAATTCCGAGTCACCACCGCTGAAGTCCGCAAGGAGTCGATTGCGCTCTCCTTCCCCCATCAGAGGAAGTTCCTCCACGATTCGATCCGGATCACCGATTGCCGACCGGGCGAGTTCCCCGAAATGACGCACCATGCGAGCGATGGTCACCTCATCGTAGAGATCGGCGTTGAACACGAGCCGGCCACGAACACGCCCGTCTCCTCCCGCGAGCTCGAGTTCGAGATCGAACTTGCTTGCGGCATACCCCGCTTCGACGGGCTCGGCAAGAATGCCCTCAAGTTGAAGCTCGCGTTCGAAGAAGTCGCGGTACTGCAGCATCACTTGAAAGATTGGGGTTCGGCTCGGGTCGCGCGCGGCGTCTGATCTGATGACGACCTGTTCGAACGGGATCTCCCGATGCTGGTAGGCGTCGAGCGCCGTCCGTCGGACTTCACCGAGCAGTTCCCGGAAAGTCGATGACGGATCCACGACGGTCCGATACGCGAGGGTGTTGACGAAGAACCCGATCAGCTGCTCAGCGTCGGCCGTATCGCGATCTGCACTCGGGCCGCCGACAATGATGTCGGTGGATCCCGAGTATCGGTGCAGAAAGGCATTGAACAACGCCAGCCACGCGATCGAGGGGGTTGCGCCTTCTCGTGCGCACAGCGCGTCGAGTGCAGCGATGTCGATGCCATCGAGTTCAAAGTCGATCCGGCCACCTCGTGACGTCTGCAGCGGGGGTCGGGGCCGATCGGTGGGAAGATCGAGCGGTGTCAGCGGCCCGGCGAGCTGCTCCGCCCAGTAGGCAAGACCATCGTCAAACACACCCTCGGCGACGCGTTGTCGTTGCCGCAGGGCGGTGTCCGCATACTGACTCGGCAGCTTCGCAAGGCTGGGCTCACGACCCGAGAGTCGCGCCGCGTACAGCTCCTCGAGCTCCCCCAGGAGGACGGGAATGGACCACCCGTCCGCAGCAATATGGTGGATCACGACGACAAGGAGGTGAGCGTCGACGCCGAGGCGAATCAGACGGATTCGCCAGACCGGCCCCTCCGCGAGATTGAAAGGTTCCGCGGCCATATCGTTCAGGATCTCGGAGGGATCGGTCTTGGACTCAGGCGCCATATCGACCATCTCAAGGGAAGTGTGACCGATCGGTTCAACGACCTGATGCGGTTGGCCGTCTCGATCGGGGTATCGGGTCCGCAGCACCTCATGCCTGCCTTCGATCATGGTGAAAGCTTCTCCGAGCGCCGTCGCGTCCAGCGGCCCCGAGAGCCGGGCTGCGAACCGCATGTTGTAGGCGCCGCTTCCGGGGTCGAGCCGATCGAGGAACCACAGCCGTTCCTGTGAGAAGGAGAGGGGGATGGATTCTCCGGTCTCGACGGTTCCTTCTGGGTGTTCTGCAAGCCGGGCGTCGACGTTCGCGAGGGCCGGATCGCTGGGTGCGGAGGTCCGCTCGCGAAGTGCAGCAATCGCGGCTGCCCGTTGCGCCCCCGAGAGGCCCTTCAGCCGGGCAGCGAGCCGATCAGACGGTGATTGGGAAGTCGCTACATCCGGTGGAGCCTCCGCCTGGAGGGCTCGGGTGTCCACCTTTCCGTTCACCGTCAGGGGCAAGGCATCTCTGAACACGAAACGGCTTGGGATCATGCTCCTCGGCAGCCGCTCGAGCAGGTGACGCCGCAGCACCGTGGTATCGACGTCTTCAGTGCCGGCAACGACGTGCGCCGTGAGCCTGATCGCCGTCCCGCTGTCCTGATCCGGGACCACCGCGACCGATTCGACGCCGGGGTGTTGCCGGATGTGGGCGGCAACCTCGCCGAGCTCGATTCGCACTCCGAGCACTTTGACCTGGTTGTCGATTCGACCAGTCACCGTGAGCGTTCCGTTCGCACTGACGTACCCGCGGTCACCGGTGAGATACACGATGTCGTCGGGATCTCGGGTGAACGGATTCTGGACGAATGCCGCGGCCTGCGCTACGGCATTGTTGATGTACCCCGCAGTTCCGGCTCGGGTGCGCAGCAGAACCTCGCCCGGCTCGCCAACTCCGCAGAGCCGCCCATCCGATACGACGATCGCTTGCGAATTCGGAAGCGGGCGACCGACCGGAACGATTCCAAGGGCGTCTTCCTCGGCGGAGACCACGTGGTAGGTCTTGACCATCGTCGTCTCGGTCGGTCCATACATGTTCACGATCTCGCACCACGGCTCGACGACCTCGCGCCATGCCCGCACGAGGGAACCCGTGAGGATCTCGCCGGCGAACATCAGGAGGCGCACGGACGGGATCCGTGCTCCGTCGGGCATCTCCCGACGCCAGATCTCACCAAGTGCAGGGGTGGCTTGAAATATGGTGACGCCGGCAGAGCGAATCCACGGCACGACGTCTCGAGCTTCGAGCGCGGTCGGAGGAACACAGATCGTCCCTCCGGCAATGAGTGGTGTGAAGACTTCACGAAGTACCGGATCGAAGGAGATCGTCTTGAGCAAAGCTATCCGGTCGCCCGGTCCTACGGCAAATCGGTCGCGCTGCCACACGATGAAATGGGCAAGACCGCGGTGTGTTCCGAGAATGCCCTTGGGAACGCCGGTGGATCCCGATGTAAAATAGACGTAGGCATCCTCGAATTCACCCGCGAGGAGTGACGGCTGCGAGGGTGCATCAGGGCTGTCTTGGCGAACATCGATCACGACCCGTCCGGCTTCCCGATGGAGGTGCTCAGCATCGGCGGCCGCACCTTCCGCGAGAAGCACAGCGGTCGCCCCCGCCTCGGCAGCCATGAGCAGTCGGCGCTTCGCTGGCAGGTCTGCCGAGAGCGGTACTGCGACAGCGCTGCCTCGCATGACGGCCACGAGGGCAACCACGAATCCGACCGTCCGATCGGCGCAGATTGCCACCCGATCGCCACCCGAGACACCCGCAGCAACAAGCTTCGCCGCTACAGCGGCTGATTCCGCCCACAACGCGGCATAGGTCAGCGTTCGGCCCGGACCTTCCACTGCAACAGCTCCGGGCGCCTCGGCAACGCGGTCCGAGATCTCTGCTACGACCGGCCGAGATTCGGGCTTGCCGAGAGCGATCGTCGGATCCACTAATCCGACACCGTGCACGCTTCCTGCGTCAAAGGCGGTCATGTCAGCTACCCCCGTCCGGATCGATGGTGGAAAGCAGGGCTGCGGCCTCTTCCGGGTCGAGCTCTGCGAGACCGGCGAGCAGGTCATCCAATTCGTTGCTTTGCCAATCTGTCGCAACGTCCTCGGTAACGACCGATGCGAAGTCCTCGATCGTCGGGGAGTCGAATAGTGTCCTCAGGGGCACCTCGACATCGAATACGCTCCTGATCCGCCCGATGACGCGCATTGCGAAGAGCGAGTGGCCACCCAGGGCAAAGAAGTCGCCACCAGCGGGGATTCCTTCCAGGCCGAGCACGTCGCACCATATCCCGGCAATCGCCGCGGTGATCGGGTCCCGCTCCGCAGGCGCCTCCTCAGTGACCTCCGGTTCCGGAAGACGAGCACGGTCGAGCTTGTGGGACACCGTCCGTGGAAGCTCATCGAGCACGGTGTACGAGGACGGTACGGTCAACTCCGGCAATGAGGCACGACACCACGACCGCAGTTCGGACTCCGACGGCGGAGATCCGTCCGCTACCAGATAGGCTCGTAGCATCGCGGAGCCGTTCGGAGCGACTGCGTCGACAACCGCAGCATCTGCGACGGCGGGATGGCCGCGAAGCATTGTTTCAACCGCTCCAGGCTCGACGCGAAAGCCCCTGATCTTGACCTGCCGGTCGATCCGACCAAGGAATTCGACCTCGCCGTCGGGCAGCCATCGTGCGAGATCGCCCGTCCGATAGACGCGCGCATCCGACTGATCGGAGAATGGGTCGGCAACAAACCGATCCTCGGTGAGCTCTGGCCTGCCAAGGTACCCGAGACCCACCTGCGATCCTCCGATGTGCAGTTCCCCCTCGACGCCCAGGGGTGTCGGCCACCCGCGACCGTCCAGTATGTAGACCCATGCGTTCGGTACCGGCCTGCCGATCGGCACGCGAGCGAACGGGCTGTCAGCCTGGACCGACAGATCCTTTCGCAGCACCCACACGGTGGTCTCCGTCGGACCGTAGGTGTTGTGGAGCCTCACCTCATGACGGCGGAGGGAGTAGAACACCTCAATGGCGTCGGAACGGACCTGCTCTCCCCCGATCGCCACGTGCTCCAAGGATGCGGGGAACGAGAGCCCTTCTTGAGCCATCTCGGCGACGACCGTGTGGAAGAGGCTGGTCGGAATGGCCATGTGCGTAATCCCGGCATCGTCACACCAGCGAAGGAACCGGTGCGCAGAGCCGAGCGCCTCGCGCTCGTGGAGGACCGCCGTCGCTCCATTCACCAGGGGTCCGAGCAGGCCCGTCACATAGCCGTCGAACGCGATCGAATACACCTGCATGACACGGCTACCTGTACCGTACCGGCAGTAGTTCTGATTCTCGAGGACCGCTGCAAGGTTGCCCTGGGTAATCACGACACCTTTCGGCGCGCCGGTCGAGCCGGACGTGTAGCTGACATACGCGACGTCCTGCGGTTGGCTCGCGATGCGGGTGGTGTGCGTCACCGGTCCTGCAACATCCTCGAACGCGACCGTCGGAACACCCAGATTCGCCACTTCTGCAAGGAGCCGCCGATGCGTGATCACCGCGACCGGGTCGGTCTCTTCGACGATGCCGGCGAGCCACGATGCCGACACCGAGGGATCGACCGGCACATACGCCGCACCCGACCGCAGAGCGCCGACGACGGCAACGGTCGCGTCGAGACCCGATTCCATATAGAGCACGATCCGGGTCCCTTGACCTGCACCGAGCCGTCGGATCCGCTCGCCGAAGCCATCCGCCTTCTGAGACAGCGCCCGATACGACAAGGCTCGCTCGCCATCTTCGTAGGCAATGAGGTCCGGGGCCGCATCGGTTCGAGCGGCGAGGCGTTCGGAGACAAGGAGCGGGGTGCCGATGTGGTTCGGCTCGTTGAAGCCGATCGTCACCTGCTGTCGCTCTTCGGCGGTGAGCATTTCGAGGTCCCAGACCGAGGCATCCCGAGCTTCGACGGCGGATCTGATGAGCGTGTGGAGGTGACCAGACCAGCGTTCGATGGTGTCCGGTCCAAACACGTCGGAGTTGTAGGTCATGAACACGCGGAGATCCGATCCATGGCTGCGTCCCTCAATCGTGAGCTCCACCCCGGAAGGCATCTCGAGGCCGAACGGCGCCCACCCCAGCCCTGTTGAAGGGACTTCCGGGAGAGTAGGGAAGCTCCGCATCTGCACCAAGAGGTTGAACGGCGCCTGATTCGGCGAATGCCTCCGTTGGCCGACGATCCGCGAGAACGGCGCCTGCTGGGCGGCGAGCCCACCCAACACCTCCGTCCGAGCTCGACGGACGGCTTCGGCGAATGTCACGTCGTCCGAAAGCTGCGCCCGAACCAGCATCATGTTGATGAAGCATCCGATGTGCCGATCGAACGCCGATACGGTCCTCCCTGAGGTCGCAACGCCGACGACGAAGTCCCGCTGCCGCGACAACCGTGCGGCAAGGACCTCGGATGCCGCCAACAGCATCATGAACGGCGTTGCATCCAGCGACCGTGCGAGTTCGGTGAATCGGCTCATCAGGTCTCGTTCGAGGCCGAACTCGACCGACACCGGGGAATCACTGCTGGGAGTTCGATGCTCTTTCGGAAGGTCGAGTTCGCCCTCGATCCCGTCTAACTGACGACGCCAATACTCGAGTTGCTCGTCGACGGTGTCCGGATCCTCTCGCGATCGCTCCCAAGCCGCCAGATCAGCAGCATCGAGTTCGCTCGGGTCTTCCCGCTCATCCGTAACGCCACGTGCTGCGGCATAGCCTCGCTCCAGCTCCCATCGCAGGATCTCTGCGGACCAGCCGTCGAAGACGAGATGGTGCATGGCAAGCACAAGAAGGTGATCGTCGGTATCGAGCCGGATGATGTGCGGCCGGAATGGGGGTTCGTGCTCGAGGTCAAATGGAGTCAGAGCGAGCGAGCGACCGAGCCGGCGCGCTTCGTCGAGCCCGCTCCCTTCGGGGATTGAAGAAAGGTCGTGGAAACCGATATCGGCCCGGCGGTCGGTCACCACCTGGGTCGGGGCGCCTTCGGAAGCCGGAAAGATCGTTCGCAGGACGGCGTGACGCTCCTGGACTCCGTGCACCGCGGCGGTGAGCGCGTCCATGTCGAGGGGTCCCATAAGGCGAAAGGCGGCAGGGCGGGGCTCGGACGTACGACCCGCCTCCTCGGCGAGAATGGCGTTGTACCACAACCCCTCCTGGAAGCGCGTGACGGGGGTTGGCGCGTCGGCATCTGGCCGTCGCACAACTGACGTCCTGCGACCTCGGCTCCGCTCGAGCGCCTGCCGAATCCGATCCTCCCGGGTTGCTGAATCGTCACTCACCCGCTGAGTCGCCTTCCAGCAGCAATGCCTCGATCATGACTGCCTGTTCGGCAATCGTGGCACGATCTGACAGATCGAGCATCGTCAACTCAATGCCTGTTTCTTCCCGGATCAATCCGAGCAAGCGGGTTGCGAGCAGTGAATCACCGCCGGCATCCAGGAATCGATCATGGACCGACGTCTCATCCAGACCCAGGACCCGCTTCCACAGGTCTGCAAGCAGAATCTCAATCGTGGTGGTCGGAGGAGTGAACGGCTGCACGGCCTCGGTTCCTTCGAGGTCGGAGATTCCGAGCCGCTCGGCGAAGCCGATTCGCTGGAGTTTCCCTGTGGGCCCCTTGGGGATCTCGTCGAGGAACACGATCCGACGAGGCACCTTCGCATCCGAGAGTCGCAGCTCTGCAAACCGTCGAATGTCGCGCTCGGAGACGTCACCCGCCGCGGGATCAAGCACCACCGCCGCCGCCACCTGCTCTCCCAGCCGGTGGTCTGGCACCGCAAAAGCCAGCACCTGCATCACGGATGGATGGTCGAGCAGGGCCTCATCGATCTCTCTGGGGGATATGGTCTCTCCGCCTCGGTTGATGATCTCCTTCTTTCGGCCCGAGATGGAGACATACCCATCCTCGTCTGTCGACCCAAGGTCCCCGGTCCTGAACCACCCGTCCTCGAACGCTTCCGCGTTCGCTGCCGGATTGGCAGCGTATCCGTCCGTGACGTTGGGTCCAGATATGACGATCTCGCCCTCCTCACCGGACGGCAGGATCTCCCCGGACTCGCTCATGATCGCGACTTGCGGCCCAGCGGCAGGACCAACGGATCCGGGCTTGCGAACTCCCGGCGGCAGCGGATTCGACGCCATCTGGTGCGCCGCCTCCGTCATTCCGTAGGCCTCGATCACTGGAACGCCAAGCGCCTCCTCTAGGTTCTGCATGAGCTGCGGCGCGAGCGACGAAGACGAGGACCGAGCGAATCGAAGACTGGTTGGGGCGACGGCAGCCTTCCGAGAGGCTCTCTCGACGACCGCATGGTGGATTGTCGGCACGGCGGTGTACCAAGTAGGCCGAGACTTGTCGAGCCAGCCGAAGAACTCCGGCGCCAGGAAACCGGGCGTGCAGACGACACTCGCACCGGCGTGCAGCGAAGCCAGCACTGCTGCAACCAGCCCATGGATGTGGAACAGCGGCATCACATTGAGGCACCGGTCCTCGGGTGTGAGACGCAACGTGTCGGCAATGTGCATCGCCGATGCAGCCAAGTTCCGGTGCGTGAGCGGGACCATCTTTGGTCGCGAGGTTGTGCCCGAGGTGTGAAGGATCAGCGCTACATCGTCCAAACCGGCGGGATCGTCCAGGGGCGCCTGCGAGCCAATCTGGAATGCACCGGCACCCTCAGCAGGCATCGGCTCGGGCCGGATGATCGTGATGCCCCTCGCCTTCGCCACGTTCTCCGCGGCTTCGGAACCGCCCTCGGGAACGATGATTGCCTTCATGGCGAGGTCATCCACGTAGAACTCGAGCTCGGCTTCACGATAGGTGAGGTTGAGCGGCGCAGCCGTTGCGGCATTCGCCACGCTCAGGAAGGACGTGGCTGCCAACGGGCCGTTCGGCGCGACGATACCGACCACGTCGTTTCGACCGATCCCGGCTCTCCGCAACCCACCGCCCACGGAATCCATGATGCCGACGAGCCCCGCATACGTCAGCGGGCCACCATCGAGCGACGCAATCGCGACTGATTCGGGCTGTGTCGACGCCAGGCGTCCAAGCTGCTCCATTCCAACCTCATGTCCCACGGAAGCCCTCCGTCGTGCACTGTCAAACAACTATAACGTCACCCGTCGACCACGGCCAGTGGTTTCTCGCCCACATGCCGTGGTTGCACGCGCCGGATCCTGTGATATCGTACGTGTGGGCTTAGGAGCGAACAAGGGGGCTTTCTCGTGGCCGAAACTACACACCATCGTGTGCTCGCTGAAGAACTTCAGTCGCGCGCGATCATCCCATTCGCCGGTATCTACGACGTCTTCTCGGCAAGTATCGCCGCCAGACACTACGACGCCCTGTTCGTCAGCGGCTTTGGATTCGCCGCGAGCTATTACGGCATGCCGGACATCGGATTCGGCACGTGGACGGACGTGACGGCGTTTGTCCAGAGGCTCAGACACATCCTCCCCGATCACTTCCTGCTTGTTGATATCGACGACGGCTTCTGTGACATCGAGGTCGCTGCGCACACGGTCCGCGTGCTCGAGACCGCTGGTGCCTCCGCCGTGGTGTTGGAAGACCAGCGAAGGCCTCGGATGTGTGGGCATTTCGACGGAAAGCAGATCCTCGAGCTCGACGACTACCTCGAGAAGCTCGACCAGGTTCTCGCCGCCCGTCGCGACCTGCTCGTTGTGGCAAGGACGGACTCGAGCGACCGCGACGACATCCTCCGACGAGTGAAGGCCTTCTCCGATGCAGGAGCGGACGCCGTGCTCGTCGACGGTATCAAGGACCTCTCGCTGATCGATGAAGTGAGCGCACTGGTGGACGTGCCGCTTGCGTTCAACCAGATTGCCGGCGGGAAGTCCCCAGCAGTCACGCTGACCGAACTCGCTGATCGGGGAGTCTCAATCGCGATCTACTCAACACCTGCCCTGTTTGCGGCACAATCCGCTATCGAAGCGGCGATGGTGGACCTCGAAGAGGCAGACGGGCGGCTGCTCCAGCCAATCGAAGGGGGGATCGGCGTAGCCGACTGTAACGCGCTCCTCACTGAGAATCTCGAAGGAGCAAGTCGCGTCCGTCAGCCCCGGGACGACAACGGCCGCCGTCTGCGGCCGGCGATCTGAGCCAAACCCTCACCAGGAGGTGTCGGACGTCTCGTTCCACTGCTGTCGCCGGTGTGCGATCACTCGAAGGTCGCGATCGAGCGGGAAGTGGTTCGTCTCGAGGTTCCCAATATCGAGCGCCAGGCACTCGTAGGTGTCCATTCCGAGCAACCTTCCGTGAAGCTGCTGGAGGAACGCCTGGTGCGAGAAGATGAGCACTGCTCGACCACGCTGCTCCTCGAGAGTGTCCTTCAGGAATAGCTCTGCCCGGGCCCGAAGGACGGCAAAGGACTCTCCCAGCGGCGGATCGAGGGAATGGTCGTAGTCGCCGACTTTGATGTACCGGACTCGCGGCCGGAGCGTGGCAATCAGCTCGGGCTGCAAGCCTTGCATCTCGCCGTAGTCCCGCTCGACACATCCCGGCCGGATGAGAATCTCCGACTCGGGAAGTCCGGTCACCAAACGCGCTGTCTCCAACGCCCTGCCCAACGGCGACGAGATCACCACATCGTGTTCGCTCAAGGGAAGCTCGGACCCGAGCTTCAGGGATTCCATGACCCCGGTATCCGAGAGTGGAATGTCCAGCCGGCCCGCGATCTTGTGCTGCTCAGCGAACGCTGTGGCGGCATGGCGTATCGTTGTGATACTCGTTTCCACGGAGGCCCCGGCATCGGCCGACCCATTCATCGCAGCGGCACCGCTCGGTTGTTCTCGGCCGAGTAGCGAAGCAATCGGTTGATCTTCTGAATGGTCTCGAAGTCAGACAAGAGGCCGAGCTTCGCATGCTCCAACCCGAACGCGTGGCAGAGGTCGGCGAGCCAGGGAACATCCGTTTCGACGGACCGATGTGATGGGATTGGGGCGATACCGCTCTCGGATGCAGCGATAACGGCATCGACGGTATCCGTCACGGTCCCTGCTTGGTTTGGCTTAATGAGGACGGCGCCAATCATGTGATTGGCGGAAGCCTGCCGAATCTTCGATGCGTCGGTGCTACAGAGGTTGTCACCAACGAGCGTGGAGCCACGCACCTGGTCTTGCAGACGGATCCACGCCCCGAAATCACCCTCGGCGAACGGGTCCTCGATGAGGACCATGGGATAGTCCTTCGACAGCTCGAGCCAGTACTCAACGAACTGGTCCTGATCGAACACTCGTCCGTCGGTCCTCGAGAACCGATAGAGGCCCTCGCTCTCGAAGTCATTGGCCGACGCATCGATCATCAGATCGAATTCGTTTGCCAACCCGAGACGCCCCAGGATGTCGAGGAGAAACTCGATCCAGGCACGGTTATCCGACGTTGGAGACGCGTGCACCGGAGATCCGTCGTTGTCGACAACGCTCATGCGGGCCAACTCACGCCGAACGTGTTGTTGGACCTCTCGGAACGGTGGGAGGTAGTCCCTCAACTGGGAGGATCTCGGCACAAGCAGATACTCCGGAAAGTCACTCAGAATCGGATTTGTTCGCGCGTGTGCACCTCCGTTGAGGACGTTGAGAAGAAGGGTCGGAAGACCAGAAGCAACGGGTCCGTCGAGACCAGCAGTGATCCGCAACATCACATACGGCGGTACTTCGCAGGTGCGGGCAGATGCGTTCAAGTAGGCGACGGAGATGCCGAGGGCGGCGTCCGGTCCGAGATCGTCCCGGTGTTCCCGGAGAACCTTGTCAACGGAGCGCTGGTCTGACGCCCTCCGAAGGTCGCCGTCCTCTCCGACGAGCGAGTTGATCACGTTCTCCGGCAAGGACTCGAGAGGCGTTCGTTCGGCCCGACTTCGGGTCTCTCCCTCCGGCGCCGAGCCGCGCCCGCTCATCCCGTTGTCGAGTGTGACGAGGAACTCAGAAGTGGGCTGAGCACGCGAGTTCAGGACTGTGTGGGCCGAGATCTCTTCAATGTTCATAGGTCCACCGACGCCCTGCAGCTCTCGTCGAAATCTGGGCGTTGGATTCCGGCTCCGGCATTCTCGCCCCTACCGCAGTGCTATCGGTTGGATTGGGGGTGCACCTGAGCGATGGACACGTCCCACCTCCATACGACGAAACAGCAGAACGCCGGTCGAAACCGAGCGCGACCGAAGGCTGGGGGCTCACCCCGCGCGAAGCGATTCACGCCTGCCCGAATCGGACCGCGGCGGGGGCCCGTCGGCTGTCGCTGGAGGATCTGGCTCAAGAAGAGTTTCGTGCGGTCCTCGGTGGGGCTCTCGAAGAAGTGCTCAAGTGTTCCGACTTCCACGATCTCCCCGTCGGCCATGAACACAACCCGGTCGGCCACTTCACGAGCGAAACCCATCTCGTGGGTCACGACGATCATCGTCATGCCGGATTCGGCCAACTCCTTCAACATCGCCCGGAACCAGTACTTGATTGAGGATGCTATCCAATGGTTGGAGACACCCATCCACGCCGAGGCTCCGGTGACGGCAATGGACATACTGGCGGATCAGCGTTTCGACTTGGCGATTCAGTACACCCTGGATCGCGGGGGTGATCCGGAGCGGATCTTGAACGCCCTCGATCCCGATTGGCAGACACGCTACGCGTCGCCTGTCAAGGTATTCGTAGCGAGCGATGGCCGACCGGGCCTGCGGCTGGGAGAGAGAATCGCTTGACCACGGATGAACTCCAGGCTCCAGGCTCCGAAGAGGAGCTGTGCATAGCGGCAATCGCCGAGGACGTCGAGCCTCGGAGGCCGGTCATGACAGGAGATGTCTTCGACGATGTCTCGATTCCAGGGCTGGACGACGGCACCGGCCTCGCAATAGTCCTGACACATCCGTGCTCGATGAGGCAAAGCGACAACCTGGTAGAACGACTGCTCATTGAAAAGCAATGCCGCTACCGGGCTTGATGAGCGGAACCTTCGCCGCGCAATTCCTGGACATCGGGCTTGTCAAGAGCGCTGAACTCAAACCGGCGACTCGGGTCGCGTGCCTATCGCCGGTCGGTATCAATCTCCTCCAACAACGTCTGATCTGGCATCTCGCACGATTCTCTGTGCCTACCCACCTCCTGAACCAAGCGCGCGACGCAGTCTTCGAAGAAGCCAACTTGAACGAAGACTGGATCATTGAGCTCACAGATCGCGGCGTGGAGTGGAGGCTGCCGCTGCCGCTTTCCACGATTGGATTAGGAACAGCGCCGACGGAGTGCGTTCGCGACAGGATGCGCTCAAGGATCGCGAGAGGCGAGCGGGAGTCCGGCGTGAAATGCGCGACGCTTTGAAGGCGGGCTGGCCCTCGCCCGCCATTTGAAGAACCTCCGTTGAAGCGGCGGCCACCTCACCTTCGCCAGCCGCCGTCAAAGCTAGTCGACTACCCGCCGAGAGAGTTGATAAGGTCGTCGAGTTCGTTTCTCTTGGCTTGAGCGGCCAGCACCCTTGCTACCCCTTCCGGGGTCGCCGGTCCGATGTCTGGAGGGAAGCCGTCCAGAATGCCAGATCCCTTCAACACAGATAGAGCGATCCGGGCGTCGCCATTCTCGATAGCCTTCCCTACCTAAGCAATCGCCAAGTCCTGAAGTCGCTCGATGCGCGCCTCGCACGATGCCCTCATCTCCAACCGCCGAGAGTTGAGCGACGCCGCGAAGGTTGGGTTAGAGAGCCATCGGTGGACGGTCGAGCGATCCACGGCGACGAATTCTGAGCCTTGAGTCATGGTCTCCCCGCTCAATAGGGCATCGATCGCCTTCTCCTGTTTGACACTCAGCCCGCGGGTTTGTGCACCCTCCAGTTCTGTCTCATTCTGTTGCATTTGGTTGACTCTCCTGTGATTCGAATCAGGGTGGGGAGTATCTGGCGGCGGCTAGGTTGCGGCGATGGAAGCCTCGAGCCCCGAATCTCGGAATCGGCCGACATCGTCGAGCCACTCATACAGCCGGTTCCAATCAATCGCGGTTGGGCCCACCAAACCCCCGCTTCATATCGATCGACCGTTCCTCCTACTCCTGCCTGCTCTGCCTTCCCCTATGGGGAAGGCAGCAACGCGGCCAGCCACTGACGGAAAAGATCTCTCGGTCTCGACACGAGGGTGTGACGCACCGCCATCCCGAGCTTCGCTCGGGCCGCCTCCACCCCAAACGGGCAGAACACCTGAGCAGACCCTCCGCCGCCCTGCCGGTGTCGCTGCGCCCCGATGAGGAGCGGCCTCGACGCTCGGCGGCATAGGCCGAGTTCAGATGCAACAATCGGTGGTACTCGACGAGCAGGAAGAAGGGTCTTGACGTGAAGCTTGGGCCACGAGAGGCACAGGAGAACACCGGTAGCCTCGCACGGGATCACCTCGCCAACGAACGAACGTTCCTCGCCTGGATTCGCACGGCTCTCGCCGTCATCGGACTCGGCGTCCTCGTCGGCAAACTGATCGAGACCGACGGTCTTGCAGCCGAAGTCATCGGGATCGCGATGGTCGGTTTCGGGGCAGCCATGCTCCTCTACTCGATCAGTCGGTATGAGCGCACGATCACCCTGCTGAACA
>RCNG010000398.1_pt1 | contig 19439 bp, 16 predicted proteins | sample 2041371 | NCBI WGS metagenome assembly RCNG01 (sample SAMN09708227, study PRJNA481090) | Marine sediment metagenome, whole genome shotgun sequencing project. | biome: marine sediment; feature: ocean; material: sediment; isolation source: Sewage treatment plant 1 marine sediment (STP1) ... | reverse complement strand
GAGGTAGGTAAGGGGCGTGAGCATATGTACAGGAAGTACGGTATTAGGGCAATGCAGGAGCAATTGCCGAGGATGCGGAAGCTTTGCTGATATAACGGTTACCGAAAATAAACAGGAATAACAATTAATAAAAGATGAAAACTAATATAATTAAAAGACTAAAAAACATTGGCCAAAGCCACTGGTACTGGCTGATTTATATCCTTGGCGCGCTAACGCTACTGGCTGTCGCTTTATATTTCCAATATTCTCTTGAAAAACCTCCCTGTGTTATGTGCATTCAGGTTCGTTTATGGATATCGGTGTTCGTTATCGTGTCGATTGCGGGCTTACTTACACGAAGTAACAGACTAATGAACACTGTTGCAAACCTGATTACTGTGCTCATTGCTGCCGCGCTCCTGGAACGTGCCTATCTGTTGCTAGGCACTGAACGCGGTTTTATCTTTAGTGATTGTGGTTTTGATCTCGGTTTGCCAGCCTGGTTTGCCATCGATCAGTGGTTGCCATGGTTGTATCGTGTCGAAGCCTCATGTGGTTTTACGCCGGAAATAATGTTTGGCATAACCATGGCTGAAATGTTAATAGTAATGTCTGGCCTGCTTTTGCTGTTGACTGTTGCTGTTTTTTTCGCGAGTGTCGTGTCTTTTAAAAAATCAGATTGATGTCTCCGTCTACTCTGCCTTATTTCAAAGGCATTCTGGCGTGAATTAAACAGCATTCTGTTATAATTCGTGACTTTCCAGCATACAGACCAATTTCGAGACCGATAATAATGCCAAAAATCATCTACACCGAAACAGACGAAGCACCTGCATTAGCCACTTATTCATTTCTGCCTATCGTGCAGGCTTACACTCGTGCTGCGGGTATTGAAGTTGAAACCCGTGATATCTCGCTGGCGGGCCGTATTATAGCCAATTTCCCGGATAAGCTAAGCGATCAGCAAAAACAAAGTGATGCTCTGGCTGAGCTTGGTGCACTGGCAAAAACACCCGAGGCAAATATTATTAAGCTGCCTAATATCAGTGCCTCAATTCCCCAGTTGCATGCGGCAATTAAGGAGTTACAGATATTGGGTTATGACATCCCTGATTTTCCGGAAGAACCGGAAACTGACGAAGAGAAGCGCATTCAGACACGTTATGGCAAAGTTCTGGGCAGTGCGGTTAACCCGGTATTGCGCGAAGGTAACTCTGATCGTCGTGTAGCTGGTCCGGTAAAAGAATATGCACAGAAACACCCGCACCGCATGGGGCAATGGTCAGCAGATTCCAAATCACATGTGGTTTCGATGAGTGATGGCGATTTTTACGGCAGTGAGCAATCAGCGGTCATTGAAACGGCCGGTGAGGTGAAAATTGAATTAACCACGGATTCGGGTGAAACCCGGGTACTTAAAGAAACAACACCGGTGCAGGCAGGTGAGGTTATTGATGCAGCGGTGATGAATCGTAAAGCATTATGTGCTTTTTTTGAAGAAGCGGCTAAGGATGCCAAAACACAGGGTGTCTTGTTGTCACTGCACTTAAAAGCCACGATGATGAAAATCTCTGATCCGATTATGTTTGGCCATGCGGTAAAGGTTTATTATAAAGCGGTGTTTGACAAACACGCGGCTACTTTTGAAAAAATAGCTGTTGATACCCGAAATGGTTTGGGCGATGTGTATGCAAAAATCGCTGCTCTTCCGGATGATTTACGCTGCGAGATTGAAGCTGACCTGCAGGCTGTTTACCAGAAACGCCCTGAATTGGCGATGGTAAATTCAGACAATGGCATTACCAATTTACATGTGCCCAGCGATATAATCATCGATGCATCAATGCCGGCAACTATTCGTTCTTCCGGTCAAATGTGGGGCCCTGACGGAAAACTACATGATACCAAAGCGATGATTCCTGATCGTTGTTATGCCGGTATTTATCAGGAAACCATCGCTTTTTGTAAAAAACACGGTGCCTTTGATGTCACCACCATGGGTAATGTCAGCAATGTTGGGCTGATGGCGCAGAAGGCGGAAGAGTATGGCTCTCACGATAAAACCTTTGAAATACCGGCCAACGGGGTTGTGCGCGTAAGTGATGGGGCAGGTACTATTTTAATGCAACACAAAGTCGAGCAGGGCGACATCTGGCGCATGTGCCAGACCAGAGACCTGCCGATTCAGGACTGGGTTAAATTAGCCGTTAGCCGTGCCCGGGCAACCGGACAACCGGCTATATTCTGGCTGGATAAAAATCGTGCCCATGATGCCAACATCATCAGAAAAACCGAGCGCTATCTTAAAGATCACGATACCGATGGCCTGGAAATAAAGATTTTGGCGCCAGTTGAAGCCATACGTTATACATTAGAACGGGTTAAAGCGGGTGAAAATACCATTTCAGTTACCGGCAATGTGTTAAGGGATTATCTAACCGATTTATTTCCGATTTTAGAACTGGGCACCAGTGCAAAAATGCTCTCAATCGTGCCTTTGCTGGCAGGTGGCGGTTTGTTTGAAACCGGTGCCGGTGGTTCTGCGCCAAAACACGTTGCACAAGTTTTACAGGAGAACCATTTACGCTGGGATTCCCTGGGTGAGTTTTTAGCGCTAGCGGTTTCAATTGAAGACCTCGCACAAAAAACACAAAATGAAAAAGCGCAGGTGCTCGCCGATACACTTGATCAGGCGAACAGCCAGTTTTTAAACAACAACAAATCACCTTCACGCAAAGTGGCTGAGCTGGATACCCGCGGCAGTCATTTTTATCTAGCAATGTACTGGGCGATGGCACTTGCTGAGCAAACTAAAGATAAAGATTTACAGGCATTATTCATCCCGTTAGCACAGCAGTTAAACGACAATGAAAATAAAATTATTGAAGAACTGATAACCGTGCAGGGAAAAGCGGCGGATTTAGGTGGTTATTATCGTATGGATAAAGCGCTAACGTCGAAGGTGATGCGTCCCAGTGTTACCTTGAATGCGGTGATTGATAGCTTATAAAAAATATTAATTCACCACAGAGGCACAGGGGGCACAGAGAAAACCTTTTGATTTTTAAAACTACTAACTTGTATTTAGTATTAATGGTTGTCTTATGTTTCTTTAACAATATAACTTAAAATTCATTAGCTATGTGTCTTCACTGTAAAAAAATAGACGTTTTTCTCTGTGCCCTCTGCGCCTCTGTGGTGAATTGCTTTTAGTTTTTAACTGTCAGATTAGCTTTGTTTACTACAACTAACTTGCAAGACTTTGATGATGCGGTGCCAGCATTAATATTAAGGCCTGCGCATGTTCGGCGGCTTTTCTGCCTAAATCGGTGAGATAACCACCGTCAATTTGCGTGACCAGGCCTTTATCGAATAAGCGTTGTACCGCTTCAATTTGATTTCTATTGGCTTCCGAATGTACTTTAATGCCTTGCTGAGTGCTATCCAGATTGTAATGGATTAATATGTCCATTTCAGCCATTTGTTCTTGTGAGAAGCGCATTTTCTACCTCTATTCATTGTTTGGTTTGTTTCACCGCTAAGTTTTTATAATACATGGGAATCTTTAATCAATCTATAAAATCTCATCACCATATCGAGTCGGTTCCTTTCAGTCACAGCTAATCGAGAAACAAAAGAGTTAATTTTAATTAATCTTCGTCATCATCTTCATAAGCAAATGGATCTTCATCCTGAATAACTGGAGTATCGTCGCAATTCCCCCATTCTGACCAGGAACCTGGATAACATTTAATATTCGGATAACCTACCTGTTTCAACATAATATAGGTATGTGATGATCGGTGACAGGTTTGGCAGTAAGTGATTATTTCTTTGTCTTCAGTAATACCGCGATCGTGTAACATTTCCAGGACTTTGTCATCTGACTTCATGCGCTTGTGGCGAGCCGGATCCTTGTTAAGTTTCCAGTCAATATTAATGGCTCTCGGTATATGTCCACTACGTTTAGCGAGGGGTTGCAGGCCGGTAAATTCATCATGCGAGCGAGCATCAATTAGTACTATATTTTCATCATTGAGTTTTTCTAATATGTAGTCTTTATCGACGGTGATATTACTAATAGATTTTGCCTGGTAGTTACTTGGCTCACGAAATTCTTCCTGGACATGAAGAGGAAAACCTTCAGCTGACCATGCCGTCATACCCCCATTTAGCAAAGAGAAGCGGGTATGACCAATGGCATCCAGAGTGAGTAGTAGGCGTGATGCTCGTCCACTGCCTTCATCATCATAAGCAATGACATGTTTTTCCGGTGTTAATCCTATAGCAGATAGTGTTTCGCTGATATCCTCTAATTCAGGCATCAGGCCCTGTGCGAATTTACCTTTTGCAACGAGTTTGGCATAGTCAAGGTGTACGGCTGTAGGCACATGTCTTTCACTGTACCGTTGTGCAGAGTCAACAGAGACAATGATCAACTGATCATTGGCCATCAGTGTTTCCAGTTGACCGGGTTCTACCAGTAAGGGTAAATTAATTTCAGACATATAAAATCTCTACTTTTTTTGATTTCGTTTAATTTTGATTGAATCAAGCCTTGCACCGTTGTAATTGTGCCGGCTTTAATTTTCCGCTTAATTTTCCCCTCTTAATTTTCTATAGCCTTCAAGGCATCAATAATGGCTGATGGTTCCATACGGTTCTTATAGTCCGTATCTGCATGCATCGCTCGTACAATACCATTAGTATCGATTACAAAACTACCTGGAACGGGCAGCACATTACGGCCTTTACCATTAAAGGCTTCAATGTCCAGACCATGATTTTTATAAACGTCAACCAGCTCAGCAGGTAACTCGAAGTACAGTCTGTAATCTTTCATCACCTGGCTATCCAGATCACTCAACACTTCAAACGGATAACCTTTTTCCTTGAATTGCTCAACCGACTTATCAGGCCTTTGCGGTGTAATAGTAATTAACTGCGCGCCATATTTTCGAAACTCTGGCAGGCTCTCCTGCAAAACATGTAAATGCATATTACAGAAAGGACACCATGCACCCCGATAGAAAATCAGTACCACGGGACCTTGTTTTAATTTATCTTTTAAACTGACCGTTTTACCCAATGCATTATTCAGCACAAAGTCAGGCGCTTTTTCACCAACCTTGATGCCCGGGGCGGGAATAGTGCGGGCTAGATTTTTGCCCGCATTTTCCATGACAGCCATATCACTGGCCGAAAATGGCGATTTCTCATTTTTTGATTTTTCTATGTGCTGTTCAAGTGACTGCTTATAGCTAGGTAACTCATCAGCTGTTGCAATGCCTGATGAAACAATAAGCAATAGAGCAGTCAGATAACACAAGCTGCGATTCAGATGAAACATGGATTTATCCTCCCCAGGGAGCCGGGTTGCTAACTTATAATTAAGATCAAGCCACTATTCAAGCTCAGTTCATATACCACCTCTTGTAATCTACAGCAAAAAGAAACCAGAAAACAATGATTTTCTGTCTTTTATTCGCCTGGATACTAAATGCGCTGTATGCTTAAGCCTGTAGTTCTCAAAGATACTGGTAACAAGGTGATACTGCATTAATATAAAGGACGGTTTTTTAACTAAACAACCTGACCAGCACACCAGCCAGATGACCAGGCCCACTGGAAATTGTATCCGCCCAGCCAGCCTGTCACGTCTACCACTTCGCCGATAAAGTACAGACCAGGCACTTTTTCTGATTCCATGGTTTTGGAAGACAATTCGTTACAGTCGAGACCACCCAACGTCACTTCAGCGGTTCGATATCCTTCGGTGGCGTTTGGTTTTATCTTCCAGTGTTGTAATTGCTGAGCGATTTCATTCATTTTATCTTTTGAAAGATTTTGCAGGGCCTGCTGGATAACATCCTGTGCTAATAAAATGGGTACCAGGCGTTTTGGCAGTACCTCGACTAATACGGTTTTTAATTTAACCTGTGGCTGTTTTATCCTGCGAGTTATCAGCCAGTCCACTACATCAAGATCAGGTAACAGATTAATGTTTATCGCTTCTCCAGCTTTCCAGTAAGAAGAAATCTGTAAAATAGCCGGGCCGCTTAAACCACGATGTGTGAACAGAATATTCTCTTTAAATTGCACTCGTTCATTACTGACCAGGCTCTCAAGCGAAATACCGGAGAGTCCTTCAAGTTTATCTTTATCGTGTGGCTGCAAGGTAAAAGGCACAAGTCCTGGTGTTGTTGGCCACAGATGGTGACCGAACTGTTCGGCGACTTTATAACCAAATGGGCTGGCGCACATTTTAGGGATTGATAAACCACCACTTGCAATAACTAAAGATGCCGCCTGAAAAACAGCTAAATTAGTTTTAACAACAAAACTATTTTCAGCTGACTTATCTACTGTTGAAATATTGCAATTAAGATGAATTTTAACGTTTTCCTGTTTGCATTCTTTAAGCAACATATTAACTATGTCTTTGGCGCTGTCATCACAGAACAGTTTACCCAGATCACGCTGATGATAGGGAATTTGATGGTTATTTACCAGGGCAATGAAATCCCACTGTGTGTATCGGTTTAATGCGGATTTACAAAAATGCGGATTATGGGAAATGAAATTGCTGGCACTAACTTCCGTATTGGTAAAGTTACAACGGCCACCACCGGACATCAGAATTTTTTTACCTGCTTTATTCGCATGGTCCAGCACCAGCACTTTACGTCCACGTTTACCGGCTTCGATTGCACACATAAGTCCTGATGCGCTGGCACCGATAATTAACACCTCTGTTTGAATGATTTTATCTGGCATAGAAGAGAAAGCCGTGCATAGTTTATAAGTTCGAATGCTCGCTATAACGAAAATGAAAAAACATGAAAAGAGGGCAGAGACGCATGATAGCAGATTAGATTATTAAGGAACCTCTGAACAAGTCATGAATCGACACCTTGCAATTAAAATGACCTGCTTCTGCGTTCTGGAACTTCGCAATAGCCCTGCTATTACGCGCATTCCACGCCTTGAATCAGAACGTTTTAATCACAATCTGTTCGACCCAGACTTATTCAGTGGTTCCTTAACGGACTAGTAGCGTATACTTAGCAAAATATTCAACGCTCTATGGAGGAGTAAAAATGAGTGACTATACACATATTCTGCTGGCTATTGATTTCTCTACATCAGCAGATCAGGTGCTGGCAAAAGCGCGTGATATTGCGCAACGCAATAATGCAAAACTCAGTTTGTTACACGTGGTGGAATACATGCCGCCGGTTGATTATGCAAATGATCCTATGGTCAGCAACTGGGTGATCAATGATAATGAAATGCTGGAACAGGCCAAAAAATCACTGCAAAAATTTAGCGAAAAGCACAATTTGAAAGAGGTTGATTTGAATGTACAATTTGGTACACCGAAACACGCCATCTCTCAATTTGTCGAAGATAAGCAGTGTGACCTTGTCATAATGGGTTCGCATGGGCGTCACGGTATAAGCCTGCTTTTAGGGTCAACTGCTGTTGCCGTACTGCATGCTATGCCATGCGACATACTGACTGTAAAGTTAGAAGAATAACTCCATATACAAATACATTCATGTTTGCTAATAACGCATTTCAGTGCGGAATTTCTAATGTTTAAATCAATTGGTAAGACCTTTCTCACTGGTTTAATTACCTTATTACCCGTCATACTTACTATTTACCTGTTGTACTGGTTGGCCGTATCTTCAGAAAATGTAATGAGTACCGTGCTTCACTGGGTATTACCGAATGCGACTTATTTCCCGGGGCTTGGCATGATTGCCGGGCTGGTGGTTGTATTTTTTGTCGGACTGTTAATGAAAGCCATACTGATCCGTCAGTTGTTTTCTTTTGGTGAGCAGATTCTTTACCGCTTACCACTAATAAAAACGGTCTATCGTGCAATACGTGATCTGTTTGATTTTTTCTCACCAAAGGCGGAAAACCTGGGGCAGGTAGTAGCGGTAACCTATAACGGTATGGAGGTGATAGGTTTTATTACCCAGACAAATCAACAGCGTTTACCAGAATCCTTCCGCCAACAAGACAAGGTGCTGGTGTATATTCCGATGAGTTATATGATTGGCGGGTTTACCGTTTTTATTCCAAATGAACATGTTCGGCCATTGAAGATGAGTATGGAGGAAGCCATGCGCTTTGCCCTAACCGCAGGGATTACCGGCAAGAATGTGAGTTAATGCTAGCGCTATTTGTAAATTCACGCTTATTGATTTTCTTCTCTTATGCAGGTAGTGAAATTTCAGTAGTAGCTCATTAAACATGAATATCATAAAGGCCCATAATCTGGCTTGTCCTATTGACGGGGGCCAGTTTAAATATCATGAAAAACAACTGATTTGTGAGCACGGCCATGTTTTTGATATTGCCCGGCAAGGTTATGTGAATTTGTTACCAGTGCAGCATAAAAGAACGAAACATCCCGGTGATAGTAAAGTTATGGTTTTAGCAAGAACGCATTTTTTAAATGCCGGATTTTATCAAGCCATCGCAAATAAGTTAAATGAACTTGTTCATACACAGATAACGTCTGCGAATGAAAGTTGCTTTCTGGATGCTGGCTGTGGCGAAGGTTACTACTTAGAGACTCTGTTAAATTATCTTAGTGACAAAAAGACTTTAATTGATCTTTCTTTTATTGGTCTTGATATATCTAAACATGCCATCGTTCAGGCAAGCAAAAGAAACAAACAGATAAGCTGGGTCGTTGGTACAAACAGAAGGCCACCCGTTGCTGAAAAAAGCATTGATATTATTTTAAGTTTGTTCGGTTTTTTGAGTGTGCCAGGCTTTGAAAAAGTATTAAAACCTGGCGGTAAAATCATCGTTGTCGATCCTGGCCGCGAGCATCTAAAAGAGTTAAGAGAAATAATTTACCCTGAAATAAAAAAATCAGACCAGGTTAGTACGCTACAAACAGAAACAACTGGATTTTTTTTAGTTTATAGTGAGTCACTGCAGTTTAAAGTAAACCTTAATAAAGAGCAGATTACTAATTTACTTATTATGACACCGCATTTTTATCGGGCATCGAAAGAAGGCAGGGAAGCAGCAAAGAATTTACCACAACTGGATTTAACCGTTGATGTGGTATTTAGTGTTTTTCAAAAAAACTAGACTTTTATAAGACCAGGGTGTCTCTGAGCAGGTCCAGGTTAAATCGTCTGTGTCTGGATAATCGCCCTTCCTTACAGCTACAGTATTACCCTAACCGTCCATCCATGGGCTATTCAATATGAGCTAGTTAATTCAGCTTATAACACCAGCGCTCGAGCCTGTGTTCATAGATAACGACTACAGGCATCTACATGATGGTGGTGTGAATACTGTATATGTGGATGTCGAATCATGTGGTATGCCCTGTAGGTGAACGTCTAATTTATAACCAGTCAAAAATCCGATGACAAATTGTCGGTTTTTTACCGTTTTATATGTTAGAGATAAACAAGAAACAGACAGTTCATGACATTAAATACAATATAATCAATGTATTAGTTTATATGTATTGAAAATAGTGTCGGTTTTCTTTCCTTAATTTCATCTATAGTTATCATCTTGTGTAAAAATTTACAAATTTTTAATGGCTAAATTGTGAAATGGTTTGCTTTACTAATAGTAATAAAATTAACTAACGAATTTTTTAAGGAATTATGCTCATGAATTAAAAACAGTTTACGCTCTGATGGGCGTGGTTTCTATTCTTACCGTTGGAAGGGTTGATGCGGCAACAGTTTTCGCTCCAACCGATGGGGATGTGAATTTCTTGATTGCTACACTTGGTGGCGGAACACTGGCGATGTTTGATGACACCGACCAGAGTTATGCAGGGCCAAGTCTTACAATTAGTGCACCTGAGATTATCGGCTTCACTGGTCCAGTTAATACTAATGATTTTATTGCTACCGGCCTTAGTGGTACGTTGAATCTTATTGGCAGCGACCAGTTTATCCTAGGTCTCGACACCGGCGGCGGAAACTGGATCACCGATACGTCAGTCGTCTCGGTTGGTGACAACGCTTATCAGGTATCTTTTGACAACGCCGGCACCTTGACGGAGGTTGATGTGAGAATTATCCCAGCAATACCTGTACCAGCAGCTGTTTGGCTGTTTGGTTCTGGCCTGTTAGGTCTGGTCGGTGTCGCAAGAAGAAAGGCTCTGGTAGGGTAGTATACTGGGCAAACTGTTCTGACTCAGGCAATCCTGAAACAGACCACCACCGTGAGTACAGCTATGTTTTTTATATAACTGTACTCGCGGTTTTTTTTGAACATATTTTTGTAACACGGGGTGCGATCTTTCGCATCCACTCGATCAACTGATCAAATAAATACAACGTCCAAGCTTGGCGATAAACGGAAAAAATAGCCGCTCCACGCATGTTGTATGGCCGGGGTAGCGGCAAAAGGCAGGCGATAACTGTTTCTGGCAGCAGTAAAAACAGGCCAATATTTTTACAGAAGAATAATTTTGAACAAAGTACGATTATTTTATACTGGATGTCGGTATTCTTGACGGTGATAATAATCGGGATTATATTTCTATAAGATAATCGTGACCGTTTCTTGCGTTTGTCTTATGTATAAGGTGTAATTGCATACCCGAAGAGAATTTACAGGGGAGGTATATTTTCTTTTAACTTTAGTGAAAAATATGAGATCAAAAAAGTATTTTGTAGCACTAGGCTTAATGTTGTTGTTTAAGTTGTCGGTGGTAGAGGCGGCACGTGACGATGTACTAATAATTGTCAACGACAACTCGCTGGATTCACCACAGGTTGGCGCCTATTATGCCCAGCAGCGAGACATCAATCCGGCCAATATCGTGCATGTTAATGTACCGGGCAGTTATTTCATCAGCTGGACCGATTTTCGCCGCCTGCGCGACCAGCTAATTCGTTTTATGCAGCAACCCGGCATGCTGGATGACCCAGGCCTGACACCGGTCGTGTGTTTAGATGGTGAACCGCCTTATTACTGCCAGGCGTCAATGGATCAGCTGCGTGCCCATACCAAAATTCGCTACCTGGTGACAACGCGCGGGGTGCCGACGCGCATGACCGTAGATGGTTCTACCCTGTACTCAGCAAACGCACCGACCTCGGTCGATAACTACCTCAAATACTGGTTGATTAACTATTTTGCCGAGGATGTCACGCTGGCCTTTACCGAACGCGAGATTGCCTTTAGTGACGGCCGCGGCATGCGCACAGTTGAGCCGGCCACAGACCGGGAACTGATCGTCGGGCGTATCGACGGACTGGACCTGAGTGCGGCCAAAGCGCTGGTGGACCGTGCCATGGCGGTGGAGGACGCAGGCATCTACGGCACCTGGTACGGCTCAACAAAGTTCTGGTCCTTGAAAAATGCGGACACGGGGGCGGCAATCTATCCAAAATCCGATCGTTCCGTGCTCGGCTGGCGCTACGCTCTGGGCCTGTGGGGCGAAGATCGTGCCGAATGTAGCGATTACCTGGATTTTTCCGGCTTTCTTGCCGAAGGCAAAGCCCCGGCGCACTGCCGGGTGAAGTTCAATGACGACAGTGATCCGGCTCGGCAGTCGACCCTGAATATTAATTACCCGCCGCCGGGCAATACCCGCTCGCGCATGCCGTTGGTGGTTGATGCCCTGGGCTACCAGGGCTGGCTGGACGGGCAGGCCACACTGGGTAGTTTTGCTACCCTGCTGAACTGGCGCAAGAATGACCAGTGCACCGTGACGCTGTGTGACAATGCCCCCGATCCGGCAGCCTGCCGAGTAGCTTCCAGTGATATTTTTGCCGAGCTCAATACCGACTGTGTCGGTGTTGCCGACGGCTTTATGGCTTATAACCATACATCTTATCCTGTCTCCTACCTGGCTGTCTGGCCTACCGGCTGGTTCCAAAGCGCCCGTATCGGCAACAGCGGCTGGAACGGTGGTGGTCATGGTGATCTGAATCAGCTGGCATTTCCAGAAGTGTCTAGTGATGCAGGGTTTGATGATAACAACAGCCTGTGGTTTCGTAATACCGACCAGGTTGCAAGCCCGCTGTGTTATGCATCCAGTGATTTTACGCTAGTACCGGATCAGCCCTGTGTGGATGCACGCCGGGTGGTGTTGAGCCAGAAAATGACACTGGCACCGCAAGCGCTGGACATGATCAGTCCGCAGACTTACCGTGTCGCCGTGCGTTACCAGACACGTAATATCGCCAATAACGTCGACCTGCGGGTTAGACTGTTCATCCATGAAACCGGGGCCGGTGACGTGCTGATCGACTATGGGGTAAAGACACTGGCTGTATTAACACCGGTTGATACCACCGGCTGGACTGCTGCCGAGGTTGTTTTCACCCTTGATCCGATTCTGCAGACCGGCATTAGTTACGATGGCATAAAAATCACCATCGATACGCCAAACGCCTTTACGGGTGATCTGGGTATCGATGTTGTCAGTGTTCAGGAAACCACAACAGGTCTGGAACTGGCTAGCAACGGCAGCTTTTCATTAGGTCACCGCCAGGCGGCTACCGGTGATCACGCGGCAACTTTCCTCAGCCGTCTGGGCGGTGTGGCTGCCTGGGGTAGTGTTGGTCATCACCAGTCAGGCGGTAGTGCGTTTGCCGGCAACGGTCTTGAGATTTTGACCTACTTTCTGCGCGGCCTGCCACTGGGTGATGCGGTATGGTTCAATGAGTCGAACAACAGTGGTTTATTGTATGGTGATCCGCTGTATTCACCGGTGGCAGTGCGACTCAACCCCTTCGACATCGCCAATATACAAAACGGCAGAATTGAGCTGGTGGGTAGCACCGTGAACGGGCGTGACCCGACACAGGTCAGCACCAGCTACCGCATAGATGTCTGTCCGGGAAGTGACTTTTACACCTGTGACCAGGCTCAGTCCTGGCTAGCCACCGGCATTAGTGGCACGGGTGGCAGCGAAAACACCCTGCTTGGTAGCCTCGATACCACACTTTTACCCGTCGGCGACTACACACTGCGCCTGCAGGTAAACAGTCTGCATAGTGTGTCCGGTCGCAGCCAGACGATTGCTGATTATTACACGGCCTTCCATATAAATAATGTAAATAATGCCCCCGTAGCGGTAAATACGAGTCTGGATATTGTTGAAGATACTGTCAAGACCTCGTTTCTACAAGCCAGTGATGCGGATGCTGATACATTAACCTATAGCATCGTTAGTAATGGTACTAAAGGCACTGCCACCATAACCAATGCTACAACCGGTATTTATAGTTACACCCCGAACCCGGATGCGACAGGCACTGACAGTTTTACCTTTAAAGCCAATGATGGCCTGCTGGATTCCAATATTGCCACCGTCACCGTCAATATAACTGCGGTAAATGATGCGCCGGTGGCAAGTGCAGGTACACTGGCAACCAATGAAGATACTGTTGCTGGTGGTATCCTGAGTGCCAGCGATGTAGACAATGACCCGCTGACTTACAGTCTGGTAAATAATGCCAGCCAGGGCATTGTAACCATTACCGATAGTGCAACCGGCGCATATAGCTATACGCCAAATGCAAATGTCACTGGCACCGACACCGACAGCTTTACCTTTAAAGTCAATGATGGTCAGGTTGACTCTAATACTGCCACCGTGACTATTACAATCAATCCGATTAACAATGCGCCAGTGGCAAACAACGACAGCGCCAGTGTGGATGAAGGGCAGAGTGTTAATATTAACCTGGCAATTAACGATACCGATATTGAAGCTCCTGTTGATTTAACGTCAATTGTAATTGCTACAGTTCCGTCAAATGGTACGATAGTGGTGAATGCAAACGGCACGGTCGACTATACGCATGATGGTTCTGAAACCGTGTCGGACAGTTTCACTTATACAATACTTGATACTGGCGGTACAGTGTCCAATTCAGCGTTGGTTAGTCTCACGGTTATTCCGCAAAATGATGCACCGCTTGCCACGAGCGTCAGCATAAGTATTTTTAACAATGAGCCTGTAACAGTAACACTTGATGCGATTGATGCAGATGGTGATCCGCTGGAGTATTCTCTTGTCAGTATGCCCAGCCAGGGTACATTGGCGCTTACCAATGCCAGCGTTGACACTTTTACCTATACTTATACACCAAATATTGATGCAACGGGTATAGACAGTTTTACCTACAGCGTCAATGACGGTCTGCTGGAATCCAATATTGCTACAGTAACGATTCAATTCCTGGAAGTGGCTGCTGTAACTGGTGAATCGGCTCCTTCTGGTGGTAGCTTAAATTTGCTGTTTGTTCTGTTGTTCTCTTTATTGTCCGGCCTGCGATTCATCCCTGTGTACGGCGTGCTGAACAGGAGCGCAAGTGCCGGAGTTATTTCGTAAACAAAAACACTAACATTCCGGGAAATGCTGATTCATTCAGAATCTCCGCAGTGCATGCAAGTGCGACCGTTTTCAGTGGCTGATAATTCATGGATGTTGCTTCAAAGCTTCCTCATTGTTCCAGGCCTATAAGATAAATAACATCATCATCCGGCCTTTTGTACCTATAAGTTTTGTGTCAGTAACCATCTTTTTACTGCGTTGCGTGATGCATAGCGGAACCTGCAATCTTTATTATCCTAAGACGCTAGTAAAAACTATGCACTTTAGTGCAAGACTTTAGTGAAATTGTCATTCCGGTTAAATCGTTAGGAACGATTTAAAATGTACAAAGTACAGTCCGAATGGTGACTAATTTTGCCGGGAGTAAAATTGAATGGCGGATGCCAGCCAGAATGGCGAATTACAGGAAGTAATTCGTAACGGCAGGATGGCTGGAATACAGAGCATTGCTGTGTGTTTTTACACCAATACGACGAGGAATCTTGAAGCTCTGATAATATCTGAGAGTTCTAAGATCTACCGGTACACCGCTTCGCTGCCCCTAATAAGTTACATCCATGTAACGATCCCTATGGTCGAGATGGCATGTACTAGAAGTGATTTTTAATCAATCTTAAACAACCTATGGACTTTCAGTCCATTGTAATTGAGTAATCAGGCTTGCTCATTGTGCAGCTATTAATTGTCAGGCCAAAATATGATGATTATTTTTTCTGCCACGAGCCGCCTAGCTTAATATAACTACCAGGCCTGGATTTCTCTATGGCCTTTTTACCTGCTAGCTGCTCTACGGTTTGCAGCGATGTTTTATTGCTTCCTGCAATCTCCTGATATTTTTGTTTGCGTTTTAAATTGACGCTGTCTATCAATGTTTTTGTTTCAGCTGATGGAGAGGTAACAGCGCCGAGATATCCTGCCGGTGTTTCACCAACCAGTCCCTGAGACTTTGCTGTTTGCAGATCAATTGCATAAGCAGGCTGTGTTATGAGCAGCAAACATGCTGTAAAAATAACCATCGTTTTTCTAAATATGGCTTTTAAAATTATGTCTTGTTTCATTCTTGTCAGTCTCCGTTAGAAAAGTCCGCTGTCATCGCTGAACACTTCGTCGAGTTCTTTATCGACTTTTACGCGTATTTCGTGTTCGATTTTGACATTGAGATTTATGGTAATGGGTTTGTCTGGTGCCTCTACCTTGACGGTAGGAGAGCAGCTCATCAGAAAAGCGCCCATCGCTAAAATTAAAAGTTGTCTTTGCATAGTAATTTAACCAGCTCGCTTGTTGTATTTAGTATTCCATTCAGGATTATTTGCGGTGTTACTTTTGTACTTTTTCATATGAACGACGCACCTTATTATCGATTTTTTCACTTATGCCCTGAGCATAGCGTAAACTTTTGAGTAGTGAAAGCAGGTTTTGTTCAGTATTTATATTGAGATGCACGGGTCGACTGGTATCAAGCTCAGGACTGGTGCCTTTTAACTGAAGGTTTATTTTTAGTCTGCCTTCAGGTGTAAAGTTTACATCTGCTGATAAATAACTGTAACGAAAATCCCTGAGTGCATCCAGTGCGATTCCTGTAATCGGATTCTGTTTCAACTGTTCTGTTCCGGTCGCTGGATTATAACGAATCGTACCGTTACGCACATCGTTAATAAAGGCACCGTCCTGGATAAAGACACCCTCTTCATTCAACTCAACAGGGATGATGCCATCAATTCTGCCGGTTGCTTCGATACCATCAAGTTGCTGGGTTTTTACTATCGCGGCAAGATCGATATTTGTCGCTTTTATCATGAAGTTGTTAGTGCTGCTATTAAGGTCATAGAGCAGATCATTAGCAGAAAAAGAGCCACCAAATATTTCACCGTACAGGTCATGCAGCATGACCTGTGGCAGTGAGTTGCTACGTTCAGTCTTAACCTTGAGATCAGTACTAATATTATTTGCAATAACACCCGAATCAGCATACTTGAGAGTAATTTTACCAGCGCTAACTGTTTGTAATTTTGGCAGGATCTGCAGTTCATGGTCAAACGATAAACCGGAGAATAAAAGTTCGCCAGCAATACCACCAGCGTTATCAACATTTATTGTCGTATTTAAGCTGAAAGCATCCTTTTTAGACCAAGATGCATGCGAAGATAGTTTTATTTTTCCGCTCAGTAAATCAAACGGGTAGGGCCACGGCACTAACAATAGACTTAATTTGTTATTCTCGGCATTTAGGTCAAGTGGTGTTAAAGATTTGATGGAGAGCTTACCGAAACCTCTGGTTAAATTATGGTCAACAGAAAATTCAAATTCACCGGGCACTTCAGCGGCAGAGAAATTACCACTCAGGTTTAGTTGTTTTGCATTGGCCGCAATCCGAGCCGCAATTTCTTTAACCTGAAAGATCCTGGATTGGAAATTTGCTGCCAATAAATTTGAGCTGAAGCCACCCTTGTATGACCAGCTTTTTAAAACGTCTGTCAGTTCGCCAACCATGTATATTCGGCTATTTGCAAGCGAGAAATCCTGGTTACTGACATTACCAGCTTTTATATAAGAGCCATTTTGTATCTGTAATCGTTGTAGAGGATCAACTTTTGCATTTTTTATCTTCAATTTAATGATTAAATTATCTACTGCATATGTCTCATATATCAATTTTTTCGATTCGGCTGTTACTGTTGTTATGAACTGAGCGTCCGATTCAAAGTTAAACGATATTATTCCATTAACTTTATCCGTTTTATTAATATAATCAGCAGCGCCATCAGTAACGCCATCAATTTCTGCAGAAGAACTGCGGGTAAATGCTTGCAACCAATCTTGTAACAGTAGTGGCTTAATATGATACTTTCCAGTTAACATTTTATCGTGAATAGTGAGTTCGATCTTTGCAGCTATTACATCCGCTGTTGTTTGTCTTAGTTCTGCTGTCAGCTGATCTGCCGTTAGTCTCAGAGCAACAGACTGTTTAATTGAAGACTGTTCTATAAGATAAAGTTCGTTATCAAGTGATTCGTTTTTAGCGGTACTTTTTAGCTGGAACACTTTGCCTTTAAACGCAGTAAAAGCTTGACCATTCAGTGTTATATGATTAATAAATAAAGTATCAACGAACAGGTATTTACGTAGCGCAAGCCTTAGCGCAGCGATTATCTTAAGAGGTTGCAGTGTTTTATGTGTGCTAGCTGACTCAGCAGCTGAGTCAGTCTGACTCTCAGTGCTGTTGTCGTAATGCAGATCAAGATTGTTTATTATTAAACTGTTTACACGGCCCTTTACGAGTTCACCGGGGTTATAGTTGATGATTGTGTCTTGTGCATCAATCTGTAACAATCCTGTTGCTGTCAATAGAGAAAAGCCAAAGCGGGGTAGCTGGCTTTGATTTTGCTCCAGTTGCTGGATATGAACGGTCACATCCTCCAGACCGGAACGCTTTAATGAGGATGTGATGAGCAATTCGGCCAGATAGGTACGTGCTGACCAGACGCCCACAATAAGAGAAAATATAAAAAATAATATGAGCAATAATATTAAATACCGAAGCTTATGGGCAGGCATTGTGTTGTCGCGCTAGCGTTATCTTTGAAAAACACAAACATAATAGCAGATTACTTAATATATGAGAATTGACTTGCTCAATGTTCATCATCTTGATGTAGGTAAAGATGTCATTTAATGCAGGGGATACAATAAACACATTATGAATACAGATGACTTACGCCGACAGGTAATGCAGCAGGGGTTAAATCACAGTGAACTGGATACAAACCCTTTTAAACAATTTGAAGCCTGGTATCTGCAGAGCATCAAAACCGATATTTATGAACCGGGTGCGATGACATTAGCGACGGTTGATAAAAATGCTCAGCCCTGGCAACGTATCGTGTTATTGAAAACATTTGACGAAAAAGGTTTCGTGTTTTTTACTAATTATGAAAGTCGTAAAGCACAACAGATTGCTGTAAACCCAAAGGTTAGCCTGTTGTTTCCCTGGCATGCTCTCGGCCGACAGGTAAAGATAACCGGCGAAACTACAAAGGTGTCAACAGCGGAATCGTTGAAATATTTTACCACGCGGCCGCGTGGCAGCCAGATTGGTGCATGGGCATCGAGTCAGAGCCAGATGATTAGCTCGCGTTCAATTCTGGAATCGATGGTCGACAGTATGAAGCAGAAATATGCTAATCAAGAGGTGCCATTGCCACCATTCTGGGGCGGTTACCGGGTGAAACCGAACACCATTGAATTTTGGCAGGCACGAGATAGTCGCTTGCATGACCGATTTATTTACCAGAAAAACAAAACCGGCGAGTGGTTCAGTGAGCGGCTAGCACCTTAGTATTCTATATGCATAAAAAAGTTAACTGCTGACACAAAGGATACAGAGAAAAAATTCATGCCTTAATGGCCAAAAGTGCTGGTTTAAAAGCAAGTTCAAAAACTTTTTACCACAGAGACACGGAGAACACTGAGTTTTACTTTGTTAACAGCGTCGCAGGCGCAGTTAAAAAATATTTTTCTCTGTGTTCCCCGTGCCTCAGTGGTGAATTTTATTTGTGTAACGGCCAAATCGCCTGGTAACTGCAATCAACGCGGGCACAATCAACAACAACCAGCTCATTTGACACAAAGGATAGAGAGAAAAAATTCATGCCTTAATGGCCAAAAGTGCTGGTTTAAAAGCAAGGTCAAAAACTTTTTACCACAGAGACACGGAGAACGCTGAGTTTTACTTTGTTAACAGCGTCGCAGGCGCAGTTAACAAAAAAATATTTTTCTCTGTGCTCTCCGTGCCTCTGTGGTGAATTTATTTGTGTAACGGCCAAATCGCCTGGTAACAACAATCAACGCGGGCACCACCAACAACAACCAGCTCATTGAACCGCCGTGTCCGGCAAACACAATTTCCGTTTCTACAGGATAGATAACAACTGTGTCGTTATCATCATAGTAACTGTCTTCTAACGGTAAGGCACTTAACGAGGCATCATCATACGGGCCATAACTAAGCAGCCATGTATCATAATCGGCATCATAGACCTCGATTCGCACATCGTAATACCCCGGCACAAATCCATCGGCTAACTCTGTTTCAATAATA
>RCNG010000397.1_pt1 | contig 19457 bp, 21 predicted proteins | sample 2041371 | NCBI WGS metagenome assembly RCNG01 (sample SAMN09708227, study PRJNA481090) | Marine sediment metagenome, whole genome shotgun sequencing project. | biome: marine sediment; feature: ocean; material: sediment; isolation source: Sewage treatment plant 1 marine sediment (STP1) ... | reverse complement strand
ACATCCCGCTGCTCATTGACCACTTCCTGGAGCAGTTCAACGTGAGGATGGGCAAGAGCATCTCCGGGGTGTCGGACGATGTCCTCCGTTGCCTGATGGAGTACCCCTTCCAGGGAAACGTGCGCGAACTCGAAAACACCATCGAGCACGCCTGTGTGCTGTGTCGCGGCAGACGCATTGAGATCGTGCATCTTCCCCCCGAGATTCGAGAGACTGTCGAGCGAGCGATGGAAGAGACGGCACCCGGCGCGGAGTCGCTGCCGGTGCTCAGGAGCTCGGAGATCCAACTCATCCGGAAGACCCTGGCCAAGCACGAAGGAAACCGGCTCGAAGCGGCCAGGGAGCTGGGCCTCCACAAGACCACACTCTGGCGGAAGATGAAGCGCCACGGCATCTCTTATCCGTAAACAGTCGCGTTGCATATTGCAACTAATTGCCCGCCTTCTATTGCAGTTCGCAGTCGACCCTTCTCCCTTACCCCTAAAACCTAGGTGGGTGTTGTTGAATTTTCATTTGGTTTTCGGCATGTTTCTCTGTCACGCCGCAATGGGCCGGGCTGGCACGCAGCTTGCTCATTCGTTCCCGGACGGGGGAAATAGCAAACCATGAAACCGGTCGGCATCGTACGGATGGAGAATCGTGTTGCGTACAGGTTGGATTGTGCCGACACGATCGTGGTGGCACGAAAGGATCGCAAGGGGAACGTGCAGCTCGAGGAAACGGCCATCTCCGAGAGAGACGCCATCCGTCGTGTTCAGCAAATCGCCGACCTCGGAATCGAAACCCTGATCTGTGGTGCAGTGAGCGGCTTCGTGTGTCGTATGTTCCAGCACCACGGGATTCAAGTAATCGGAGGGGTCATCGGGGATGCCGAGGATGTACTCCATCACTACGTCAGCGGCAACCTGCGTGCAGGAGCGGTCTTGCACACTCCAGCCCAGAAGCGGTCCGGGGCCTTCTGCTCAACCCGACAGACATGCAAGCGAAAACGGATGCGAAACCACGACTCAAGGAAAGGGGAACGAAATGGAAAAGGATAGTTGCGACAAGAACTCGGGCTGCAGCACCTGCGGCTCTGACAATCAGTGTGACGAGAAGCTCAAGCAGGAGCACGAAGACCGCCTCTTGCGGGAGACTCTGTCGGCCATCCGCCACAAGGTCTTCGTCTTGAGCGGCAAGGGGGGCGTAGGGAAGAGCACGGTTGCCGTCAACCTGGCGGCCTCCCTCGCGGCCAGGGGCTACGAGACCGGAATCCTGGATATTGATATCCACGGCCCGAACGTTTCCAAGATGCTCGGCCTCGAGGGATGGACCCTCTCCTCGGGGGGCAAGAAAGACAAGATCTCACCGTTCCGGCCCTTCCCGCACCTGAAGGTGATCAGTATGGCAGGACTGTTGCCGGACAGCGACGCACCGGTCATCTGGCGCGGCCCCCTGAAGATGGTCGCCATCCGCCAGTTCCTGCAGGACGTGGACTGGGGCCCTCTGGACTTCCTGATCGTGGACTCGCCTCCCGGGACAGGGGACGAACCCCTGAGCGTTGCGCAGCTCATCCCGGAGGCGGACGGTGCGGTGATCGTGACGACGCCCCAGGAGGTGGCCCTGTTGGATTCGAGGAAGTGCGTGAATTTCGCCAAGAAACTGAACCTGCCCGTTCTCGGAATCATCGAGAACATGAGCGGCATGCGTTGCCCCCATTGTGACGGGCACATCCCCTTGTTCGGTGAGGGCGGGGGGAAGACCGCGGCCGGAGAACTCGACGTGCCTTTCCTGGGAGCTCTGCCCATCGCCCCGGACATGGTTGAGCATTGCGACAATGGCCAGCCCTACGTACTCACCGATGAGGGAAACGAGTTGAACAACGCCTTCCGGGAGATCGTGAACCGAGTCGTGGAGGCCGTGGAGAAGAGCAATGCCTGCAGTACAGGGGCGGCGCTCTGATCGTAGACACACTGATCCGGGGGGTCAGGGCAGCAAGTCATACAATCCCGGGCATGAGAAGCCCGGTCGAATGCCGTTTTGGACGTAAAGGAGAAGCAAGACATGCCTAGAAGCAACGGCACAGGGCCAGTCGAACTGCAGGCCAGCCCGGGCAGAGGCGGTGGCGGCGGCCGGGGTGGCGGAGGCGGCGGTGGTGGTGGTGGTGGTAGAGGAGGCGGTGGCGGGGGTGGCGGAAGGGGAGCCGGCAGCGGCGGAACCGGAGGCAGAGGGCCCGGGGCGGCGGGCGGCGGGGCCGGTGGAGGCAAGGTCGGCACGGGAGGGATGCAGGGTGCGCCCAGGAGCGGGGAGTGCACATGCCCTTCCTGCAATACCAAAGTCCCCCATCAGCCCGGTATCCCCTGCTTCGATCGGGACTGCCCGAACTGCGGGGCCCGCATGATCAGGAAGTAGACAAGACCTCTCGTCGCGTTGATCAGGCATTGCCGGCGCGATCCAAAAGAAATGGACACAGGAACCGTGAAAGAAGAAGACATCTATCGCATGATCGCAAACCCGGAGCCTGAGAAAGAGGCGACCCAAGAACCGGAGCATTACCTGGTATCGCCCGAGGTGCAGAGAAGGGCCTTGGACCCTCCCCTTCTCGGTGAGATCTCCGTCCCGGACGGTTATGCCCATGTGACGGGAGACTGCGGGGATTCGATGGAGGTCTTTCTGGCGATTCAGGATCGCCGCATTCGTGAAGCACGCTTCGACACGCTGGGATGCGGCTTCACCCTCGCTTGCGGGAGCATGGCCATGGAGATGGCAGAGGGCGAAACCGTTTCCGATGCGATGCAGATCGACGCAAGGAAGATCACCCTCGCCCTGGGGGGCCTTCCCGGTACGCACGAGCACTGTGCCGAGCTGGCAGTCGAAACGCTCAAGAAGGCGATCAAGGATTACCTGTTCAGGGGGAACGAGTCATGGAAGAAGCTCTACCGAAATCGCTGAGCCCACGGAACGGGGATGAAGCAAAGATCCAGGAAGAGATTCAGGGAGCCCTTCGGGGCATCATCGACCCGGGAACCGGTCTCGATGTCGTCCGGATGGGCCTCGTGAAGGACACGCAACTCGAAAGGGAAGACACGGGGTACAAGGCGATTCTGACCTTTCGACCCAGTTCGCCCGTATGTCCGATGGCCTTCAAGCTGGCCTGGGACATGAAACAGGCCGCTCAGGCGGTGCACGACATCAAGACCGTGGAGATCAAGGTCGAAGGATACAACCGGGCTGCCGAACTGGAGGCAATTCTAAAAGAAGGAGAAGAACAATGAAGATCATCATCACCACCCAAGGGGATTCGTCGGACAGCAAAGTGGACCCGAGGTTCGGCCGGGCCCAGAACTTTCTCGTCTATGACACGGAGACAGACACGTATACCCCTGTCTCCAACACACAGAACCTCCAGGCCCAGCAGGGCGCCGGCATCCAGGCAGGACGCACCGTGACCGACGCCGGTGCACAGGCGGTTCTCACGGGCAACTGCGGCCCCAAGGCATTTCGCGTCCTGAACGAGGCCGGCATCAAGGTATATGTAGGCATAACCGGAACGGCCCGTGAGGCCGTCGAGGCATTTCAAAAAGGCGAACTGACCGAAGCAACCAGCGCCAACGTCGAAGGACATTGGTAACAGAAAAGGAGAAGACCCATGCGTATTGCCGTTCCCACTGCACAGGGCGTACTTTGCCCCCATTTCGGACACTGCGAGCAATTTGCCATTGTCGACGTTGACGAGGGCAAGATCGTGAAGACAGAATACCAGACGCCCCCGCCCCACGAGCCGGGTGTACTGCCCGCCTGGCTTCACGAGCTGGGCGCAAACGTGATCATTTGCGGAGGAATGGGGATGAGGGCGCAGCAGCTCTTCGCACAGAACGACATCCAGGTCGTGTACGGTGCAGACAGCCTTCCTGCAGAGGAAGTCATACGTGCCCACCTGGATGGCAAACTCGTCACTGGAGACAACATCTGCGATCATTAGCAGGCCGTCGAGAAACGCCCATCTGCGGCGTTGCACTCATCCTTCGTCACTGCGGCGTACGGTGTACGCCTCATTATCGACATGGACCCCCGCCTTCGCGGGGGCAAGTTTCGTGCGCCTTGCATATGGACGTTTTTGAACGGCCTGCGCATCAGGGCTCCTTACAAAGCCTGCTAGAGCCGGAAGGAGAGCCCTTTTCCACGTTTGTCGATAGCCTCAGGGAGGTGCCTCTTGAAGACCACGGTGACCGTACTCTGCGAGAACACGGCGGGTGTGCCGATGAAGATCATCGGTGAACACGGGCTTTCCATCCTGATCGAAAGGGGGGAGGATCGACTTCTTTTCGACACGGGCCAGGGCATGTCTCTCCTCCGGAATGCCTCCAGCCTGGGAAAAGACCTGTCCCAGGTGGCGCGCGTTGCGCTGAGCCACGGTCACTACGATCACACAGGCGGGCTGGCAGATTTTCTGGATTTGTCTCCGCACGCGACGGTCTTTGCCCACCCGGACGTGTTCATCGAACGGCTGGCACGATTCGAGAGCCCGGCCGGACCCCAGACGATGTCCATCGGGATCCCCTTTGCCAGGGAAGACCTCGAAAAGAAGGGGGCACGATTCGACCTGTCCCCTGCCCTGCGCGAAATCGCTCCGGGCATCACCTTCACCGGGGAGATTCCCCGGCCGGAGGGCTGGAAGACGTGGGACAACCGGCTCGTGGTCCGGGATGGAGACGACTTCCGGTTAGACCCGTTCCTGGACGATGCAAGCCTGGTTCTCGACACCGACCAGGGGCCTGTTCTCGTCCTCGGCTGTGCCCACGCAGGCCTCCACGCCATCGTGGACCACGTGAGGGACAAGACGGGAATCGACCATTTTCACGCGATCCTGGGGGGCACCCATCTCGGAGCCGGGACCAGGGACGACTGGGAGAAGGCTCTGGACCTTCTCGAATCCTGCCGGGTGGAGAAGATCGCCACGAGCCACTGCACGGGCTTCCACGCTGCAAGCTTCCTCGCCTGCCAACTCGGCGACCGCGTTTCCCCGGCTGCAGCAGGCGTCTCTTTTGAGTTTTGAAGGAAGCCCATCTATAGTGTTCCGCGTGACTCCGGGAAGACAGGCTATTAGCCATTAGCTCTTAGCTGAACGTTAGAGGAAGCTCATGTGGGACGAGGTCCGTAAGTTGTTTCCGATCAACGAGCACTGCACATACCTGAACAACGCAGGTGTTTCCCCGCCTTCCACACGCGTACTCGAGGCTCTCGAGTCCTACCATCGGGATCATGCCCTCTACGGAGTCCACAAGCTCCTCCCCAGGTTCGTGGAGACCGGAACCCGGATCAAGGAGATCCTTGGCGAGTTCCTCCAGTGTTCCCCCTCCTGCATTGCCCTCACCCACAACACCTCAGAGGGCATGAGCATCGTAGCCCAGGGGTTCCAGTGGAAGGAAGGCGATTGCGTACTCGGGTTGGACCGGGAATACCCATCCAATGTGTACCCCTGGTGGAATCTCGAGAAGAAGGGGGTGCGGCATCTGCGGCTGAAGCCGGCTCATTCAGGGGAGACCCTGGCGGTATTGAAAGAAGGCATCGACGACAACGTGCGGATGGTGGCAGTCTCAGCGGTGGACTGGTGTTCGGGTTACGTTCTCGACCTTTCCGATCTGGGCGAGTTCTGCCGGCGCCAGGGCGTCACTCTTGTGGTGGACGTGGCGCAGGCCTTGGGCGTCATCCCACTGAACCCGGAGGCCAGCGGTGTCGCTGCCATGGCGGGCTCGGGTTGGAAATGGTTGATGGGCCCCATAGGGATCGGGGTCTTCTACTGTCATCCTGGTCTGATGGAACAACTCGAACTCGTTTACGTTGGAACGGATACGGTTGTGGACTCCCACAACTACCTTGACTACCGGTTCGAACCCAAGCCGGACGCGTCCCGCTTCGAGTTCTCCACACCCAACGTGAACGACTGGGTGTACCTCCTGGCAGCTATCCGGCTCCTCCATGAGATCGGTCTCGAAAACGTTCGAAAACGAATCCTGTCTCTCAACGCATACCTGCGCGACGGGCTCCGGAACAAGGGGCTTCACATTCGCGGCTCCGTCGAAGAACAAGAGCAGTCAGGGATCCTATCCTTCTGGCGTGAGGACCTCGACGCCTCCAAAGAGGCCCACCGGCTTGGCGGCGAGGACATCTTCGTCGCGGCCCGAGACGGCGCCATCCGTGTCTCCCCTCATATCTACAACAATGAGGAAGATATGGATCGGCTCCTCGCTTCCGTTCCCAGCGCCTAGGTCTCTCCCGCACCCGCACCCGCACCCGAAACATTGCAGTTCAGTGGCTGTCCCCAAACAACGAGAAGCGAGCATTGCGAGCTGCCAAGGGGGTCAGACCTACACATTTGACAAAGCTGGCTCCCCCCCTCTTGTTGAGGACGATTTTGTCAAATGTGTAGGTCTGACCCCTAGTTGTCCCCTATTTGTTCAGAAGGATAATTCTGCTTTAATTATAGTGTGTTATGGAAAGTATTTAAAGTTAATTATGACTCTTCTTCTTGGGGGGAGCGAGAAAGGATTCGCCTGGCAAGTTGCCAGTCCTCGCGTCGAAATACACCCGCAACCGCGAGGAGGCACGCATACAGTGCGAGAAAGCTGAACGCCACGGCCAGAGGATGGCCGGCAAAGAGCTTGAATGATACGGCCAGGCTCAGGATGCCGACCAGTACAGGCTTTATTAATGAGCCGAGAAAGCCTCTCCCATGAGCCAGCATGGGCGGGTAACAGGCTGCCGCGATCATGGCGAATCCGTAGCTCAGCAGGGTCGCGAGCGCGGCGCCCGTTGCACCCTGGGAAGGAATCCAGAGCCAGTTAAGGACCACGTTCAGCAAGGCGGCGATCGAGATCGTCAACCCCAGTGCCTTCTGGCGACCCATGACGACGTATACGGAGCCGAGCAGGAAGCCGCCGGACAGGAAGATGAGCGTGGACGCGAGCATGATGACCGGGGTGGCGGCAGGGGCAAAAGGCCGGCCGAAGAGCAACGTCACCGCATGGCCCGACAAGGGGGCGAGGAAACATGGAACAGCGACCCCGAGTATCGAAAGATATCGAAAGCCGAGGCGACTCGTACGCTCGAAGGCCTCGGGATCCTGTTCGTAGTACCTCGAAAGCAACGGGAACAGAGAACTCAGGGCCGCCACCGGAAGGATCAGGAACGCCTCTGTAAGCCTCACCGCCGCAGAGTAGTATCCCAGAACGGCGTCCCCGCTCATGTCCTCCAACATGATCTGGTCGATGCGCTGGATCAACAGGGTCGGGATCACGACCAGGGCGAGAGGCCATGCCTCCTTGATCAGGTATTTCCACTGAGCAGGGTCGACCCGCCACTTCGGGCGGAAGCGTCGTCTCGCGTAGTAGGTCTTCGCGAATGCCTCGAGCGCCCCGGACAAGACGATCACCGCGAAGATCACCGCGAGGCCCTGTCCGGCAACCATGACGAGAACAACGAACAGGAGGTTGAGCATCCTGGCAACAATCTCGAGTACAGAGGGAAGGCGAAGCTCGAGGGTGGAAAAGAAGGCGGCCGTGTACAGTGTGAGAGGCGCGAGGAAAAACCCGGCACCACCGATAGCTATGTATAGCAGCTTCTCCGGCTCGTAGCCCGAAACCCATGCCACGAGGAGTGCAGCGGCGTAAATGATGCAGGCCAGGATCGTCTTCAGGAAAATGCCGTTTCCGACAAGGGATTCCGAGCCTTTCAGGTCCCGCGAGGCTTCCCGGATGACGATCACGTCGAGTCCCATGTGGGTCAAGAACCCGAACAGGGCCAGGTAGGCCGTAACGAACGCGAACTTTCCGAACCCCTCGATCCCGAGATACCGGGCCAGAAGAAGGATGACGACGAAGCTTGCCGCCTTGCCGAGCACCCGTGCCCCGCTCACCCAGAGGGTGTTGGTCGCGATCCTTCGCGCCAGGCTCATCTTCGGCTCTGCTTGGTCTTCCATGTTGGTACACCGATCAGGGTTTGCGCCACAGAAACCCCATCGGAGCCTTTCCCCGTGGGGCAGAAACGCCGCCACTTATAGCTGAGGGATTCCCACTTTCGTGGGAATGACGATGTGTAATGGCCTTTGCCCTTTTACCCTTCCTTCATGTTCGCCGGTCCAGAAGGGACCGATAGAGTCGCTCGGTATCGGCCAACTCCCGTTCCAGACGGAATCTCTCGTGAAAGGCCTTCTTGCCCTCCTCTCCCATCCCCACCCTCTCGTCCGGAGACCGGATCAACCGCAGAATTGCCTCCGCCAGCGAGTCCGAGTCTCCAGGGGCAAAGAGAAGGCCGTTCTCTCCATGGCGGACGATCTCAGGGATGGCGCCGGAATTACTCCCCACGATCGCCCGGCTGTTGGCCATGGCCTCGAGCAAGACGATCCCGAAGGCCTCGTTGTTCGAGGGCAGCACGAGAATGTCCAGCGCCAGCATCAACGATGGGATATCCCCCAGGAACCCGGGCATGATGATCTGCTTCTCGAGGCCCAGGGTCTCGATCATCGTGCGAATCTTCTTGGCGTATTCGACCTGTCCCGGGACCCCGACGATCAGAAAGCGGCATTCCGGGTAATCCGCCGAAATCCTCTTTGCTGCCCGAATCAGGAGATCTTGCCGCTTCCCTTCCGACAGGGAGGCGACCATGCCCACCAGCAGGGTGTCCTTCTCGAGGCCCAGTCCTCTGCGGATTTCCTCTGCCCCCTGCGGGTCCCCCACGGCTTCCTCGCCCAGACCGTAGTGAATCACCTCCACCTTGGTCGGGTCGATCGGATACGTCTCCAGCGTGTTCTCACGGATGTAGTGCGAGTTGGCTACCAGCGCATCGAGCCGTCGGGCCAGGAGTCTGTGCAGCGGATCCGTCTTCCCGGAACCGGGCGGCGTGCCGCTGTGCTTCGTATAGAGAAGGACGGACGACCGGCGAAAGACACCGGCCAGGAGCATACCTCGCCACGTGTCGCGCGAAGCGTGAACATGGATCACGTTGATTCCAAGAGATTGGGTCAACCGCCTGAGGGGGACATAGGATCGAGGATCCAGGTACCACCGGAACGGGAGTACCACGCGGTCGAACCGCCTCTCCGTTGCATGTTTGTCCGTGGCCGTCTTCGACCGCATGGCGAACAGAAGCGGGTGTCCTTTCCGCGAAAGCCCGTCCGCCACGACCAGGGGGTGCATCTCCATGCCTCCCCAGCCCCACGAACTGTTGATGAACAGGATTCTCATATCGGACATGGGCTTCCGGTCGCTTCTTCACCTGAGGGGTTGACGTCGAAGAATGAATAGGGGAACAAGGTGCAGAAAGTCAAGGCTCGTTTCCCTTTTCCAGGCCGGGGCGATATAATGTCTGTTTTGTGTTTCCCTCATAATAGGGTCGGTTTGGGGCATCGTGGGGGGGGCCCGGGCAGAGGATAGTCTAAGGAAACACGTGTCGGAAGGGCAAATGACGAGGTACCGAAGGCCACCGTATCCTTACTGCCCATGGTGCGCGCACTCCCTTTCGAAGGAAAACCCGTTCCGGCAGGAATGCAGTTCGTGCGGGTTTGTGCTCTACCACAACTCCAGCCCATGCGTGGGGGCCCTCCCGAGAGACGAGCGCGGCCGGGTCCTGCTCGGCAGGCGGGGGATCGAGCCGTATCGAGGCGACTGGAACACGGTCGGCGGGTTCCTCCAGTATGGAGAGGATCCCTTCGCCGGACTGAAGAGAGAGGTGAAAGAAGAGCTCGGCGTTGCCTGCGAGGTAGACGAGTTCATCACGATGGAAGCGGATACCTACGGCACAGACGGCCCCGCCCTGATGAACGCGTACTTCACCGTGCGTCTCGCTCCGGGCGCAATGCGGCCCCAGGACGACGTCACCGAACTGCGGTGGTTTCCCCTGGACGGGCTGCCGGAAAACATAGCCTTTGAAAGCGATCGGAAGGCATTTCGGATTCTTTCTCAGAAGACGAAGAGATCCTCCGGACACGGAGAAGAACCATGACAAAAGAAGCCAAGTATGCCCCTGGATTCCTGATATCCGTCCCTCAGTTGCTCGATCCGAACTTCTATCATGCGGTCGTGCTGCTGATCGAGCACACCTCCGAGGGCGCCATGGGCTTGACCATCAACCATCCGACAGACAAGCCGATCCGAAGCCTTTACGAAGAAATGGGGCGTCCCTGGCTGGGCGACGATCAACCTCTGCTCATGCGGGGGGGGCCCGTACAACCGGAACATGCGTGGATTCTGCACGGCCCGAAATGCAGCCACGGCGCGGCGTACGAGGTCACGGATGAACTCCAGTTGAACACCTCCCTGGATGCCTTGGACGCACTCGTGAAGGCAAGCGATCCCTTCCGGTTCTTCATCGGGTATGCGGGATGGGGTCCGGGACAGCTGGAGCATGAGATTCAGCAGGGCGCCTGGATCCTTTCCGATGTGGATATCTCGCTGGTGTTCCAGACGCCCCCTCAAGAGGTGTGGCAAGCCAGCTTGAAGCGAATGGGCATCGATCCCGCCATGCTGGTAATGGGGAGCGGTGTCCACTAATGGGGTGACGTGCAAATGTCGCTATGTTTCAGGAGAGTCTTGCCCCTAGGTGCTGTCCTGGGTTCCCTCTCCGATTTGCTTGGGCTCCGTCTCTCCCTCCCCCTACAAAGTCGCCCGGCACAAATCTCCGAGGGAACCCAGGACAGCACCTAGCCCCTTGAGCTTTGCCAGGGATACATAGCGATAGTTTCTAGTCGACTCACTATTGAACGCCTTTCCTTAAGGGGGATTATAGATGTGGCTGAAGTAAAAGAGGCGTGTGGGCTGTTTGGTGCGTTCGGAACCCCTGAGGCTGCCTACGAGGTCTATTGTGGGCTCTATGCGCTTCAACATCGGGGCCAGGAAAGCGCCGGCATCGTGGCCAGCGACGGCAAGAACATCGTCTCCCAAAAGGGCATGGGGCTTGTACCCAACGTCTTCACCCTGGAGTCCCTCGAACCCCTCAAGGGGGATATCGCGATCGGCCACGTCCGCTACTCGACGACAGGGGGCTCGAATGCGCAGAACATTCAGCCCCTCGTCGTGCGCTATAAGAAGGGGCTGCTCGCCATCTCCCACAACGGGAATATCGTCAACGCAAAGGCCCTGAGAAGAGCCCACGAGAAGAGCGGCTCCATCTACCAGACGGGAACCGACTCGGAGGTCCTGAGCCATCTGCTGGCCCGGCCGTCCCATCAGAAGATGCGGGACCCGCTCTCCCACTGTCTCAATCACCTGAGAGGGGCGTTCTCCTTCCTGCTCCTGGAGAAGGATCGGATCGTCGGGGTTAGGGATCCCCATGGGTTCCGGCCGCTCGTGCTGGGTAGGAGGGGAAAGACCTATTTCCTGGCATCGGAAACCTGCGCCTTTGACCTCATACGGGCGGAATACGTCCGTTCACTCGAACCGGGCGAGATCGTCACCCTCACGAGGGCAGGGCCCCGGTCCGACTTCATCGAAGGCCCTCCCCCCCTTCGACACGCCCACTGTATCTTTGAACTGATCTACTTCGCCCGGCCGGACAGCATCGTGTTCGACCAGACGGTCCACAACGTCCGCAGTCAGTTCGGCGCGACCCTGGCCAAGGCAAACCCGGTCGATGCGGATTACGTCATCTCGGTTCCGGACTCGGGGATCTCACCCGCCATCGGATACGCCAACGCTTCGGGCATCCCTTACGAGCGGGGCTACATCCGAAACCATTACGTGGGAAGGACTTTTATCGAGCCGCAGAAGGCAGGCAGGGTCGAAGGCGTCCGGTTCAAGCTGAATGTGGTAAAGGATATCGTGGAGGGCAAACGACTCGTAGTCGTGGACGACTCGATCATACGGGGGACAACATCCAAGTCCCGGGTCAGGGCTCTTCGAGAGGCCGGGGCAAAGGAAATCCACCTGCGTATCAGCTCTCCGCCTTGCCGCCATCCCTGCTACTACGGAATCGACTTCCCTGATCCGAGGGAACTCATCGCTGCCAAGAGGTCTGTCGAAGAGATCCGGAAGTATCTCGGGGTCGAAAGCCTTGCATACCTCAAGCCGGAGGCGATGCTCTCCTGCGCCATTCACCCTGCGAAGGACTACTGCACGGCCTGCTTCACGGGCGACTACCCCGTGCCCGTGAGGATGCCCCGAGGCAAGATGGACCTGGAAGAAGAAGGCCTGTCCGGCGCCCCCGAGCGGCGAGGAAGAAGTAAGCGCGGAGAGGCCTAAGCCCCCCAAGAATTATCAATCGTCCTCGTCCTCGAACGGAAGAGAGGGGATTGGAGCGAACTTATCGGGGACAGCCACTGAATGCTGCGTGCCGCGGTTGGGCGGGCGCGGGACCTTTCGCCTTTATCCTTTCGCCTTCCCCCTACATGGGCCTGACCCCTTCCTTTGCGCTACATATACGACCAAAGGCCACACAAGCGAAATTCCCGCGCCGAGAGCAAACAGCCCGCCGTAGCCGATCCGGTCGGCCAGCAGGCCGGAGAGGGTGCTCACGCTCATCTTCCCGACCACTTCCACCGCCGCCAGGGCCGTGTAATGGGTCGCCCCGACCCTCCTGTCACAAAGGTCCATCATGAAGGCGAACATGACAGGGGTGATCATGCCGCCGAAAAAGTGTTCCGCCAGGGTCACCGGGTAGACGACCCCGAGTGACAAGGGCTGCTTCAGGAAGGGAAGCACCGCAATGAGCACCAGCGGTCCTGCCCGCAGGATCCCCACCCAGAAGAGCGACTTCATTCGCTCCTGGGTCTGTCCGATCCAACCGCCGAAGATCGAGCCGGCCAGGCTGAAGGCAAGCCCCCAAGTGCCGCAGAGGATGCCAATGGACGGAGCGTCCACCCCTCCGTCCAGCAGGAACAGCCGGTACATGGCATCCACACCGGCTTCGCCCATCTTGTAGGTGGCGATCAGCAACAGCGCGACCGGCAGTCCCGGTCGCGCGGCAAGCAGGACGAGAGACTCGAGTATCTCCTTCATCTTGGGGGAGACATCCTCGCCCGACCGGAGTCTGCTGCTCTCCGGGTAGCCGGCAGCAACGAAGAAGATCAGCAGGGTGATGGCAGCCATGGCCATGCAGATGCCTTTCCACCCAAGTTGTGCGGAGAAGGCCAGAAGGATTCCTCCCGTGCACAGCATGCCCACCTTGAACCCCACGACCTGCGCGGCATTCCCGGGACCTCGCTCCCCCTCGGACAGGATGTCCACTGCCAGGCCGTCGACCGCGATATCCTGTGTGGCGGCCACGAGGTTGATCCCGAGCACGACGAGCAACAGGCATGTGAGGGAGCCTGCGGACTCGGGCTCTTGAGGGCCCAGGAGGAGAGCGAGAACAGCCGAAACGATCACGCACGGAAGAATCCAACTCTTCCTTCTGCCCAGAGCAGGCCAGGAGAATCGGTCCACCAGCGGGGCCCAAAGAGGTTTCAGGATCCACGGGAGTCCGAGCAGGCTGTAGAACCCGATGGCGGTCCGGCTCCATCCCGCCTGGCGCAGGAAGAGCGGCAGGACCGAGATGAAGAACCCGTAGGGCAACCCCTGCACCACGTAGAGGAGGAACAGGGTCGAGAGCCGCCGCCGGAAGGGGGGCGGGGCGCCCGAAACCTCTGCATCGTCCAGGGCCCTGACAGCTTGGTCAACCATGCGACGCATACCCCGCGTCTCTGCTCATGGATTCGTTCTCCAGCCTGTTTTCACCCAAGAGGATGTTCGAAAGTCTTGGCCGGGTCAAGGCATCGTTGGAGATCAGTCTTGATCGCTGCCTGCCGTTTTGCTAGCCTGTCCTCTACCTTGTTTCACCGGCCTACGTTCCGCGGATGGATTGATCGGAAGCAGCCAGCCGTCCCCCGGCGCTGGCGCCGCAGATTTGAACCAATTCCCTTACGAGGCTCATTGAAGGTTTCTCATGGAATCGAAGAAGCTCAAACAAACACAGCGTTACGTGCTCCGACTGTTTATGATGGGGTCCAACGAGCACATCAAGCGCTTGATTCCCAAATTGAGGCCGGCGGAGATCGTGGAGCTTATGGCACACCTGCGGAAATCGGACCAGATCCGGTTCCTTCAACTGCTCTTCGATGTACGAATGGCCGCGCCCACGCTCACGGAACTGCCTGCGGAATTCGCCAAGGAACTCATCTGTCAGTTTGCAGATGATGCGATTGCGGAGATGACCCGAAGGCTCTCACCGGACGACGCGGTGGACCTGCTTGCCTATCTCCCCGAAGAACGCCAAGAGCAGGTTCTGGAGCAGTTCAACGAAAGGGAAAGATGGACCCTGGAAAGGCTCCGGCTGTATGACGAGGATACGGCCGGCGGCCGCATGACCACCGAGTACATAGCCCTCTCCGGCGAGATGACCGCAGCGGAGACCCTGGATGCGCTGCGCCAGAAATACGAGACAAGCGACTTGTTGGACATATACGTCACGGACGATCACAATCACCTGACCGGCATCCTCCCTTTGCGGAGCCTGGTCTTCGCATCGGGACAAACCCACGTCAAGGACTTGATGGTCCCGGATCCGGTCACTGTCCAACCGGATACACCCCAGGAGGATGTGGCCAATCTGGTGTCGGATTTCGACCTTCTGGCCGTGCCGGTCGTGGACGAGGAGAACAAGATCCTCGGCGTGGTCACCTTTGACGACATCTTGGAAGTCATGGAGGAAGAGGCCACCGAGGACATGTACCACCTGGCCGGCCTCGACACGGCGGAAAGGGTCTTCTCAACGGTGAGCCGGTCGGTACGCCTCCGGGTTCCCTGGCTCTTGATCAACCTGGGCACCGCACTTCTGGCCGCCTTCACCGTCTCTCTCTTCAAGGAGAGCATATCCAAGTTCGTAGCACTGGCCGTGCTCATGCCGATCGTAGCGAATGTGGGAGGCAACGCCGGCAGCCAAAGTCTCACCGTGGTCGTCCGCGGCATGGCCCTCGGGGAACTCGAATTTGCGAGCCGCTGGAAGGCAATCTCGAAAGAGGTCTCTGTCGGCTTCTGCACCGGATCGATCAACGGGCTGATCATGGCGTTGATCGCTTACCTCTGGTACGGGAACCTCTGGCTTTCCCTCATCCTCTTTGTTGCCATGATCGCCAACATGCTCCTGGCAGGCCTGTTCGGAGCCGTTGTCCCGCTGCTTCTGAAGTGGGCAGACAAGGACCCTGCCCTGGGCTCCCACATCCTGGTCACCACCGTGACGGACGTGGGGGGGTTCTTCATCTTCCTGGGCCTGGCCACCGTCCTGATGGGCTACCTGAACATCCCCCTTTAAGTCCTTAGCCCATTGACAACCTCCGTTCCTCTTGGAGTAAGGGGTTGATGAAAGACTCGATCCTCGACAGGGAAACAGACATCCGAACAAGGGCAGAGGCGGCCGGACAAGGCCATCTCTTTGCCTGGTGGTCGGACCTCGACCGGGCCGAGCGGGCATCACTCCTCGAACAGGTCGATTCGATCGAGTTTCCCCTCCTGGAATCTCTGGTGAAAGACCTGGTCATTCATCCCGGAAAAGAGCAGGCGACGCCTCTCGAGCCGGCTCCGATCATCCCGATCCCCGGAAGTGGAGCCGAGCAACGGGAAAGCGAGATCGCCCGAGAGCATGGAGAAGCCCTGCTCAGGGAGGGAAAGGTAGCGCCCCTGGTCGTCGCCGGCGGTCAAGGCACCCGCCTGGGGTTCCAGGGACCCAAGGGCGCCTTTCCGATCGGCCCCGTGTCGAACAAATGCCTTTTCGCATTCTTTGCAGAACGAATCCTGGCCACGCAGAGTCGTTACGGCCCCTCCGTTCCGTGGCTCATCATGACCAACCCGGACAACGATGCGGAAACCAGGGCGTTCTTCGAAGAGAACGACTTCTTCGGTCTCGTCCCGGAGCAGGTCCACTTCTTTGTCCAGGGCACCATGCCGGCCGTGGATGAACACGGCAAAATCCTTCTTACGTCACGCCACGAGATCGCCCGAAGCCCGGACGGGCACGGGGGAACGCTGCGGGCGCTCGATCGAGGCGTCGCCCTCGACGTTCTCGCGTCCCAGGGCATAGAAGAGATCTCGTACTTCCAGGTGGACAATGTGCTGGCCAAGGTGCTGGATCCGGTGTTCATCGGCCATCACGCCCGGGCAGGCGCCGAAATGAGTACAAAGGTAGTCCGCAAGGCCTATCCAGGGGAGAAGGTAGGCGTCATCGGTATTCGGGGCGGTAAGCTCGGCGTGACCGAATACAGCGACCTTGGCGAAAAGGACATGGAGGCCCGCGGTCCGGACGGGGAACTGAAGTACTGGGCCGGCAACGTCGCGATCCACATGGTCAGTGTAGCATTCGTAAGGAGGCTCGAAGAATCGGGAATCCGCTTGCCCTTCCACAGGGCGGACAAGAAGGTGCCCTTCATCGACGCAGAGGGGAAACGAATCGAGCCGGAACGCCCGAATGGGATCAAGTTCGAGTCCTTCATCTTCGACGCCCTCGGGTACGCGAAGAATCCCGTCACCCTGGAGGTCAGCCGGGAGGAGGAGTTCTCTCCGGTGAAGAACGCCACCGGTGTCGATTCACCGGAAACGGCACAGCGAGACCTGATGGAGACCTTCGCCTCCTGGCTCGAAGAGGCGGGCGTAAAAGTGCTCCGGAACGAGAAAGGCGCCTTGGCCGCAAGACTCGAAATCAGCCCGCTCTACGCACTCGATCGCGAAGAAGCGATCCGAAGAATCCCCCCGGATCTCGCGATCACGGACGAATTACTACTGTCAGAGTGATGAGAACCCGGAGACGTTCTACAACACGTCATTCCCGCGGAGGCGGGAATCCAGTGGCTTAGAAGAGCCTCCAGGAAAGGACCTGCGCTTTGGACAGCCTGAAGCAGGCGCGAGAGCGCCTTCAAGAGATACTGGACCGAAAACGCACGGATCGCTCTTTGCCCGTCCAAGTCCATCCCCTGGACCCTGATGAGGCAATCGGCAAGGACGCAGACCCTTCCTTTGCAATCAAGAAAGGAAAGGAACGGGTCATCGAGGCCACGTTCCAGGGACACAAGGGCCAGGCCTTCACGGATCGCCCCAGCCGTTGGTCAGGCACGTTGGTAGACCTGCTATCGTTGACCCTGGTTGAGATTTCGAATCGTGCCGTCTTCGTGGCCGGCCTCAACGCAGTGCTCAGCGCCTTGGAGCAACTCCCCGGAACCATCCACTGCAAGGATAAAGACCCGTCCCTGTGTGGGCCTGAAATCGCCCGAAGCCTCTACGAGCGCTTCGGCGAGGTCCGGGTCGGGCTTGTCGGGCTCCAGCCCTCAATCCTCAAGGCTCTGGTTTCCCAGTTCGGCCCAGACGCTGTTCGGGTGGTGGACTTGAACCCGGAGAACATCGGGGAAACGCGTTCAGGGGTTGTTGTCTGGGATGGAGAAGAGGATCTCTCCCGACTCGTCGCAGAATGCGATGTTGGCCTCGCCACGGGTTCGAGCGTGGTCAACGGGACCCTCGACGAGATCCTGGAGCATTTTCAACAGGCAGAGAAACCCCTCATCCTTTTCGGGAACACCATCTCGGGTGTTGCAGCCCTGCTTGGCCTGGAGCGCCTATGCCCTTTCGGAAGATCTATTTCGTGAGAAGATGCTTGGCCTTCAACAGGTAGGCAATGTCCTGCTCGTCCTTGACGTTTGGCTCTCTGATCCTCTTGAGGCGGATGAGATCGTCTATGGATGGGATTCGGAAACGGATCTTGTCAGACTCGTCCTCTATGATCGTCGCCTCACTGTAGCATCCATCGAACTCGATCCCTTCATTCTCGGTATTCTTGATGCTCCTGTGAAAGAAGAGGTCGTACTTCCTCATCCCCGAAAAGGCGGTAACGATCGGTTCCTTGGTGTCCGGGGGGTGAGAGATCTCGAAGCCAAGGTCTTCGGAAAGCAACGACAGGCATTCGCTCTTGTCTGCCGGGTGTATCCACAGGTCGTGATCTGCGGTCAGAACGGGAGCACCGTACAGAATGACCGCCCGACGGCCGATGATCAGAAAACGGATTGTCCGTCTCTCGAACTCACGTACGACATCTAGGAAGTCGAGTTCTTCTTCCCCTTCCATCTCTTCTCCAAACTGAACCTTTGGATGAATCGCTGCGTTTGCTCCCATTCCCTGTCTATGTAAGCCAACCGCTTCGATGGTGGATATTCGGAGAACCAAAGCAAGTCCGCTTCAAGTTCTCTCTGTCGCCACAGGGGAATGTCGTCGATAGACCTGGGGTAAACTATCGTCTTGTCGGCCATCTGCCAACCCTCCAACTTCTAATCTGTAACATCTTGGAGCAAATGACAACAAGTTGTTCGAAAGGAGAGATCCTAGTTGATCCTCTTTGCGTTCTTCATGATCTCGTAGTTCCAGATACCCTTGCGGTAGCCGGGAACGGCGACCGAGGTGAGGGCCATCAGGGGGTAGGAGAACAGGGGGTGTCGCATGTTGAAGTCCATCACGGCAAGTCTTCCCGGTATGCGGCTGAAGAAGCGTCGCAGGTAGTAGCTGATCCGGTAGTACTTGTTCATCTCCTTGAACTCCTCGAGTGCGCGCTCCGGATTGTCTACGGCCATGGCGGCCAGCTTCCCGGAAAGGATGGCCCCGTGAATGCCGAACAGGGCGCCCGGATCCATGGCCCCTGACAACGTGCCCGCGAGCACGTAGCCGTCATGGAACAGCCGCGGGTTCCTTGCAGAACCTGTCGGCACCCGCCCAGTGAAGTACTCCCAGTTGGGCAGTTCCAGGTCGAATTTCTCCTTGATGTCCCTCTTGCAGGCCTCGAGGGTCTGTATCTTCACTTGACCCCGGCTGAAGAACAGGCCGTACATCAGGTTGTTCGCGCAGTTCGCATAGAAATAGTCCTTGGTGTACGGAGCCATCAAACCGGCCGCCCAGGGTTCCCTGTCCGTTTTCTGCGTTCCGGCGAACCCCCGGGTGATCTCGAAGGGAATCCCGAGAAAATCGTACATGCTCGCATCCAGCCCGGTGGCGATGATCGAGCCCAGCGGGATCTCTCGCAGGTCTTTGAGGAAGGTCCCGAACTCGAACTGAACCCCCGCTTCGCAGGCTTGATCGTAAAGGAGTTGGTCGATGCCGCTCTTCCTGGACCCTCGTTCGATCGCATGCATGGGACCGGGATTCAGCTCATACTTTCGATTGCCGACGACCGTATGGAAGCTCTTGATCGGGTGGAAGGCCGGCGTCACATCGATTCCGACCTGGTCACTCATCCAGGCCGGATCGATCGGCGTCGTATGGACCGACGGCATATCGTGGTGCATGCCGCCGAGCTTCTTTTCCCCCTCTATGACCAGGACCTCGCGCCCCTGACGTGCCAAGGTGATCGCCGCCACCATCCCCGACAACCCGGCGCCCAAAATATGGATTTTTTCAGCCATTCTTGTTCCTCCTCAAAGGGTCACGCCAATTTGAATCTGTGACCGATCCCATTGAACACGAAATCGATGACCTCTTCTTTCC
>RCNG010000396.1_pt1 | contig 19460 bp, 12 predicted proteins | sample 2041371 | NCBI WGS metagenome assembly RCNG01 (sample SAMN09708227, study PRJNA481090) | Marine sediment metagenome, whole genome shotgun sequencing project. | biome: marine sediment; feature: ocean; material: sediment; isolation source: Sewage treatment plant 1 marine sediment (STP1) ... | reverse complement strand
CGCGCGTCTGGGGGGCGGCTCCTTCGGGGCAGTCTTCCGGGCCGGTGGCAGGGGGGCCTGGCTCCTCCGGGAGGCTGCCATGGAGGGCTCTCCGGTCCGGGACATCCGTCGGTTCAGCGGCCATCCCGGTCCGGTCTGGCTGCTGGCGGAGATCGCCGAGGCGACCCCGGGGCCGATCCGGGAGATCCGACCAGGGGTGAGACCGGGTCGTGCCGGCTCCGACGGGAGCCAGTGGATCCGAGCGGTGCGACGCAAGCCCGAGTAGGGGCCGGTCCCCGTGCCGGCCCTTCGGTTCCGCCCTCTAAGTCCGAGAGCTTCCCTCGCTGAGCCGGGCCCACTCCTGGTAGAGCCGTTCCAGCTCTTCCTCGGTGCTGCTTTTCCGGCCATGGAGCTCCATCACCCGGCTGTAGTCGGAGCCCTGCCGGGCCATCTCCTCCTCCAGCCGGCGGATCTCCGCCTCCCGGACCGGGATGGCCTCCTCCAGCTCCCGGAGCCGCCGCTCCGCCTTCTTGGCTCGGTTGGCCTCCCGTCGGTCCCGGGTGGACCGGGGGGAGAGGTCCTCGGGTTCGGGGTGGGCGCACGGATCGATCTTGCTGAAGGGAATACCAGGCGTAGCTCCGGCAATCGTGGCGCCTCCCGCCTCACTATCCCATTGATTTATAATTATTTGCATATGCAGGTGACTGTCGTCATTTCACGAGCAAGACAGTTCCCGTTTTATTGATATTCCATGTCCGGATTTTCCTCTCTTTGTCGCGATATGTTTAACCAGGCGGAATTCTTCCACTGGGGTGGGCCCGCAAAACGCTGCAATGAAGATCATTCAGTTCGTTTCTGAGAGGAGGACAAAATGAAAGCATGGGAATTGACTTGTGGGGGACGGTTTGGAATCGAGAGTCACATGGTACGCATGTCTGTGATTCTCCTGTTGTTCATGACCTGCAGTGCCTTGGGGCTGGATGCCAAAGCACAGTGCGATCCAGAGGAGATCTTCAAGCTGCTGGCCAGCGACGGTGCGGCCAGCGACAACTTCGGCTGCCGTGTGGCGGTAAGCGGAACGGTGGGCATTGTTGGCGCATACAGGCACTCTGTTGTGGGTACCCATTCCGGTGCGGCCTACATCTTCGACACCACCACAGGCACCCAGATCGCCAAACTGCTGCCCAATGACGGCGCGGCATATGACTATTTCGGCATGTCGGTGGCGATCGATGGCACCACCGCCATCATCGGGGCTCCGTACGATGACGACAACGGAACTGATTCCGGTGCGGCTTACCTCTTCGACATCACCACCGGCACCCAGCTGGCCAAGCTTCTCCCTGCCGACGGCACCGCGCAAAGCATGTTCGGGATGTCCGTGGAGACCAGCGGCACCAACACCATCATCGGCTCCCCCTATGACGATGTCGGCGGCACAAACTCCGGCTCGGCATATCTCTTTGATACCACCACAGGCACACAGGTGGCCAAGCTGCTACCTGCAGACGGTGGTGCGGAAAACGAAGTCTTCGGCATTTCAGTAACCATCGACAGTGACACGGCCCTGGTGGGGGCTTTAGACGACGACAACGGCGTACGGTCCGGCTCGGCCTTCTTTTTCGATATCTCCACCGGCGACCAACTGGCCAAGATCTATCCCGCCGACGCGGTGACTGAACAATATTTCGGTTTTTCCTTAGCGATCGACAGTGCTGTTGCCATTATCGGGGCCAAATATGACAACGCCCTCGGTTTCGCGTCCGGCGCGGCATACATCTTCGACACCTGCTCAGTGACATCGCAGACCATCGACGCGGCGTACCATTGTCAGCCGGCTGCCGGCATCGTGCCCTTCACCACCCGAATGGCCGTGGTGATGGAAAATCTCTTCACCACCCAGAGCCGCCGCTTCGCCTGCCGGATCAACATTACCCTGGCCGACGGCTCGTATTACGGGAACTGGCGGGAAGGCTACAGCAACATGGCGGAGGGGGGGAGAAGATTGACAACCTGGTACCAGCCCATCCAGGCCATCGGCTCGGTGATTGGATCGAATCTCTTCGAACTGGTAGCTGAGGATGTGACCCCGGCGCCATGGAACCAGCCGCCCTACCCGCCGTCAGGGGACACCGCCACGGCCGCCTGCACGGTGACGGGTGTGGCGCCATAGGGTACTGGCGGAGCGTTGCAGGCTTTGATAAGCCGTACCCCCTTTTTATTGGTTGTAAGCCCACGGTAAGCAGTAGGCCGCACACTGGTTCGAGTCCTGCACGGCTCCAACCGGGCAAGGATTCTGCCGATAGGCCCGTTTTGCGGAGGCTCTGACCATCGAGCAGTGCGCGGTGGCTGACCAACGAGGTCTCCACAGCGCTTTTCCTCACAACACTTGACACGACTTGACGGTTGGAGGAATCATGTAAAAGTTATATCAATAGAGTTTGTGCAATCATCTGTCTATACTTTTTGGAGATCATTCCTTTGAAGACGACGCGTGAAGCGGAGCCACATCACCATTTACAGCACGGAGTCGTGAAGCGCGCAACGGGAACAGTACTGATCCTGCTGGCGATAGTGTCCTTCACCTTGAATATTGAACGTACGCTGATTCGACCGCTTCAATTTGAGGAAGAAGCGTGGGGGGATTTCAGTGCCTATTACATGGCAGGGCATTGTGCGAACATGGGCTACAACTTTTACGATCATCAGGTCCTTCTCGAGGAAGCTCGTCGAATGGGTTCGATCAAGGGGGCACCGAGATTCATCTATCCACCGTTTACGGCGCTACTCTTCATGCCAGTCGCCAAATTGATGGGTCTGATAGCGGCATTCAGGACCTTTTTGATTTTTTCACAATTGCTGTACTGGGGGTCGATGTTTTTGATGCTCAGTATTGCTGGATTACGCCGGGCACTGAAAAACGTTTCAGTAGCGGTTATTTTGTTGAGTTGGTTTACACCTGCCTGGACGACGCTTGATTCGGGCCAGATGAACATGGTGATCCTCTTCCTTCTCAGCCTTTCATTTCTTGCCTTTATCAACAACAAACAGATAGTTGCCGGTATCGCACTGTCCATGGGTGGATTTATCAAGTTGATACCAGGTGTTCTGTTCCTCTATTTTGTTTTACGAAAACGGTGGCGTGGTATTGCTGGAATGCTACTGGCTAGTTTCATATTATTCATCATCTCCATCGCCACCATGGGAGTTACTTCTCATCGGGACTATGTAACGAAGGTAATTCCCGAGAGAGCGTCACGTATAGCAACCGGGAACCATAACGTTGCCCTCAACAGCTTCGTTTATCGGACGATTCACTACAAAGGAATAAACCGCGAGATCATTGCCAACAGTAAGACCGGCCGTCAGGTTACGTTGTGTGGGCGGATAGTGCTACTGTTGTTGAGTATTTCTCTTGTCCTCTACCCGCGCAGTGATACCAATGAGCAGGGTCTGCAGAGGATCGGTTTGTTGATGATTACTATTTTAATTCTCAGCACTCTCACCTGGACACATCATCTCGTCATGGCTCTCCCAAGTTTGGCCATCGTGGTTCGAACTACCCTCAAGAAACAACGCCCCATTCTCTTATCGATGTGCTCATTATCGGTACTTTCTTACGCTCTGCTGGCGATTGGTTACAAGCTTCAGCCCTTCCAAGGCCTGAAGGGTCTGCCTTTCGAGCTATTGCGCTCTTCATCACTGAACCTGTACGGACTCTTGATTATCTGGATTCTGCTGGCGATCAATATTGTTACAACGGGGATTCAGGCGCAAGTTTCCAGGCCATAGGTGCTGTACTGGTCCACCGAGTTTTGATCGGTGTACCCCGCCACCAACTTTAGGGTGCCGAATCAGACCTGCAACATAGAATGTAACATCGAAGAGCAAAAAGACTTATAAGGATGCCCGATTCGGGCGTGTCAATTCCCACCGACGTCCATATTATCGTCCTATCGAAAGAATGCGGATACTGAAACTCAAAGCCGCACGCTCGGATCTGTGCGGGCAAAAGCCGAATGGCTGAGCTATTCGATGTATCCCAGTCCCCGGAGATTCTCAAGTTCCTCTTCCGATAAGACGGACGGGCCCTGCTCGGCCCCGCCCGGCACCCGCCAGATGTGGCAGCCGTCGGGCTTGCCGGAGAGGGAGGCGACGGTGCGCTTCGGGACCAGCAACTCATCGCCCATCAGGTGGAGTGGACCATCCTTCTCCGCTTCCGTTCGGGCGCCGAGGAATACCGGCCAACCGGGCCCTGTCCGGCTTGTTTGCAGTGTAAGTACCGCCCCCAAATCCGGGCGCTCCAGGTCGAAAACCAGGCCGCCCGGTTCGCCGGCGGTGTTGATCCTGAACCAGATGGTGCGGCGGTCGTCGGAGAGTCCGAAACTGCGTCCCGCCACTTTCTCTCCCAGGTTGATCCCGTTCACCATCCTGAACGGTGAATTGCCCACCACCTTTCCGATTGCGGTCCGTTTTTTTGCGCTGATAAACAGAATCCGGGTTCCTGTTTCGGCGATCTCACGGTACGAGGCGATCCGTCCAGCCAGTGTGGCGGCCAACTCTGGCTGTTCAGCGAGCAGGTTGAAGGACTCCGCCGGATCGGCCACCATGTCAAACAGCAACTCTTCGCGGTCCGGTTCGAGACGGAGAATGTATTTGTACCGCCCGGCGGTGATGCTGTAAAGCGCGGCGCTGTCAAGCGTCTGCTCACTGAGTATCTCCAGCGGGGCCGGGTCTTCACCCGCTTCCACCAGACCGCTGAAACTCTCCCCTTGACCGGTGCTGCACTCCAGCCCGGCCCACTGGAGCAGCGAAGGGAGAAGGTCCACTTCGCGGGTTGCTCCGCGCACTGTGCGGTTGCCGTGTTTTCCCCGGGGCAGCCTGATGATCAGCGGAATCCTGATCTGCTCCTGGAAGAGCTGGTGCCCATGACGCCAGCCGCCATGGTCGTGAAACTCTTCTCCGTGGTCCGAGAGGTAGACGAGCAGTGATGGGTCGTACAGTCCGGCCCGCTGAAGTTCGAGGATGAAGCGCTTGAAGAATTCGTCATTGTACGCGATCTCCCCATCATAGGCGGAAAGCAGTGGTGCCGGATCCCAACCCGGATCGCCCATTCCCGGCCCCGATCCTGCCGCGGTTACACCATCCGGAGCCGCTGCTGTTTCCGCTGTGTTGCCTCCGCCTGCCGCAGCCGTCCGTGGTTCATGGGGGAACAGGTTGGCGAACCGTCGCGGCGGCAGATACGGGTCATGGGGGTCGCGGGTGTGAACGAAAAGGAAGAAGGGGTTGCCGGTCCGGGCGCTGATCCAGGGGAGCAGGTCCTCTATGATCGCCTGGCTGTCTTCGAAATGATTGGAGGGATAATATGACCAGACCTCCTCGAAGCCTTTGGTCAGGCCCCAATAGTCGGCAAAGAAATAGGCATTGGAGGAAAAGGCGGCGGTGTTGTAACCAGCCTCGCGGAAAAGTTCGGCCATCGTGGTCACTTGGGGCAGGAGCTTGTCTTCACGACCGACGGCACCGTGATAGGAGGCATTGAGGCCGGTGAAGATGGTGGCGATGGATGATTTGGTCCACGAACTCTGGCTGAGGAAGTTTTCGAACAGGATTGCCTCAGAGGCAAAACGGTCCAGATGCGGAGAGGTGTTGTGCCGGTAACCGTAACAACCCAGGTGATCGGCACGGAGCGTGTCGGTCAACCAGATGATCAGCGAAGGGGAGGTGTCACTCGTTCTTTCCGCGGGAAGGAGCCGTGGATTTCCCCAGCCGGCATCGCCGCTAAACGGCCGGCGGCTCTCTCCGCGGTAGCGCGTGATGAAAACCAGTTCCAGCTCCTGGCCCGCCAGCGGGGTCAGGTCGATCTCCGCCGGTTCGCTGATTCCGGCCGCCGCTGCCGGCTGGAGCGGGACTTCCCTCCTGAACAGCGTTTGGGGAGTGGAATTTGCCCGGTTGAGCACCTCGAAAACCACGGCCTCTCCGGGAGGGCCGCGAGTGCTGAATTTACAGACCGTTTCGAAGGAGAGCCTGCTCCCCGGCGCCGGTCGCAAGCGGTAGCTCAACGAGGAAGGCGGCGGGGCGGGCAGAAAGGGGATTCTGCGCCGGTCCAGCAACACCGTGCTGCTTGTGGGCGGCAGGGTCAGGCTGGCCAGGCGAAGACAGGCGGTCGGCGGAGCCTCCAGGGTGAGCCGGTTGTTTTGCCGCTGCAGGTCACCCTCCTGCAGCGCCCAGGAAAAGTTTGAAAATTCGCCGCTCACTTCGGCCGGGTTGAGCACCTGTCCATTCAGGGTCACCCGCACCCGGCAAGGTTCTTTTGCCCGCAGGCTGAGTGCCAGTGCTCCCGCGCCGCGGATCCAGGGGCTGTCGAAGCGCAGTGTGGCCAGGTCGGCATTGAGCACCACCCCACGGCCCTGGTTTCGTTTGGCAAAACCGCTCTCCAACAGCTGGTCCCCGTGCCGGACGACGATTTCCTGCCGGGACAGCCTGCCCTGCGACTCTTCGAATGAAGCGATGAAATCGTAGCTTTCCACCAGCGGTGCCTGGGCCGTGCAGCCGGCCAGACAGCATAGCAAAAGACAGCAGATCGCAAGCGGGGTGGATACTTTAGTCATGGCCCTCGGCGAGACAGTATTCATCTGAAAATGTGGACTTTAATTGAATTGCATTACCAATTCAGATGGAGATGGTGATTGAACAACCGGAGCTTCGTCCAGCCCACCCAATAATTCGTGGCACTTTAGCTTAAATACAACCTGCAGGCAACCAACTTGATCACATTTCTTGATAAATTGCAGTTTATGGAACTATATATCCAAGGAAAGCTGATTAATAATATCTCTTATGTGGTGTTTCATCCGGGAAGTGTTCCTACACACTGAAGTTGACACAACTGGGACGGAAACGGGTACTGGTGAAGATCATCGGGGAATAACAGATACAAGTTAGCCCGCTGTCAGGCATTCACCATCGACTGGGTTCAGGGCATTCCGGCCCTGGGCTCGGTGATCGGGGTGAACACGTTTACCCTGCGGGCCGCGGACGTGAGCTGGGCACCCTACAACCAGCCGCCCTACGCGCCCTCGGGGTACACGGACACCGACAGCTGCCTGGTCACCGCGCAGGCACCGTGACGGGGATGGCCCCGCCCCTCGGGCGGGGCCATCGATTGACCCGGCCGGGAGCTTGCCCTATCCTGACCGGGATGCCCGGGGCGGTGGCGCTCCCGCGCCGCGACGACGAGTGAGGCCGGGCTGAACCTGAAAGGACTGAATCCCCATGCCGTCGCGCCGCAAGCCATCCCGGGTCAGGCTGTCCCTGTCCCTGTTTGCCGTCGCCGCGGCGCTCATCCTGTTCTCCACCTGTTCCGCGGTGGACGATCCCGGAGAGGACGGAGCCAGGCACGTTATCCTCATTTCTCTCGACACCACGCGCACCGACTTCATCGGCTGTTACGGGAACGACTGGGTCCGCACGCCACGGTTGGACGGGCTGGCCGCAGAGTCGGTGCGGCTGGCCCGCCACCGCACAGTGGTCCCGGTGACCCTGCCTTCGCACCTTTCGCTGCTCACCGGCACCTATCCCCACACTCACGGCGTGACGGGCAACGGCTACATGGTCGACCCGGCCAACCTGATGCTGGCCGAGATCCTTCGGGCGGAAGGCTTCCACACCGCGGGGTTCCTCGGCTCCTTCGCCCTGGCCGGCCGCTTCCGCTTCGCCCAGGGGTTCGACCACTTCGATGAAAACTTCGACATCGCCGTGGGCACTCTCGGGGCGGACCAGGAGCAGCGGGACGCCGCAACGGTCACCGACGCCGTGCTCGACTACCTCGAAGGGCGGGACGGACACGAACGGCTGTTCCTCTTCGTTCACTACTTCGACGCCCACGCCCCGCACTTCGCCTTCCCGCCCTACGACCGGCTGTACGGCCCGGGCGGAACGGTGGAGATCCCGGCGGCGGCGCGGTGGTCAGCCGGGTGACCTCGAACATCGACATCCTGCCCACCATCCTCGAGCAGCTCGGGTTGCCGATCCCCCCGGCGGTGGAGGGGTCGCCGATCGACCTCGCCGGCCGCGGGGAACCGCCCGAAACGTCCGTCCGCTTCGGGGAGGCTGCACGAGCCCCCACGGATGCCGAGCTGCCGGCGTCCCCCTGGCCCAATTTCAGCAAGATGGCCTGCGTCTGGGAGGGACCGCTGAAGTACCAGATGTCGCTCCACCGGCGGGCCCAGGCGCTCTTCGACCTCGAACGTGACCCCGGTGAGACCCGCAACCTGCTCGCCACCGGCGACCCGGCGTGGGAGCGAAAGGCGCGGGAGTTGAGGGACCGGCTGCGGGCCTGGGGCCGGCAGGCCGACCCGCTGCCCAGCGAGTTCGAGCGGGAACAGATCGAAGACACGCGGCGACGGCTCAAGGCCCTCGGCTACCTCGAGTAGAACGCGGTTAGCTGGCGACCTTGAGAAATTGCGGCTAATGGGTGGCCGCCGGTGAGGGTTGCGTTCCGCCCCGGGATCACAAGAGCCGTATATTATTCTTCTTCAATTCGTCCAGCATATCCTCGGGCCACACTCCGCACTGAACCTCGCCGATGTGGGCCTTGCCCAGCAAGAACATACAGAGCCTCGATTGCCCGATGCCGCCCCCCACTGACAGGGGAAGTCTGCCCTCGAGCAGTGCCCGGTGGAATGCCAGTTCTTTTCTGTCCTCGGTCCCGGTCATCTCCAGTTGCCTTGCCAGGGCCTTCTCATCCACGCGAATACCCATGGACGACAACTCGAATGACCGCTCGAGGACCGGACTCCAGACAATGATATCGCCGTTCAGTCCCCGACCGTGTTCGGTCTCCGTGGACCAGTCGTCGTAGTCCGGGGCGCGGCCGTCGTGGGGCTCTCCACTTGCCAGCGGTGCTCCAATGCCAATGAGGAACACAGCTCCGTGCTCCCGGCAAATTCGATCCTCCCGCTCTCTGGGGGGCAAGTCGGGAAAGCGCCGCTCCAACTCAGCGGTGTGAACGAATGCGATGGACTCGGGCAATACCGGCCTCAAGTTCGAATACTTTTCGCATAAATAACTCTCCGTGGTCCGCATGGCGGTGTAGATCTTCCCCACGATCTCGGTGAGAAACCCAACGGTCCGATCCTCGGGACTAACGACCAACTCCCAGTCCCACTGGTCCACGTAAGCCGAGTGCAACTCGTCGAGATCCTCATCCGGACGAATAGCGTTCATGTCCGTGTACAGCCCCTCTTGCGGCTTGAACCCGTAGTCGGCGAGTGCCATGCGCTTCCACTTGGCCAGAGATTGCACTATCTCCGCCGGGGCACCGTTGAGGGACTTGATTCCAAACGCCACTGGCTTTTCCACACCGTTGAGATCATCGTTTATTCCCGTACCCGCCATGACGAACAGGGGTGCACTCACCCTCGACAGGTTGAGGCCCTCGGCTAATTCCCGTTGAAAGTGGTGCTTTATGACCAAGATGGCTTCCTCGGTTTGCTTGAGATCCATGAGCGGATTGTATTTCTTCATTGTCCTTGCCCTCAGTTTCTATTATTGGGTCCCGGTAAATCGGGTCTTTTTCATCTGAACCTTCCGGCGTCTATTCTGCCACCGCTTTTTGTTAGTATTTGATGATATACGGTAAAGCCTTGGGAGTAGCGACAGACCACAGCTTCTTTTGCCTGAGTCCGGGTTGCTCTTTCACCCTGGAGTACTTATATTCAGATCAAGGCGATGCACGTGCTTGCTGCCCGCAGTCTCTGTTCCGGTCCCCTTTAGAACTTGAAAACTGAACATGATCCAATTGATCGTAAGAAAATCGTTCAGGAAAACGGCGGCGGCGTATTCGAGATGGCGATCATCGGATCGACGTTCGGACCAGGCCGGACCTTCTTCCAGGAGAGCGACACGGTGCGCATCATCTCTTCCTGGTCGCCGGCACCATAGGTGCTCAACTGAACGTGGATGCAGTCTCAGCCCAAAGGGGTTGCTACGAGGAGGGTTGATTCCCCTCAGTTCCACCAGCACTTTCAAGGGGTTACGGTAACGCCGTAATCCTTTTTTGTTGCTCGCAAGCTAATGGTAAGCTGCAGGTCCTCATATATGTCCAAGGATCCCCCCCCGCATCCTCCCATGATGTCCTTCCCACTTTAAGTAAAACTCTCCTGCTAACAATTCGTTATTAGTGGTGTCTATACAACTGACGAGTGGGGGTAACGACATTGGACGACACTGACGCCCTGTTGGTTGAGCAAACACTGAACGGATCGCTGGAGTGCTTCGACGTGCTGATGCAAAGGCACGAGCGGGACGTCTACCGGGCGGTCTACGGATACGGCAAGAGCCGGGAAAACACAATGGACATCTGCCAGAATACGTTCCTCAAGGTCTACCACAACCTGGGCAGCTTTGATAACCGCAGCAGTTTTCGGACCTGGATGATGCGTATTGCCATGAATGAAGGGCTGAACTGGGTCCGTTCCCAGGCGCGAAAGGTGCCGCAGAGCAGGGTGGAGATGGATCCGGCACTGCTTGCATCCGAGAACGACCAGGAGAGGATGCTCCTGGACAAGGAACAGCAGGAGCAGGTGGTGGCGCAGTTGCAGTGCCTCAACCATCGCCAGCGGCTTGCCGTGACCCTGCGCTACTTCCAGGAAATGTCGATCCGGGATATCGCCGCCGTGCTGGAATGCAGCGAGGGCGTCGTTCGCAACATCCTGTTCAGAAGCGTTCGCCGGCTGAGAGCAGCCGTTGACTCGCCCTAGGAGAAGAACAATGAGCGAGTGTGAGCACTATTTTCATCAGGTCGAGCAACTGCGGCAGCACAAGTTGGACGATGAGTCGCGACAGCAGCTCTTTGCCCACCTTGCCGAATGCACTGACTGCCGGGGTCTGTTCGACCTGCAGAATGACCTGGCAGTCGCCGGCAGCGGCTACGGGGACCCTGCTCCCGGCGACCTGGCCGCCATGCGGGGCCGGGTGCTGGACGAGATTCGGCGCACGTCCCCGGTCACGGCCGGGGGAGGACAGTCCTGGATGGCGGGATGGGTAAGACCCGCCCTGGCCGCGGCCGCGGTGTTGCTGCTGGTCATCACCGGTTTTATCGGCGGGCGGCAGAGCGGAACGGAACAGCCGGCAGCTCCGCTGTCATTGCTCGATTCCATCGAGAATGTGGCTTTGCAGAACCGTTCGCTCAGTGACGTGGAGGAGTCCCCGAGCATTTTCTCCCAGGTCAGGTTACGGGAACAGGAGGGTGGACAGGTGATGCTGGCTTTCGACGTTAGCAGGCATGTGGAACTGACCCGGCCCCAGGATGACCCGCTGGTCCGGGAGGTGCTGGTTCACGCCCTGCTCAACCCCTCCTCCCTCGATACCCGGCTGAAGGCGATCAGGTATGCCAGCGGAGTGGTGGAGCCCAAGGTCCGCCAGGCCCTGGTCTTTGCCATGCTCAATGACCCCAGCCTTCCGGTGCGCCAGCGGGCCATGGATTCCCTGTCTGAAGGCCCGCTGGACCCGCACACCGAAGAGGCCCTGCTCGAGGTCCTCATGCATGATTCATCGGAGCAGATGCGGCTCAAGGCCATTGAGCTGCTGGCAACATACGAATCGAGTCCAGAAGATTTTCACCGGACGATGACATCGTCCGGCGCCCTGGAGGATCCAGTTGTCGCGGCCAGGATCCACCAATTGACTGACCTGTAAATGATCCAGACTCAAGGAGCACACATCATGTTCAAATTTCGACTGGTTATCCTGATCCTGCTGGCCTTCACCATCACTGGCGGCATTTCAGCCGCGACCACGCAAAAAGAGATCCAGGTCCAGCCCGGGGGCACCCTGGCTCTTGACCTCCAGGCGGGCGGTGACGTCATCATCACCTGCTGGTCCAAAGGTATGGTGGCGGTGACCATGGATACGTCCGGGCCGGATCAGGAGAATGTGACAGTTGACGCACGGCTGGATGGATCCCGGGTGGTGGTGAGCAGCGAGTTCATCCAGAAGAAAAATATGCAGCAGTCGGACATCACCATCGAGATCAGCCTTCCTTTCACTTTCGACATAGAACTGTTTTCAATGGGTGGCGGGCTGTCCGTCAACGGTTTGGAAGGACGGATCTCCGGTAAAACCATGGGCGGCGAACTGACACTGCAGAACCTGAAGGGTGAACTGAAACTGACCACCATGGGGGGTGATGTCTCGCTGACCATGTCTGAAGTGGACGGTAGTCTCACAACCATGGGCGGCAGAATGCTCCTGGAGGATGTGGTCGGTGATGTGAAGGCCAAATCCATGGGCGGTGAGGTCATTCAGCGCAACGTCACCGGGCGGGACGGCAACAGCACCGGCGAGACCGTGAAGATATCCACCATGGGTGGTGATATTGAGGTCTCCGAGGCTCCGGCGGGAGCCGACGTGCACACCATGGGCGGCAACATCACCATCGAGTCGGTTTACGAGTTTGCCAGGGTCAAAACCATGGGTGGCGATATCCTGATCAAGGCTGCGGACGGCCAGGTGAAGGCCACCACCATGGGAGGGGACGTGGCTGTGACCGTGGTTGGCGGAACTGGTGGAGACGTGGAACTGGTTTCCATGTCCGGTGAGGTCCATCTCACCGTGCCGTACGGGTATTCCATGGACGTCGACATCGAACTGGACTACACCAAGCAGAGCTCGAGAGATTACAAGGTGGTCAGTGACTTTGACCTGAGCCAGAGCGAGTCTCCTGATTGGGACTACGACAACGGTTCACCACGTAAAACCATCTCGGCAACGGCTTCTGTTAACGGCGGCGCCAACAGGATCAAACTGCGCACAGTGAACGGCAACATCTACCTCCACCAGGGGAACTAGTATCCGGGAAGGGGAGACAGGGGTTACGGTGACTTCACCGTAACCCCTTTTTGCTGGCTGCCGTCGGTTGTAACCACTCCGAGCTTGTTGACGAATCGACCCTGAACCTCTAGGGACCGGGGTGGACACTATTCCGTGTATCCCAGGGAACGCAGTTGTTCCTTGAGGTCCTCGGTCACTTCCACCCGAGGGCCTGCCGTTGCCTCCGGGAGCCGGGCCAGGATCAGCGCCAGTTGCTGTTCCAATTCGGTGAGGATTTCCGGATGCCTGGCCGCCACGTTCAGCGACTCCAGGGGATCGCGCCCCAGTTCGAAGAGCATCGGTTCCTGCGGGGGAGGCGGTCGGTAATACTTCCAGTTCCCGGATCGCAGGGTAACCGGTGTTTGGTCCTGCAGATCCTGCTGGGCAATGGCCGGTCGGGGTTCCTCGGATCGGCCTTTCACCAACTCCATCAGGCTTTGTCCCTCGAATACGTCGAGCGGCGGAATGTCCACGATATCGAGAATGGTCGGCAGGATATCGATACTCCGCACCATCGGCCCCACCGTCTTCCCGGAAAAATGGTTGCCGGGAAACTTGATGATCAACGGCACCCGGAGCAGCTCATCGTACAGTGTGTGTGAATGCCAACCCATGATCCCGTGCTCGCCAAACTCCTCGCCATGATCCGAAGTGAAGATCACCAGTGAGCTGCGGTAGATCCCCTCCTGCTTCAGCCACTCCACCAGCACGGAGAATGCCTGATCCATCTGCCGGATCTCCGCGTCATAGAGCGTCTTGATATGCGCTTTGTCTTTTCTGGTGAGATGGAGCTCACCCCGGTTTATTTTGTTCAGCAACTCCAGGGAAATGGCATCGGGCAAGTCACCCTGGTAGTCCTCATCAAATTCATCGATGAACCTCTTCTCCGGGGTGTAGGGATGGTGGGTGTGATAGCTGTGCAGGAACAGGAAGAACCGGCCCTCCTCCCGGTTCTCCAGCCAGTTGACGGCGCTGCGAACCGTGTCCTCGAACCGCGAATACTCGCTGGCGCCATGCTTCACGCTGGTGTATTGGTCAAAGCCCTGGGCAAAGCCGAACTGTGCAGAGAGCTGAGCTCCGTCATTAAACGAAACCGTCTGGTAGCCATCGTCCTGCAGAAGCTCCGCCATGGTGACCGCCTGCTCGGGTAACGGGGCGCTTCTGGAATAGAAGGCGCCGTGGTGGCTGGGCAGCAGTGACGTGAATAACGAGGCGTGGGATGTTGTGGTCGACGGGGCCTGGGCAGATGTGGAGAGAAAGGTGACACCGTCATCACTGAGCAGGTCGATGTTGGGTGACGTGCTCCGCTCATACCCGTAACAGCCCAGGTGATCGCTGCGCAGGGTGTCGATTGATATCAGGAGGACATTACACCCTGGTCTACCGTAGTCACCCAGCGAGAAGCGAGGGCTGAAAATGGCAAAATAGAGTGCGGTGCAGACCAGTGCCACTGTTGTCAGCAAAACAAGAATGGATTTCATTTTCCGGCTGGACGTCGGCACCTGCAACCCCTCGCATGGTCTGTTCAGCTGGGAATATACCACTGAATGAAACGGCTACACACTATGTTCGTGCCTGCTCCCTGCTCCAGAACCATTGACGGTTTTGGGGTGGATGGCTATGCTTTATTGTCAATCTCAATAATATTCCTCCCCTGAATCATCGATAGTTATCACTCCGGACGACACAGATGGAGCCTAGAGACATGAAAATAATCAGCTGTATATTCACCGTTTTTCTGTTGTTCTGGATGCCCGGGCTGACCGGTCCGCTGGTTCTGGCCCAGGACCAGGCCGCGATGGATGAGCCGGGGGTGGTCGAAGCCGAGCCGGTTGAACGGACGAGGGTCGATCGCCTGATGGACACCAAGCAGACCCTCGAGCAGTACCGGCTGATGCTTGCGGAGCTGGACCATGAGCAGGAAGAGTGGCGGCAATTCGTCGAAAGGCTCGCCGGGGATATTGAGTACGTCACCGGGACGCTGGAAAAAGCCCAGGTGAAACTGGATGAACTGGGAGCTGAAGATAGTACCGGCGAGAGAGCCGATCTCGAGGCCATGATCCCACAGTTTGAAGCGTGGCTGGTGATTCTCAAAAACCAGACGGAACTGGCGCTTACCGGTGAGACCGCGGCCGGGGAGCAGAGGCTGGCTCTGGCGAAGTTTATCGAACGGGAAGAACGCCACTGGGCGCAACTCCGGGGAGAAAAGCCAGTTGCGACTGTCCAGGTGCCCACTGCTGTGTCCACGGTGACGCAACCGGCCCCGAGCGGTGATTCAGTCCTCCCCCTCCTCATTCCCGGCATGCCTGCCGGGCCAGCGGCAACAGCGCCCGCACAAATAGAGGCACGGCTGGAAACCACTGAACAGATCACGGCCCTTCGGGAGCTGGAGAGGCTGGAACTGCAGCTGGCAGAGGCTGAACAGGCCGTTGTGGAGTTCGTCAAACGGAAGGAATCCCTGGAGAGGGTGATTCTTCTTGAAGACCGGCTTCTCCAGACAGCCCGGGAGGCCCAGGCAAATCTGGAAAGGGCCCGGCGCTGGTGTGTTGAAATGCAGGAGCGGCGTATAGACGCTGAACCACGGTGGTGGCAAAGACGAGATTTCAAACAGAGTGAAAAGCTCATCGTTGAGCTGATCGATCTGACCACCGCTAATATCGAAGAGCACACTGCAAGCCTGGCGTTTCTCAACAACCGTCTGGATCTGGCCGATCCGGAGGAACTGCTGGTTACGCAAAAGGTGGAGGCTGCCCGTCTGGCGGTCAAGGAGGCCAAGGACCAGCTCTTCTGGCTGCAGAGCCCGCTCCATCCTCGGAACCTCCTGCAGTGGGCCCGCACGCGGGGGCCGCGCATGCTGCTGGTGCTGGTGGTGGCTGGTGTGCTGCTTTTGCTGTTACGGCTCACCGTGCGCCGTGCCACGCGGCTCGTGGTCCGCAAGGGGCGGGACGCGCACACCAAGGGGACCAACCGCGCCGATACCCTGGCCTTCAGTTTCCGCAGTGCCTTCAGTGTCATCGTCCTGATTGGCGGATTTCTGCTGGTGCTCCAGGAGGCGGGGCTGGACATCAAGACCGTTCTCGGCGGCGCGGCCATTCTCGGTGTGGCCATCGCCTTTGGCGCGCAAAACCTGATGCGGGACTACTTCACCGGTTTCCTGATTCTTCTCGAAGACCAGTATGTACTTGGTGATCTGATCACCATCGGCTCGGTCACCGGAACCGTCGAGTCGGTTAACATGCGGATCACGGTTCTGCGCGATCTGGAGGGTCGGGTCCATTTCATCCCCAACGGTGAGATCAAGGGGGTCACCAACCGGACCTACGGCTGGGGACGTGCGGTGCTGGAAGTCCCCGTCGGCTTCGATCAGGATGTGGACCAGGCCATGGAAGTGCTGCAGGGGGTTTCAAAGGAACTGAGAACCGACCCCGTATTCGGTGAGTGGATCGAGGAGGAGCCGGTGATGCTGGGTGTGGACAAGTTCACCGAATACGGTGTGGTGATCAAGTTCATGCTCAAGACCCAGCCGGACAAGGTGTTCCCCATCAGACGTGAACTCCTGAGAAGGATCAAGAATAAATTCGATCAGGTGGGGATCGTGATATCAGTGCCGCACCGGGTGATCATGCAGCAAAAGCCCGAAGACTAGCCCGCGTCCCTTTCGGGAGGCGGTTCTTTGGGGTCGAGACCCAGCCAGAAGGCCGCGGTGAGCATCAGCCGTTCGGCCGGGTTCATCTCGGCACGCTCCTCGATCACCTGCCTGGCCAGCGCCGGGTAGTCGGTGATCAGGCCATCCACACCCCGGCTGATCATCCGCGACATGTTGAGCCGGTCGTTGACGGTCCAGACGTAGACCTCCTTGCCGGCGGCGTGGGCGCGGCGCACAAAGCGCGGACTGGCGATGCCGATGTGGACGGCGAGGAAATCGGCGTCCCGGGTGGTCAGATCACCCACCACCTTGGCGGTGAGCAGCCCCACCGCCCACCGGGGGCGCAGGGCCTTCATCGACTGCACCAGATCGTTGACCAGTGACATCAGGACGATCTGGTCCTCCATCCCCGTCCGCTCGACGATTTCAGCCACCCGCTCCTCCAGACGGTCGTTGTGCCCGTAGTACTTGAGCTCGATGTCGACCATCGCCCGGTCCTTGCAGAGCTCGAGCACCTGCTCGAGGGTGGGCAGGCGCTGGCCGTTGAACTGGGGCCCGAACCAGCCGCCGATGTCCACCTGCTGCATCTCCCACAGGGTGGCTTCCCAGATCTTGAGCGGTGATCCGCCCACCCGTTTCAGGTCGCTGTCGTGGATCACCACCACCTCTCCGTCGGCGCTTTCCTGGACGTCGATCTCCACCATGTCCGTACCCTGTTCCAGGGCCAGCTCCACGGCGGCAAGGGTGTTTTCCGGTGCGTCCCCCGCCGCTCCGCGGTGGGCAATGACGATCACATCATCGTTGAACGTCTCGCTGTCCACCAGCAGGTAGCCGGCCAGTGCCGCAAGTGCAGTGGTCAGGGCCAGGGCGGTGACCATACGCATCGGCGTCAGCCGCCAGGTATTCCCCGCGGCCGTCTTTCCGGAGGGGGCCGAAATGGAAAGCTGTGCTTCGGGCGTACTGCCCAGCGTGTCATAGAGGCGGACCGTGAGCAGGGCGAGCATCGCCGCATTGACCAGCATGGCGATCAGGGTGAGCAGACCCCAGAGCAACAGGACTGCGCCCACGGCCACCACCAGCACGGCCATGGTCCCTGAAACCCTGGGTACCATCCAGGACCCCACCGCGCCGGCCACCGCCAGCGGTAGTGACGACAGCAGGGCCGCCGCGGCACCCCAGGTTACCAGGGTGACGCCCACGGTCTTTTTGTGCCCGGCCGTGCGTTCGGTGCTGGCGGTCAGCGATCCTGCCGGCGAGAAACCTTCGAAGAGCAACAGCGGCAGGGCCATGGCCCAGCTCAGCAGACGGCGGATGATCAGAATGGCCATTACCGCCAGCAGAACACCAATGGCACCTGCCGCAACGTAGAAGACCGTGGGGCGCTGGGACAAGTAGAAATTGATGTCGTATTTTCTGAGGAGCAGCAGGTAGACCAGACCGCCCGCGGCGAGGAAGGGCAGGGCGATGAGCAGCGTGCGGACAAAGATGCGCAGAGCCATCAGCACAACCTTCCATGCGTGCCGGGCTCCATAGCGCAGGGCATCGATGGTTGAGATGTGCTGGTTCCTGGTCTGCCCGAAACCGATGGCCATCAGGCAGGCCTGCTCCAGGGCGAGAATGGCCAGGCCCAACGATCCCATCAGCACCAGGGCGGCCATGCCCGCCGGGCTGAGGACGAAGAACAGGATATCCACGTCGGCCACCACTGAACTGCCCCTGGTCATCATGAGAAACTTGAGGGTGAGGCCCGCCAGTGGCGTGAGCACCACGAAAGCGATGATCTGGTAGATCAGGGCGGTGGCCAGCAGTCGCGGCCATGTTCGCAACAGATCGTTGACGGACTTGAAGAACAGAGATAGCGATTGAGTTGGCATTGTATTTTCCCCTGTCCCGGAAATTGTGACGAACAGGCCTTCTTGACGCGCCCTGCCGGGCCAACTATGCTCTTCCAAATGCTTGTGTATGGTCACTATACCGGAGCCATCGCAGGATTGCCAAAACGTTCATGAATGAAGCCGAACCAGACGTGGACCGCAACGACGCGGCCGGGAGTGTTGCCCCTTCCAGTGAGAAGTTCGGGACCTTCCTCGGCGTGTACACCCCCAGCGTCCTGACCATCCTCGGCCTGATCATGTATCTGCGCTTCGGCTGGGTAGTGGGCAATGTGGGTCTCGGCATCACCATCCTCATCGTGCTGCTGGCCAGCGCCATCACTTTCATCACCGCCCTGAGTGCATCGGCCGTTTCAACCAACATGCAGGTGGGGGTGGGCGGCGAATACTTCATGATCTCCCGCAGCCTGGGGCTGGAACTGGGCGGGGCCATCGGCATCCCGCTCTTTCTCTGCCGCACGCTGAGCATCACCTTTTACAGCTATGGCCTCTCCGAATCACTACTGGCGTTCTGGCCCGCGGACTGGGGGGTGATCCCGCCCCACACCGAGATGGCCCTGGCCGCGGCCATCATCGTGGTGATCACCCTCATCGCCGGCAAAAGCGCCGGGCTGGCCCTGCGGCTGCAAATTCCGATCATGATCGCGGTGGGGTTGTCACTGGTGGCCCTGATCATCGGCGCTCTCAGCGGCGGTTTTCAGGCACCTGAAATGGTGCCGACCTACCGCACCGCGCCGCTGGGCTTCTGGTATGTCTTTGCCATCTTCTTCCCCGCGGTCACCGGGTTCACCGCCGGCATCGGCATGAGCGGCGACCTGCAGGACCCCCGGCGGTCGATCCCCCGCGGCACGCTGTGGGCTGTTGCCACCGGGACACTGGTCTACCTCTGCATCCCGGTGCTGCTGGCCGTCACTGCCCGGGTCAGCGGAGCGGAGCTGGCCGAACCCGGGGTGGTCTGGGTCAAGGTGGCGGTGCTCGGTGCCTGGCTGGTCTTTCCCGGCCTCTGGGGCGCCATCCTCTCCTCGGCTTTCGGCAGCGTGCTGGGCGGCCCCCGGGTGCTGCAGGCCCTGGCC
>RCNG010000395.1_pt1 | contig 19482 bp, 15 predicted proteins | sample 2041371 | NCBI WGS metagenome assembly RCNG01 (sample SAMN09708227, study PRJNA481090) | Marine sediment metagenome, whole genome shotgun sequencing project. | biome: marine sediment; feature: ocean; material: sediment; isolation source: Sewage treatment plant 1 marine sediment (STP1) ... | reverse complement strand
CATTCCATCAGCAACCAGAAAAACGCCCGCCTCGAGGTCGACCAGAAAAACATCCTCGTTCAGCCGTCTCTTCATGCCGACGTCGGTAGCGCCCCAGGCGTCGAGGCGGAACATTTTTGTAAACTCTTCCTGCACGCGGTCAGCCCTTCCGGTTCGAAGATCTGCCCGAACCCGATCCTGACACAAGGTCCATGACAGCCTGCGCCTTGCTATTCGTTGGGTCCAGGGCCAGAACCTCTTGTGCGAGCCGTTCTGCGCGACTCGACATTCCTGAGGCCAGGTAAGCTGTAGCGGCTTCGGCCTTCATGACGAGATTGTTCGGTTCCAGCTTTGTTGCGCTGTCGAGGTGACGGAGAGCCTCGCGCTCCCGCCCAGGCAAGCGACACAGGGTCAGGCCCATGAAATAGTGCGCCCGTGCTTGTTTGTCATCGTGATCGAGAGCCAGCCGAAGCTGTTCCGCAGCCTGGCCCAACTTGCCGTCCTTGTAGGCGTGAGCCCCTTTCGCGGCCAACCGCCGGGCGATCTCTTGACGATCCATGCCGGCCGCTGAGGTCGAGCTTCGCACGGCTTCCTGATCATACTTTTCTCGCAAGTCCGGACGGCTGAGAACGTTGAACGCTTCGGTAATGGTTTGGAATCGGCGCTCCGCCCTGACTCTCGCCTCCCCGTCGAATTTGTCGGGGTGGGAGTCCTTCGCCAGGTTCCTGAACGCACGTCGAATCTCATCACCGCTTGCGGTCTGTTCGACGCCGAGGGCTTCGTAATAGGAAATACTCTGGTTCATAATCAAGCAACACCGCCAGAAATTGCATCTGATGGGCCCTGGTATTGTTTACCACAGCCGCGTACCTGGTTCAATGCGAACCGTCCTCAGCGCCGAGAATGTTCGAGACGCGATCGAGCCTGGCGCCGAACCACAGGGTTGACATTGCGGTCTCTCGCGACCCTGTTGAGGTCCTTGGAGGAAAGCCGAGAGAGGAGCTGGAGAGATTTTCGAATCGGCGACTTCGGATTCTGAACCAGGGCGATGACGATCGGGTACTGCCTTACCCACTTGGGATGCTCGGCAATGGCCCGTATGACCTCCTCCGATACGGCCTTCGACGCCGCAAACTTCTCGATCTCCATGTCGGTCAGCTTCGGGCTCGAAAGCACAGCACGCATGACGAGCCTGCTGCGCGAGTTGATGAGAATCCCGCGCTCCTCCCGAGTCCCCCGAATAGCGCAGAGCACCTTGTCCCGAACGCTCATTTTCAATATTCTTCCATAGGTGCTCATTCCCTGCTTCTTCACTTGCTCCTCGACCTGTGGATCGGCGGTCGTGGGATACGGGAGATACGCTTCGTTTGGAATATTGGCGCCGATTGCTCGAAGAGAATCCAGCGCCTGCTCGATGCTCGGGCCGCCACTACCCTCCGTGACGACCTCGTCAGCGGCAAGAGCAGCGACCTTGGCGATGAATTCCTCTTCGAACTCACGAACCCGCCGAAGAACGACCTGAGTCACCCGGAGGTTCACCTTCAGACTGTCGAGGATTTCGAGGCAGTCGAGGAGGCGCACCTGGTTGGTGACGATCACATCCTGAATAGTCTCCGAACCGTGCGCAGCGAGCACGCACAGCGTCTGATCAGACACATTCGCATGTCGGGCGGCCCCGACCCAGATGGTTTCGTCCTCGCGGACCCGTATCAGGAGGTCAAGCTCGATCGGAGAGATATCTCGTTCCTCATGGAGCCATCTGGTGATGACCTCAGTCGGGATTTCGGCAAGCGAGGTAGCCGCAAACTGTGCCAGCTCGAGGTCCGGGTCGGCCGACAAGATGAGCTGTAACCGCAGCAGCTCCTCGCGTGAAACCGGCAAGAGTCCCTGTGCCGCGAACAACCTGACCTGCCGTGGAACCTGCCCGGCCATGATCCCCTGGAGCAGCTGGTCTGCTGTGGCGTAACCTGTATCAGCCATCGTGCGTTTCCCCGGAGAAAGGCGTCAGCCCCCCCTCATCGAGGAGGAACCGAACCACTTCACCAGGCTTGCCGAGGTCGGTGAACTCGAGACCGCCAACCTCGATCGACGCGGCATCGGCGTTGCCGATTGTCAGAAGCACTGGTCCGGGGAGCTCAAGAGTCGTTGTTTCGCCTCCACCGAGAAGGACTTCACCCACATGACCGTTGCGGTCGCGGTAGTGGACCCAACATTCTTTGCTTGGCGCCACTTTGAGCAATACCACCACGTCGGCGTTCTCGTCGGGGCTCTCACCATGATCGGGAACAGCTTCGCTGACGAATCCCGGTGTGGGTGTTGCCATCACTCTGAGGGGCGTCGGCCGTTCAGCGTTCGACCGTCTTGGGTCCGGTGGTAGCTGGTCAGGCCCCTCTGAACTCCGAATGGCGAAGACCAGAAGCGTGCCCAGGACCACCGCCGCGAGGAGGAAAGGAAGCCAGACCGACCAGCGGGTATTGGTCTTGGGGAGCTCTTCGACCTTGAGGGTGGCGAAGGACCCGGACATTTCTTGGAACCGCTCCCAGGCACTGTCGAAGGCCTCTATCAGTGAGCCGTGCTCGCATCCCACGATCACCGCATACTGCCGTAGGAAGTTCCTGCAAAATACCTTTTCCGGCAGATGCTGGTAGCGGCCGGCCTCCAGGGCCTCAAAAATCCTTCGCGAGACCTTGGTCTCAGCGACAATATCATCAAGCGACACCCCTGCCGCCCGGCGAAGCCGTTGGATCTCTTCCCCGAGACTCTCAGGGTGATCGATTGGGCCGAAACTTTTTGCCATTCAAGCCGCCCGGCGCGAGGCCGTCGTCAGGAGTAGGAAGCAACGGGTCCGTATGCCCATACGTCCGCTATCGTAACATCTTCTTTTCCTTTTGGTCGCGACGGCGTTCAAGAAGGCTCTTTGCGCCTTCCCGGACAGCGTTCGGGACTCTCGGATCCGCGATGAGCTGCCGCAGCTCTCCGGGTCCAAGCTCTGCAAGTGCGGAAAGGGCCAGAGGAAGTGGGGCGCCGACGCACCGAGCGATCGCCATCCGGACCGTCCGTCGGCATGTCCATCGCGCGCTGCGGTTGATGGCGCCCACGATATCGGCGGAGAGACCGGCTGAACCGAGCAAGATGACCACGTCATCTTCGGTCATCCTAAAATTCTCGAGGAGAGCGAGGGAGACCTTGCTGTCGCCCCCACTAGCGATCAGGTGTTTGAACAGCGCCCGGTGTGCGCGGCGGGCCAGCGAAACCCGTTCGCCCAAACTCATCGTCGGGATATTCAGAATGAGGCGGCGCTCGGCAAGTCTACGAGCGCCCGGCGGCGCCTGCGGCGCCTGTGACAGCCGCAGAAGGGAGGACCAAGGGAGCGTAGAGACCAGGGTATGGACTCGAGCCGTCGGCATACCACGAATGGTGCACAGCAGCTCACTCACCCGATGCGTTGCGGTGAGCTTGTGTGATCGCGCGATGCGCTCGGCCACTTCGATCGTACAATAAGGACTTCGCAGAACTTCTATGGCTTTGTTCTCGTCAAGCTCGCCGGCAGCGGCCAGCGCCGCGAGAACCCGCTCCCCGTCACCGCGTTCTGGCGCCTTCACTTTCCCATCATAGCGCTGATGGTTCACCATCACCGCTGCCCGCTGACAGATGACGGTGGTGGTAGGCTGCGGTCATGCAGTGGATTGTCAGCCTCACTCCCGAGGTCGGTCACGACCTCTTGGAATCGATCAAGACTCCGCCTCCCGAAGCGGCAGTTGTCGAGGTTCGACTCGACCTTTTCCCCGATTTTGATCTCTCCTCGGCCGTGGCCTCTTGCCCGTTGCCGGTTCTCGCGACCTTGAGATCGACACCCGAAGGCGGCCGTGGTCCGACCGAAAAGAGCCAGAGGCTGAAGCGCCTCACTGCGGCTCGTGACGCAGGGGCCGCCATGATCGACGTCGAATGGCTCCGCGATCGTGAGATCATTCCCGCGCTCGGGCTCGCTCCGGAACAAATTGTCCTGTCGTGGCACGATCCGCTCGGAACCCCGGCCGGCCTCGAAGATCAGGTCGTCGAAATGCTGAACGCGGGCAGCGGGACCTGGGTCAAGGCTGTCACCACGGCCAACAGCTTTTCAGACCTCGAAAGGGTGCTCTCCCTCTACTGCTCCCACAAGATTCCAAAAGCGGCCGATCAACACAGAATCGTCGCTTTTGCTATGGGCGCCATCGGAATGCCGAGTCGCTACCTGGCCCCATTGCTCGGCGCACCGATGGGATTCGCAGCTTGGACGGCCGCTGCTGCGGCGGCGCCGGGACAGGTTCAGGTGGCACGTATGGAGGCTGCGGTGGGTCACCTCTCGGCGCCCCCTCGCCGGCTTTTTGCAGTCATCGGCGCCGACGTGTCCTCGAGCCTCAGTCCCACCCTTCACGGCGCGGCTTTCAGAGCCGCGGGCAGGCCTGACTGCCTGGTCCCGGTCAACGTGCCCGATGTCGACTCTCTCGAGCATCTTTTTGCTCCGAGAGGCCAGACCATCTTTGATCGTTGTGGGTTGACGCCGGGAGGCTGGGCCGTCACGACCCCCTATAAAGGTGAAGCCGCACGTGCGGCCACCGTTCAAGCGCCGCGGGTCAAACGAGCAGGCGCAGCAAATACTCTGCTGCTCCGGTCCGGCGAGGTCATCGCTGAGAACACCGATGCCGACGGGGTTGTCGGCGCCCTCACCGCACTCGGAACCAGGGTTGAGGGAACAACCGTCCTGGTGCAGGGTACCGGGGGTGCTGCGCGCGGTGCGGCGATCGGCCTGATGCTCGCCGGGGCCAACGTGGTATTGCGCAGCCGGTTCGACGAAAACGCACAGCGCCTCGCTGCCGAGCTTGAAGTCGGCTCTCTGTGCAAATGTGACGGTGAAGGCGCCGAAATCCTCGTCAACGCCACTCCTCTGGGTCAACATCCTGGGGACAATCTCCCATTTTCAAGGCCGGAAATCGAGAGAGCGAGTGCGGTCGTCGACATGGTGTACCAAGAAAACGATACCGAACTGGTCACGCTCTCTCGCCGGGCCGGGTTGGCTGTCGTAGATGGGACGACAATGCTCGCTTACCAGGGAATTGCCCAACATGCGGCATTCGTCGCCGCCATCCCACCACGCGAGGCCATATTCGAGGCGCTTGGGCTGCCGTCTCCTCCGGCGTGAGCTAAAGCAGAGCGCCAGCGATCAACGTCATGACAAAGATCGCTGCTACGGCGAGGGGAAAGAGCACCTGATGGCTCTGTGAGCTGCTCACCTTGGATCGAGCGTCGCGCAATGCTTTCTCCTTGATTTCTTGAGGCCTGGTGGCGTTGTGCCGGACGATCCATTGTCGACCGTTCGTGGAGTATAACCCACCGAAATCCATCCACCCTCTATGCACTACACCCTCCTAGATCCGCGCAACACCGTCGGATCCCCTTCTCAAGTCAATCATGCCGTGGATAGTCCGCTTGCAGTCGGCGACAACGAGGAAATCCAGAGGCAGAATGTGGCCAAAATGTGGCAGATACGCTGACACGGGCGCTCTGGCCGGGCATAATGCCAGTGGGTAAGCCGAAATCACGAGGGGATTGTCGGAGGTTCTCGACAGGGACAAACGGTCCACGACCCCTGCCAACCCCCGCGACGCTCCGGGGAGAAGAAGATGCTGCCAATACTCGACACCGATGGGATACGCGAGGCCGACCGCCAAACGATCGAGGACCTCGGGGTTCCCGGCCTCGTCCTGATGGAGAATGCCGCAACCGGTTTGGTAGACGCTGTGAGGGAGGAGTATCCCGAGACCCGCAGCATCGCCATTCTGTGTGGTGGCGGCAACAACGGCGGCGACGGTCTCGCTGCGGCCCGTCACTTTCACAATGGCGGCCTGAGGGTCCGCGTCGGATTATTGTGCGAACCCGGCCGTCTGACGACCGATGCGGCCGCCAACTACCGAAGCGCAGTCGCGTTTGGCGTCGATGTCGAGCTCGTTCTGGATGACAACTTCGAGGCTGTGCGTCAGTGGTTCCAGCACGCCTCGCCTCCTGATCTCGTAGTCGACGCGATTCTGGGAACTGGGCTGACGCGTGCCCTCGACGGCAGACTCGCCCGCATCGCCGACATGCTCAATACCTGCGATGTGCCGGTTGTCGCGGTTGATGTTCCGACCGGGCTCGATGGCAGCTCGACGTGTTTACCCGGCCCCGTCATCGAGGCCGAACTGACGGTGACCTTCGCGGCAATCAAACGATGCCACGCGCTCCCGCCTGCATGCGCCCTGTGCGGCCAGGTCGTGATCGTCGACATCGGCATCCCTCCGCACGCCCTCGAGGCCGGCGCCGAGCACTGGATGGTCGAGGCCGACGACATCAGCCTTCTCCTCCCCCACCGACCCCCGACTGCACACAAAGGCACCTTCGGCCATCTATTGATCGTTGCCGGAGCTCGGGGCCGCGGGGGCGCAGCGACGATGGCAGGACACGCCGCAGTAGCGATGGGTTCGGGCCTCGTTTCGATCGCCGTACCCAGTCCTGTCGTTGCCGTGGTCGATGGCGCCTGTCTGGAATCCATGACCATCGAGCTCCCGGCCGGCGACGATGGCGAAGCAGCAGGGCCCGGAGATCTCTGGTCTTTGGCCCAACACATGACCGCAGCGGTGATAGGCCCTGGACTCGGGGTCGGTCGAGGTGCACAACAGGTCGTATCTGAGGCGATCGCCAGGTGGCAGGGGCCGCTCCTATTCGACGCTGATGCCATAAATTGCTGCGCCGGCGTCCCTGAGCGCATCGCGCACCGCGATGCGCCGACAGTCCTGACACCACACCCTGGTGAGCTGGCACGGCTCATCGGGTGGGAGACCGAGCGAGTGGTCGACAATCGCCTGGCCGCAGCACTCGAAGCCGCCCGTAGGGCCGACGCAATCGTCGTCGCCAAGGGATATCGTACTGTCGTTGCCGATCCAGAGGGGCGCGCCTGGGTCAACCCCACCGGCGACCAGCATCTCGCCAGCGGTGGCTCGGGAGATGTCCTGGCCGGAACGATCGGCGCATTCCTTGCCCAGGGCCTCGACCCGACCCGGGCCGCAGCCGTCGGCGTCTGGCTGCACGGACGCGCTGGCGAGATCGGCGCATCCGACTGGCCGGCCGCGGTGCCAGCTACCCAGCTGCCGAGTCTGCTCGCATCGGCCTGGTCAGAGCTCGAGCTCGATACCTGATGAACGAAGCGACTGTGTTTCTGGCGCCCGATCAAGAAGCGACGGAGGCCATTGGTAAATCCCTCGCGCGAGATCTCATCGGCGGGGATATCGTTCTCCTCGAGGGGGCCCTCGCAGCCGGAAAGACCACCCTGGTCCGCGGGCTCGTCCGAGGCCTCGAGGGCCGTGAAATCGACGTCAGCTCCCCTACCTTCGTCATCGCCCAGACCTACCCGTGTCGTGGCCCTGTCGCCGCGGTGCACCACATCGATCTGTACCGGCTTCCCTGCGATCCTGGCACCCTCCGGGAGATCGGAATCGAGGAGTTTCTGGCCGATGACCGGGCGGTGGTCGCCGTCGAATGGCCCCGCGATCTGCTGTCCGACTGGCTCCCGACCGGGTGTCGGATCTGGAGAGTGCAAATTAGTCGGCAGGACGACGACTCACGGCGGATCGAGGTCTTTTCCCCCGGGCGGTCCTGACGGTCAAAGCAACCCTAGGAGGGTGTGCTACCGTCGCCGGATGAGCGAACCTCCGATCTACCGAATCTCCTTCATCAACCAGGGTGAGGTCTACGAGATCTTTGCCCGCAGTGTCGGACAGGGCGGGATCTTCGGTTTCATCGAAGTGGAGGGCCTCATTTTCGGGGAACGAACGAAGATCCTCATCGACTCGTCGGAGGACCGACTGAAGAACGAGTTTGCCGGGGTAAAACGAATTCATATCCCCCTTCACTCGGTGATACGGATCGACGAGGTCGACCGAGCCGGAAGTGGACGCATCCGCGCCAGTGAGGGCAAGGTGTCCTCTTTTCCGATTCCCATCATCGCACCACAGGGCGCAACCGACCCCGGAAAATAGCGACCGGGAAACTCTGCCCCGCTCGATCCGTAGATATCACCCATGAGTCATGACACAGGCGACACACCGGCATCGATCAACCGTTTTCGATCAGTTTGGCGGGAATGGCTGCGACCCATACTTCTCGTCGTTCTCGTCGCGACGGCATTCCGTTCAGCCGTTGCCGACTGGAACGACGTGCCGACCGGGTCCATGAAACCAACCATCCTCGAAGGTGACCGAATCTTCGTCAACAAGCTCGCGTACGACCTCAAGCTCCCATACACCCGCATCCGGCTCCGGACCTGGGCAAATCCCCAACGAGGCGACATCGTTATTCTGTACTCACCCGAGGACGGCAAACGGCTGGTCAAACGGGTCGTCGGCCTGCCCGGGGATACCGTGGCTATGGTGGCAAACCGACTCGCCGTCAACGGCGATGCCCTCAAGTACGCACCGATCGACGTCCCCGAGGCCCTCAGCAAGGGCACGAACCGCGGAAAGCTCATCATCCTCGAGGAGTTCGACGGCGCCACCCATCACGTGATGTTGACGCCCGGCTCACCGACCCCGGACTCATTCGGTCCCGTCGAGATCCCGCCCGACTGCTACTTCGTCATGGGCGACAACCGGGACCGCAGCCACGACTCCAGGTACTTTGGTTTTGTCGATCGGCGAGCCATCGTCGGTCGCGCAACCGGAGTCGCCGCATCGGTCAACCCGGAGCGGAACTTTCGGCCGCGATGGGAGCGGTTCTTCACAGCCCTTCAGTAGACAATACGATCAGAAAACCTCACGACTGATCGAGATGTCCTCGATCCGAGTCCCCCATCTCCACACCGCCGTCGGGAAAGTACTTTCCCCAGCGATCGGTGACCGTTTTCGCGGTCTCGGGATCGCAGACCAACTCCTTCGGATATGAAGGTTTCATCCTCGCGTCGAAGACGACCGGGCTCTGGTAACTGAGGTGGTTGCGCCACACCTGCCAGCGTGCATGGATGTCTGCCGCCGGCTCGAAACGGGTGAACGTCGTCCACAGAAATGCCGCCTCCGTCGCCAAAGCGGCCGCGATGTCATCAACAACCACCACCATCGGCCAGTCATCGAACCCGGCCCAGGCTGCGATGCGGTCCGCGAAGGCCGGCTCATGTTCATACCGCGGGCCTTCAACCACAAGACAACCGCCGCAGAAGACCGCCACCGCACCACACCCGACTGGGTGCTCCCCCGAGTACTCGCGGGGCAGGTCGCGAATCGGTTCGCCGGTGCCCGACCACACCCCTTTCGATCCGAGATTGACCTCCGGACCTGTGTAATCCAGGGTGTCCATCGCAGTGTTGGAGAAGATGTGCAGATCGGTTTCGGGATGAGTGCGCTGCAGAACGGCCTCGAGGGTCTCATGGAAACTGCGCAGATCGACGGGGTGGTCGGTCACGAAGAGAAATTTTGTAAGGCTGAGCTGACCCTCCCCGAGGATTCTGAACGCTGATACCAGCGCCTCTCGACGATACCTTTCCCTGACAACGGCCCCCGCGAGCCCGTGATAACCCGTCTCTCCGTAGGACCACAGGCTTCTCACTGTCGGCATAACGAGTGGAAACAGCGGCGATAACAGGTCCTGGAGTTCATCGCCGATGTAAAGGTCTTCCTGTCGGGGTTTGCCAACGACCGTTGCTGGGAATATTGCGTTCTTGCGACGAGCAATGGCCTCGACTCGGAACACAGGATATGGGTGTCGCAAGGAGTAATAACCGTAATGATCACCGAAAGGCCCCTCGGGCTGTCGCACCCCCGGCGGCACGTGACCGACCATCGCGATCTCCGCCTCGGAAATCAGCGGGTGGGGGCCAGGCCCTTCGCAAACCCCCAGGCGCCCTCCCGCGAGGAGGGACGCGAGTATGAGCTCCGGCACATTCTCCGGGAGGGGAGCTATCGCAGCCAGGATCAACGCCGGCGGGCCTCCGAGGAAGACAGAGACCGGTAGCGGCTGGCCCATGCTCTCGGCCACCGCGCAGTGAAAACCACCCCCCTTGCCGATCTGCCAGTGCATTCCGGTGGTCTGAGCGTCGTGGATCTGGAGGCGGTACATGCCGAGGTTGGATCCACCGCTTTCTGGGTGCTCGGTGTAGACGAGTGGAAGCGTTACAAAAGGGCCGCCGTCCTCGGGCCACGAGGTCAGCGCCGGGTATCGCCGCAGATCGGGATGATGATCGACGACCTCCAAGACCGGGCTCCTCCACCGTTTTCGGGTTCCGAGGCGCAGGCCGGCCCCAATGAGGCCGCGAGCCCGCCAAAGATCAGCGGCCCCGGGCGGCATCCCCTTTTGCATGAGCCCGACCAGCTCTCGAATCAGGCTCTGTGGTCGGCGCCCGAATGCGAGCCGAGCCCTCTCCCTGGTGCCAAAGAGATTCGTCACAAGAGGGATGTCCGACCCTTCCACGCCGGTGAAGAGCAGGGCCGGCCCTCCCGCGGCAATCACCCGTCGGTGGATCTCAGCGACCTCCAATCGCGCCGAAACCGGGACTGCGACCTCAACGAGGTCGTCACGATGACGGAGCTCATCGAGAAAAAAACCGAGACTTCGAAACGACATATCGGGCCATACCCCCTGTGGACCAATGTAAGATACCAGTGAATCTAGAGTGCCCGAGGATCTTGTGGTGCCAAAAGCCAAAGACACGCGTCGTGCTCCGAGCGGGAGAGCATTCGAGCCCAGCGCCGAGTGGTCTCACAAGCTCGCCCAATCGGTGCCGTACTCGATCATTGCTTACGGAGGCGAGCACATTCTCTATGCCAACCAGGCCACTGCAGAGATCACGGGCTACAGCATCGACGAGCTCCTGAGCCTGACTCCCGGAGATCTCGTCGATCCGGAGTTTCTCGACAAACTGCCCATTCCCGACACTGAAACCGGACTGTATCCACCGTTCCAGGAGCCAGTCGAGATTCAGATTCTCCGCAAGGACGGAAGCGCTCGATGGGTCTCGGTGACCAACAATATCCAGAAGTATGGGGATGGCGTCGTCGGGGTAGCAACGGCGGTCGACATCTCGTTGCGCTACCGGGCACAGGGTGCTGTCCTTCGCCGCCTCGAGCTCGAAAACGCCCTCACCGACATATCGCGGGTGCTGCTGTCCCTGACGCCAGACGACCTCGAGACCGGGATCTTCTACACCCTCGAACGCTTCGTCGCCGCAGCTCGGGCAGAGTGCACCTTTTTGCTCCTGTTCGATGAGACACACGAAATGGTGGCCGAGGAGTATTTCCATCAAGGCGAAGATTGCTCGCGGAGCGAACCCGAAAACAAGAGCATCGCCGACTATGGGATCGATCAAGTGGCCCTCGCCCGGGGCGAGCCTCTCGAACTCTCGGGTTCCGCCGGTGAGAAGGCCGCCTTCGCCTGCTGTCCTCGCTCAGGTTTGGCGCCACGGTCCTCGACCTTGATGCCCCTCCTCGCCGGCGGCAGCCTGATCGGGGTCCTCGGCCACGTTTGGGCAAGTCCTACGTCCGAAACCGACAGCGAAGATCTCCGGGTGCTTCGAGTGGGCGCCGAGATCGTCAGTAGCGCCGTACATCGCCTTCGAATCGAGACCGAGCTGCGAGATTTCCAGGAGCGATTCGATCTTGCGCAGAAAGCCGGCCACAGCGTCGCCTGGGAGTGGGACCCCTCGACGGATCGCATGATCCTGTCGCGGTCTGCGGGAGAGACTTTCGGCTTTCCGGAGAACCTGTTGCCCCGGACCGGTCGCGCGCTCCAACGTCGCATCCCCTCAGAAGACCATGCAGTGGTTGCCAATGCGATCAAGTTGGCCTTGAAAGAGGGTCAACCGTATTCGATCGAACACCGATTCCTCATGCATGACGGTGAAACCGTGATCTGGTTATCGGCTCGAGGTCAACCGTTCGTCAACGAGAAAGGCCGGGTCACACGGGTCATGGGAGTGTCGGCCGACATTACGGACCACAAGGCCGCAGAGCAAGCGCTCAACGAAGAAAGGAGACGGGCGGAAGTCACATTGGCCGCCATCGGCGACGGCGTGATCAGAACCGATCTGCAAGGCAGGGTCGACTACCTCAACCCCGCGGCTGAACGATTGACCGGGTGGAGTAATTCTGAGGCCAAGAGTCGATTCCTGTCAGAGGTATATCGAGCGGCCGAAGACGGTACCGGCCGACAGCACTCGAACCCCGTTCACGAGTGCCTCGAACGAGGCACGGAAATCGCCTCTCCGAACCCGTGCAGCCTCTTCAACCGCAATGGAGGCGAGTTTGCAGTCCGTGACTCGGCCGCGCCGATCCGAAGTGAGGCCGGCGGCATTGTCGGTGCGGTCCTGATCTTCAAGGATGTCACCAGAATCCGAGGTCTGGAACGAGAAATGGCATTCCAGGCGTCGCATGACACCCTGACCGGATTGCTCAACCGACGCGAATTCGAGTCTCGCGTCAACGAAGCGCTGACCAATGCCACCTTTACTGACCGCCACCATGCCCTGTGTTATATGGACCTGGACGCATTCAAGGTCGTCAACGACACCTGCGGGCACTCGGTTGGGGACAGCATGCTCCAACAGCTTGCCGGCATTCTCGAGGCTACTGCCCGCGGCACCGACATCTTGGCCCGTCTAGGTGGCGATGAGTTCGGCGTACTCCTGACTGACTGCACACATCAAGAGGCGTACGAACGCGCTCTCCACTTTCTCGAAGCCGTCCGTGGCTTTCGGTTCCTCTGGGAGGATCGCATCTTCGAGGTCGGCATCAGTATCGGCATCGTCCCGGTCGACCGCGACAGCCCGATCTACATTGAGCTGCTCGGCGCCGCCGATGCCGCGTGTTTCGTTGCCAAAGAGCAGGGCAGAAACCGCATTCATCTGAGTCACCCGGACGATCAGGACGTCGCCGCCCGATATCACGAGACGCAATGGATCCAGCGCCTCAATCAAGCGATTGACCGTGACCTCTTTGTACTCCATTGGCAAACGATCATTCCGCTGCGAGATGCCGGCGAACCGGAGATCGTCGAAGTTCTGATCCGCTTGGACGAAGGCGATGAAATTGTAACCCCAGGGCTTTTCATTCCGGCCGCAGAACGCTACCGGATGATGCCACTTCTCGACCAGTGGGTCATCCGCAAGACCCTCGAGACTTTGCGCGAGGCTCCTGGCACTGAGAACCGAGATCGCCACAAGATAGCCATCAACCTGTCCGGGCAATCGATGGCCGATTCCGCCGTCCTCGATACGATCCTCGATGGGCTCGAAAACAATCACATCGACCCGACCCGCGTCTGCTTCGAGATCACCGAGACAGCAGCAATTTCCAACCTCGGCGCTGCGCAGGCTTTCATCGGAGTCCTGAGCGGAATGGGGTGCTCGTTCGCTCTCGACGACTTCGGGAGTGGCCTGAGTTCCTTTCGTTACCTCAGGGACCTTGACGTCAAATACCTCAAGGTCGAGGGCAGCCTCGTACGCGATATTGCGACCGACCCGATTCAACGCGAAATGGTGGAAGCCATTCACAGAATCGGCAAGGCGATGGGCCTTCGAACCGTCGGCGAATGCGTCGAGGACGAGATCACTCTGCGCACGCTCCGGGAGATAGGATTCGACTACGCTCAAGGCTTTGCGATCAACAGACCAGGACCCGTCGTCAGACTCAATGTAGAATGCCGCAACGCGGCAGATTCGGTCGTTTCGGGCCCGCCCGGACATTCCCGAAACGACTAGGGCAAGGTCACTCCAACCGATAGATTTAACTCTTCCCGGGTTGTGCAAGACCACCCTCGCCTGCTTGACTTCATTGCCGCACCGCGGTAGCCTCGAAACGAACGGATGTTGGGCTTTGTGGTTCAACTTTGTTCGCCTGATTTACACGCCGTTGACCTGATTCGGTGCTGAGCAGCATTCTCAGGTTTCATCGGTCGCCAATTCCGGGAGAGGATCATGATCCGACTGATCAAGCGTTATGGAAGCCGAAAACTCTACGATACAGAGGAAAGCCGCTACGTCTCTCTCGAGGAGCTGGCCGGGTGGATCCGCCACAGTCAAGAAATCCGGGTCATCGACAACAAGACTCAGGAAGACGTCACATCACAGACGCTCACCCAGATCATTTCAGAAGAAGGACGGCGTGGCACCTCGTTGCTCCCCAACGATCTTCTCCACGACCTCATCCGCATGGGAGAGGAGGCCGTGAGCTCTGGGGTCGAGCACCTCCAGACCTCGGTGGACCGCCTCGTTCAAGCCTCGATCGACAGGATCGGTCCGGTTCGCCGTGCCCGTGAGGAGATGAGCCTTCTCCGCCAACGACTCGAGGATCTCGAGTCGTCGCTCGCCGAAATCGATGTCACGCAGCGAGAGGCCCCGGCGAAGGGACCCTCCCCCTCCAGCAGCACCACCGACGAGGCCGACTCCTGACACACAGACTCGAAAGGGTCGCCCTGTACAGAATCGGTATTGATTCCAATTGTTGGTGAGAAAACCAGTCTGAATAGGATGTTGTTTTCGGCGACCCCTGGTACGCTGCCGAGAGAATTTGGTGGTCGCTGGAGGTCCCCATGAGTTCACCCCTTCATCCCAACGCAAAACATCTCGCCCGGTCCATCGTACTTTCCCTGCTTTTTGTCACCATGATGCTCACGGCACCTGAAGCGACGTCGATGACGGCGAATGACGACGCCGAAGCAGCGGCCGAGTCCCAACTTTCCGGATTGCACCTCCGTGGAATCGGCCCGGCATTGATGTCTGGCCGAATCGCGGATATCGCGATCGATCCAACCGATCGATCGACGTGGTACATCGCGGTCGGGTCGGGTGGAGTTTGGAAAACGGCCAACGCCGGCATCTCATGGAAACCTCTCTTCGACAGCCAGACGAGCTACTCGATCGGCTGCATCACTCTCGATCCAAAAAATGCGAACACCGTATGGGTCGGCACCGGAGAGAACATTGGTGGTCGCCACGTCGGTTTCGGTGATGGCGTCTACCGGAGCCGGGACGGTGGAGACACCTGGGAGCAGGTCGGTCTCGAGGATTCTCAGCACATTTCCACGATCGATATCGACCCGCGCGATTCGCACACCGTCCTTGTTGCTTCGCAGGGACCACTTTGGTCCGCGGGAGGGCAACGAGGACTCTACCGTTCGGCAGATGGAGGAGCGACCTGGTCGAATGTCCTCGGCGGGGGCGAGTGGACCGGTGTGACCGACCTTGTCAGGGACCCTCAAAACCCCGATATCCTGTATGCGGCCACCTGGCAGCACCAGAGGTCGGTGGCAGCATTGATGGACGGCGGACCCGAAAGTGGTATTCACAAATCGACCGACGGCGGCCTCACCTGGCGCCGGCTGAAGAGTGGTTTACCGAAAGAAGATTGCGGCAAGATCGGTCTCGCTATCTCTCCCCAGGACTCAGACGTGGTCTATGCCGCCATCGAGCTCGCTCAGCGCACGGGTGGAGTGTGGAGGTCCGCTAATCGTGGTGAAAGTTGGGAGAAACGCTCCGATGCGGTTTCGGGCGCCACCGGCCCCCATTATTACCAGGAGCTGGTCGCTTCCCCGCACGTATTCGACACGATCTACCTCATGGACGTACGCATCCAGGTTTCCTCCGACGGCGGCACGACCTTTCGCCGAATGAGCGAGAAGGACAAGCACAGCGACAACCACGCCCTCGCCTTCATTCCCGACGATCCCCACTACATGCTCGTCGGAACCGATGGCGGACTGTACGAGACCTTCGACGACGCCGAAACCTGGCGATTCATGGCCAACCTTCCTATCACTCAGTTCTACAAGGTCGCGTTGGACGATCGTGAACCCTTTTACTCGGTTTACGGAGGAACTCAGGACAACTCGACCCAGGGTGGGCCCGCACGCACCGATACGATGAACGGCATTCGCAACCGGGACTGGTTCATCACGCTGTTCGCAGACGGCCATCAGCCCGCCGTCGAGCCTGGAAACCCCGACATCGTCTATTCGGAGTGGCAGCAGGGCAATCTCGTGCGCCACGACAGAAAGACCGGGGAGATCGTATACATCCAGCCGCAACCGCAGCCTGGCGAACCGGCGGAGAGATTCAACTGGGACGCGCCGATCCTCATCAGCCCCCACTCCCCCACCCGTCTCTTCTACGCGAGCCACCGGGTGTGGCGATCGGAGGACCGGGGTGACAGCTGGGTCCCGATCAGTCCAGACCTGACTCGGAACCAGGATCGTCTCCTCATGCCTCTGATGGGTCGGGTGTGGAGCTACGACGCCGCGTGGGATCTTGATGCGATGTCGGAGTTCAATACCATCACCTCGTTGGCCGAGTCGCCCCTCAAGGAGGGTCTGCTTTATGTGGGCACAGACGACGGGATGATCCAGGTTTCCGAAAACGGTGGCGCGAGCTGGAGGTCCGTCGAAGTTGGGGCCCTGCCCGGGGTGCCTGCCAGTGCCTTCGTCAACGACATCAAGGCAGATCTCTTCGAGCCGGACACCGTGTACGTAGCCCTCGACGACCACAAGAACGGGCACTTCGACCCGATTCTGATGAAGAGTGAGGATCGTGGTCGGAGCTGGGAATCCATCGCCGGCAACCTGCCCCCTCGCCATCTGGTCTGGAGAGTTGTCCAGGATCATATCAAGCCCGGACTTTTATTCGTAGGAACCGAGTTTGGCATCTTTGTCACCCTCGACGGTGGTTCGGTGTGGCGCGAGCTTTCAGGCGGCGTTCCGACCATCCCTTTCAGGGATCTCGCAATCCAGAAACGTGAAAACGACCTCGTCGGCGCCAGCTTCGGAAGAGGTTTCTTCGTCCTCGACGACTACTCGTGCCTGCGAGACATCGACGAAGAGACCTTCGAAGATGAGGCACACCTGTTCGGTGTTCGAGACGCGTGGTGGTATATCCCGCGACGGCCCCTGGGTGGCGCCGGTCGTGCGAACCAGGGCGCTTCGTATTTCGTGGCCCCGAATCCACCATTTGGCGCGGTCTTCACCTACCACCTGGGGGAGAATCTCAAGAGTCGGAAGGACAGCCGGCGCGAGCAGGAAAAGGAGATCATCAAATCGGGTGGTGACACGCCCTATCCGGGTTGGGAAGAGATCGAGCTCGAACGGCGGGAGGAGGCGCCTTCAATCGTACTCATCGTACGAGATGAACAGGGAAACGTCGTTCGGCGGGTGAATGGGCCGACGACCAAGGGCTTTCACCGGGTGGCGTGGGATCTTCGTTATCCGACGACCGCCGCACGAGGCGACGATCAAAAAGACGATCCGTTCATGAGAATGAAATCTCCAGACAGCGGTTGGCTCGCACCTCCCGGCACGTACTCGGTCGTTCTGGCCAAGCGGGTAGCCGGTGTGCTGACCGAACTCGCTGCGCCAGTGACGTTTGTGACGAAGCCCCTGCGCGACGGCTCTCTGAAGGGCATGGCGCCAGCCGAGACGGCCGCTTTCACGGCCGATGTCGCCCAGCTCGAACGATCCGTCACCGCTGCCTCGATGGCAATCGAGATCACGTTCAAGAGATTTCAGAGGCTCAAGGGCGCCCTCGACCGATCGACTTTGCAACCCGACGGGTTGGACGACGACGTGCGCTCCCTCGAACGCCGACTCTACATACTCGAACAGGCGTTACGCGGCAATCGATCCGAGACATCGATCGGCGAAACCATGCCCCACTCCATCCTGCGCCGTCTGCGCGTCATTCAGTCCGGGAATGAGCTCTCTACCTACGGACCGACCCCCACCCACATCCGGTCTTTCGAGATCGCAAGCTCCGAGTTTTCTGCTCTGAGAGAGGATTTGAACCACCTCATTTCCGTCGATCTGGCCGCTCTCGAACAACGGGCTGAGGACGCTGGAGTCCCGTGGACCCCGGGTCGCCCGCTGCCCGAGGCCCCTCAAGGAGGCATTTCAAACTAACCCGCATCAAACCTCTACCGTTGACTCAGGTTGAGGAAATATCGCCGGTGGGCAACTCTGGAAGCGGGCCCTTACCCCCAGACCCCTTCGAAAATTCGAAGCAGGTGCACTATAGACGTTACGTAACGTGCTTCAAACGAGAGAGTTGAGCAGAGATTTCGATCGGTGAGTTTTCCCCGAGCCCGAGCCCGTTGCCGTTGTCGAATGCCCCGTGATCGGTAACGACAACGGCAACGGGCTCGGGCTCGGTTCAGACACCTCATGGCGATCAGGGTGACGATGACTCCGACGAACGCGACTCGGGGTGGGCGAGGCCCCCTCCGAGGTGGGCGGTCCAGCCGAGGATGCCAGCGAGCACGAGCAGGAGGACGGCGAGCCCGCGAATGAGCCAGGGGGACGGCATCTCAGCGGCCGCGGTCCGCAGAAGGGCTTGCAGTGCCACGATTCCGGCCAACAAGGTCAGAATGAAGGCGGCTCGGCCAGCAACCGCGTGTCGTTCGGCCAATGTCCGAGTGGGTTCATCCAGCGTCGACTCGACGGATTCGTAGGCCGGCGGGCCGGTGGCGTACGCCGCGATAGCCGCAACGGCGCAGACCACTGTCAAGGCGCAACCGAACAGAGCGATCTTTCGCTCGCCGGTGATGGCGCCAAAGAGCATCACGGCAATGGTGAATACGACCCCCACAACCGGCACGTGCACGATCATGATGTGGGCGTAAACGGGGTTCATTCGTTGCTCGTGCCGATTGCCTGTGATGCGTCGATACCAGAGTCAACTGCACTGTAGTCGAGCTCGCTGCCGCGCATCGAGTGGGGGATGAGATATACGGCCGTCATGACGATCGCTGCACCAACCACGAGCAGGCGAGCAATCCACTCCTTCTTGATCGGCTTGAAACCGATGGTCGAGCAGGCCAGAATCCAGACGATCCACATGATGAGGACCTTGTTGTCGGTCAGGTCACCGCCGAAAGGCCAGCCGGTCCAGTACGCGCCGAAGGCGTACTTCTGGACAATGGGTCCCAGGATCATGCCGCCGACGGTCATCCCGGCGAGGGTGACCCAGGCGCTCCACCGCATGCCTGAGGGTGCAGCCACGGCAGTGACTCCCGTGCGGATGCCGAAGAGCACAGAGAAGAACATGAGCAGGATATGGGCCAGGAGGACCGGCCCGGGAACGGGGTCCTTGTACCGCAGCACCACCGAGCCCTCGTCTTCTGAGGGGAGGTTGAATTCCCGATCCGGTGTGATGACCTTTACCGAGTACTCGATCTTGCCAGCTGCGGGTTGCAGAGGCAGGTCTCCGACAAAGACCCCGTCCTCGCTCCTCATTGGTGCGATTGTGAAGTCCTCCGTTGTCGGGTATCGGCGGAAGTGGAGCTCGGCGGAGCTTTCTCCGCCGGGGTCGGGGGCCATGACCCTCGCGGGCTGTGTAGTCACGCCGCTGCGGACGAGGCGGTATTTGTAATTGGCATCAACAACTTCGAAGGACCCACGCTTGTCATGGGTCGGTCCGGTGAGGCGCTGGTAGACCACCGAGGCGCCCATCAAAAAGACGGCGACGATCCA
>RCNG010000394.1_pt1 | contig 19513 bp, 23 predicted proteins | sample 2041371 | NCBI WGS metagenome assembly RCNG01 (sample SAMN09708227, study PRJNA481090) | Marine sediment metagenome, whole genome shotgun sequencing project. | biome: marine sediment; feature: ocean; material: sediment; isolation source: Sewage treatment plant 1 marine sediment (STP1) ... | reverse complement strand
GGGATAGGGGGATTACATTCCCCGGTGCTGATTCGGAAAAAATTCTTTAACCCCCTCTTTCTAACTCATTATGGAGTAGGGTGAGTGCTCCCCAAAGACCCTTTGGGCGAATAGGCCAATCCCCAGACGAACAGTGCAGAGCTTGAAAAATCCCCCTATCCCTCAACAAAGGAGACGGATTTGCAATATGATTTAAAAACGTGACATACTCTTTAAAACGTGGTACTTTGGTTAATCTTATATGGGCAAAAATCATAACAGGCCACTTATCTTTTCGGTCTGCAGACTGTAATTGAAGGAGAGCCTTTTAAAATGTCATCTAAGGTATACTGGCTGCAATGCGGAGGCTGTGGTGGGGATACATGGTCCCTTTTTAACGCAGAGTCTCCCAATGTCTTTGAACTGTTCAACGCATTAGATATCGACCTCCTGTGGCACCCGTCTATTTCTATCGGTGACAGAAACGACCAAATACAACTGAATGATGCAATTATTTCAGGACAGCAGCAGCTTGATGTGTTGTGTATCGAAGGCTCAATCCTTCGTGGTCCCGGCGGCACCGGTCGCTTTGACGAGAGTCACGGGAAACCTAAAAAAGATCTTGTGGCTGCGTTGGCAAAGAGGGCGGAATACATTTTGGCGATCGGAACTTGCGCCAGCTATGGCGGTATTGGAACCAACACGGAGACAGAGGCCACCGGGTTACAATTTACAAATTGGAAAGAGGGCGGTTTCTTGGGTAAGGATTTTAAGACCGGCAGCGGACTGCCTGTTATCAACCTGCCAGGATGTCCCTGTCACTGTGATGTCGTCACCGGTACACTTTCAGCTCTGATTTCGGGTACCAAAATCGAACTCAGCGAGTACAACTCTCCCCTTGAGTGGTTCAGCATGATGGTGCACCAAGGATGCACCCGGAATGAGTATCACGAATATAGAGTGGAAGATACAGAATTTGGGAAAAAAGGATGTATGTTTTTTCATTTAGGTTGTCATGGTCCCCTCGTCCATGGTCCGTGTAACAAACTCTTATGGAACAAACGTTCATCCAAAACCAGGGTTGGCGTACCCTGTTTTGGTTGCACGCGACCTGACTTTCCACAACAATATCCATTTTTCTTTACTCGCAACATTGAGGGAATTCCACTTGAGTTGCCCGAAGGAATCAGTCGCGCACATTACATGGCGTACAAAGGGATGGCTGCTGCCGCTGCGCCCAAGAGATTAAAAACAAGAAAAACGGGTATTTAAAAAACCTGCAGAATCAACTTGCAGATGCAAAAGAAAAAAATGAAACAAAAAAAACTAAAAATTTATCCGCTCAACCGGGTCGAAGGTGATCTTGAAATCCATGTCGAAGTCGAGGATAACGTTGTCGTGGATGCTCGAAGTGCGGGAATTATGTACAGAGGTTTTGAGAATTTGCTGGTCGGGCGAGCAGCTTTGGACGGACTTGTTCTAACCCCACGGGTCTGCGGCATTTGCTGCACCTCTCATTTGCTTGCTGCCGCCAAATCGCTTGATATGTTTTTCAATGTAAAGGTACCGGATAATGCCCGCAGGATCAGAAATATAACGTCTATTGCCGAAATGATTCAGAATGATGTCCGCCATGCTTTTTTGATGTTTATGGTCGTTCTGAGGCAGTAACCGGTGACGAATCTGGTATGGGTCGTACATTAACGGGTACGCAATATACTAAAGCTGAAGAAATTGGTAACGCACCTGCAAAAGTCGGCGTGAGTGCAACTTTACGTGGTGGTAGTGTGACTGGCACCATGGTGGGTCGACGTGAACATATGACTGGTGATGAGGCAGGTAGCTGTCGAAATGTTACTGGTGATGACTACGTTGGTAAGGAACAGTACAGCGGTTTCTGTAGTGCTGAAGCACATGCGCCAACGGATCAAAAGGTTGGTGTTTCATCAACCGGTAAAGGTATGACAGTTACCGGTACGATGACGGGTCGTTCAGATCAGGTGACAGGTAATGAGCCTGGTACTTGTAAATCAGTAACGGGTACGCCCTATGCTGGTGGAGATCAATTAGGAAATTTTTGCCAGGCTGAAGACGCAGCGATGGCTAATGAGCGCAACAGGCAGTTAAGAAGTACACCAGCAATGGCAATGACAGGCATTCAACCTGGTGTTGGCGGTGCAATGACTGGTGCTGATAAAGGCGCATGTGAGCCGGTTTCTGGCACACCTTATGTCGGTGCTGATCACTATGCGGCGGCGTGTCCTGCAACTGCAGCGACCACTGCTAGTCCAGACTACCCGCAGCCAATTGGCGGCAATGCAGTAGGTCAACAGTTTAGTGTGACTACACCATCAGGTGGCGCGGCCGCAGCTAAAGGTTCGACTGGTGTTACTGGTAACCAATTTGAGCAAAGTGTCATTACTGGTCCATTTGGTAAGGCAGCAGGAGTGTTGACGGGTACTGAAGATGCGCGTTTTGGGCATAAGAGTGTGAATGCTGTTGAAATGCGTCCAGAGCCAACTGCTGAAGTAGATGGTCGTGCTAAATCACGCGTTTCTGGCGAAGGTCAGGATTCTGGTTTGAATATTACAGGTGATGACTGGGGTCGCGGTAAACACGTGACAGGTACTGAGGGAATGTCATCTACAAGACGCAATCCGACTATTCGCGCTAACAATTCAATGGCGAATATGGCGGAAATGGCAGCCGTTGCACAGAAAAGAAATGAAGAAGTCGCTGTGCCGAATAGCAAGGTAACAGGTGGTAGCGGTAATACTGAAAAAGGATCTTTGATCACTTATTCAGGTGGTGCTCGAGGTTAATCTGAGGGGCCAGCTTCGGTAATAGATCCGATGAATGGTCCGATGATTAATCACAGCACAGCTAAGCCACATGTTGAACGCACGTAATAAGCGGAACCGTTCAAGAAATTTGAGCAGAATACCTGCTCCTCGTAGCCTTCCTCGTGATAACACGACGAATGCATCGATACAGGCAGACACTCAGGTAAGCAACACTCAGGCAGTGAGTAATCACTCGCCGAGTCTGCCGATGAAAACTTCTCATGTGCTTACTAATGCACAAGAAAATGAAAAGTTGTATGCGTACGAAAGCAGAGTAAGAGAGTCTTTCGATACGATTGTTTCAACGTTGAAGAGTATTTCAGCGCTGCAGCACGAAGCAGATTTTGAGCAGCAGGCACAGCAATTAGCTAGCAAGCATTTAGGTTTTGAATTGCCAGCACTATTATTGAGTGATGCCTGGGTTGACCAATTGGACATGCGCAGTTTATTCGCATGGTGTGTGTTTGAAACTTATCGCCGCTTTTGCGATGAGGTCTTTACACAAGATCCATTGGGTCACAACAGTAACGATGTAGCGTTTCAAACGTTTATTCAGGACTGTGGTTTTCACATGGTAGATGTATCACCGTGTGCGGACGGACGCTTAGCTCACGTGATTCGTTATGTACTGCGTTTGCCGTACAAAGAAGTTAGACGACGCTCATATGCTGGAGCGATGTTCGACATAGACGATAGCCTTGAAAAATGGGTGAAAACAGAATTAGTGCGTTACCGTGAAGGTAAGCCAAACACAGCAGATTCGCCAACGCGTTATTTGAAAACTGTGGTGTATCACTATAGCTCGGTCGATCCGGAACATCAGGGTTGCGCAGCACATGGTTCAGATACACAAAAAGCAGCACAAGGTGGTGTAGATCGTTTGATGGGTTTCCAGCAAGCGGTACAGAATACACACTGTTGCGGTGCATCTATCGATTGTTTGTTGATCGGTATGGATACAGATACAGATGGCATAAAGATACATATGCCAGATGCAAATGGAAGTATCGACCTGGAAAACTACGTCGACAGTTTGCAGGTATTTGACACCACAGCAGCTATGAACGCTAGCCAGGCAGAACAATGGATAGCGGATCATATTAGACAAAAAGGTGGCAGTGTATTAACAGATGGTATGGCGCGTTTTATGGCTTATCTACTGAAAAATAATCTGTCACAGGTTGAATACGTACGCAGGTATTACGATGGTGGTTATAGCGACATCGGACATGCAGAACGTTTTATTGGCGCTGGTATTGGTTTCGAAGAGATACAGCTACGCAACCTGATGTTTTTTGCTTACCTCAATACGGTTGAGGAAGCAGTCACAGATTTAGATGTGGGAGTAAGTATTTTTACTGGTTTGAATGTTTCGCACGGATTACCAGTACCGATAGTCGTACGTTTTGACTATCACGGCAATGTCCCTGGTGCACGTGAACGTGCAGAAGAGCGTTGCCAGCGTGTAGCAGGTGCATTTCATGATCGTTATAATGATTTGAAAGAGCGTGGTTTGCTACACACATTACAAGTTGTGCGGGATATTAATGGGACAGGTCAAATAGAGATACTTGACTGTTCTGTGAAAACAAAATTAGCAGGTGGACATTAATGAAAATCTGTCAAATAGTGAAACCACTGGTTTCAACAAATCGCATACCTGGAATGGAGCATAAGCACCTGCAGGTAGTGCAAGATGGAAGCGCGCAGGCTGTTGCAGTTGATGCGGTCGGCTGTATACCAGGAGACTGGGTGATTTGTGTGGGCAGTTCAGCTGCGCGTGAAGCGGCTGGCAGTAAAGAGTATCCAAGCGATCTGACCATAGTTGGCATTATCGATTACTGGGATCCGGAAAAGTCCACTCCGGCATAGGCACAGACGATGGAAATTATGCAGGTTGAAAAACCGCTAGTATGTACTCGTCGTGTCGATGGCTTAAGAGATATTAGTTTGCGTGTATTGCGTGATGCAGCAGGCAAGCAGGTGGTAGCAGTAGACCCTGTAGGTGCCAGAGAAGGTAACTGGGTATTTACCTCCAGTGGCTCAGCGGCGAGATATGCTGCATGTGATTTTCGAATCCTGACCGATTTGACTGTCGCAGGAATAATAGATTTTTGGGATGCTGACACAGGTCAGTAAACCGAGAAAACGGTTACAGCAACCAGGTATAGTTAACCGGTTATGTAACTTATTTAATGATTTGAACAACCAAGTCTACAACTTATAACTTAGGAGTATGTAAAGATGGCTAATGACAACTACGGCATTGCACTCGGTATGATTGAAACACGCGGCTTAGTGCCTGCAATTGAAGCGGCTGACGCTATGACTAAAGCAGCAGAAGTACGTCTGATTGGACGTGAATTTGTTGGCGGTGGTTACGTGACAGTATTGGTACGTGGCGAAACAGGTGCGGTTAACGCAGCAGTTCGTGCAGGTGCAGATGCTTGTGAACGCGTTGGTGACGGTTTGGTAGCAGCTCACATTATTGCTCGTCCTCACAAAGAAGTAGAGGCTGTATTACCTGCAGGCGAAGCTCCAAAAGCTTAAGGTAATTTTATTACCCCATTAAATTTATAGGAGAAACAGACCATGGCCATCGATAAATACGGCATTGCTCTGGGCATGATTGAAACACGCGGACTAGTTCCCGCCATTGAAGCAGCTGACGCGATGACTAAAGCAGCAGAAGTACGTCTGATCGGACGTGAATTTGTCGGCGGCGGTTACGTAACAGTTCTAGTACGTGGTGAAACTGGTGCGGTTAATGCTGCAGTTCGCGCTGGAGCTGATGCTTGTGAACGCGTTGGTGACGGTCTGGTAGCAGCGCACATTATTGCTCGTCCACACGATGAACTTGAAAGTGTGCTTGTCGGATCAAATGGTTCGTCGCGCAGTTGAATAACTGGTTGTTAAACGGCTAGTAATACGAACACATGTTTCATATCAACGCGGATGAACGCGTATTAGGTTACCTCGGTCGTGCCCTGAGCCTTGAGCTCTCTGCGGTACAACTGTACAGTACTCAGGCAATGCTAGTAGCAGCCTGGGGGCTGGCTGATGTAGCTGAAAAATTTCGCGCAGAGTCCCAGGAAGAATTGGGTCACGCTGAACGTATTATCAGTCGAATGTTAGCCCTGGGGGTGGCACCGAACGCATCACAATTGCGTCCAGTGGCCCTCGGGCAAACATTACTTGAGCTGTTAAAGCACGACCTGGCATTTGAAAGGGATTTAATCGGCTTATATGAGGCGGCGTCCTCGCATTGCGCACAATCTGGTGATAAAGATAGTCGTCTATTCTTTGAGGCATTGCTAAGTGAAGAACGTACTCATGAAAAAGATTTGTTACAATGGATCGAAAAATTGTAACAATAAGTTTATTCTTCACCAAACTGTATAATCACCCGGAGATGAGCGATGAGTCACCAGTGGCAAGAGCGCACACGACCAGTACGCCTCGAAAGACGCTACGAATTTCAGGATTACAGCACATTACGTGATTTCCTGGACAAAGCTGCAGAACTCTCTGAACAAGTCGATTTATATCCTGATATGGGCTTTGGGCGTGATTATGTAAACATCACCATTCATCTGGAAGAAGGTGTTGAAACACTTAGCGATTTGCAACATGATTTCGCTTCCCAACTAGATAGTTTAGCTGAACAATTTACTAACTGAGATTGACTTATGCCCATTATTGCCATAGTAGGTAACAAAGGTGGCGCAGGTAAAACCACACTCAGTGTTAATCTTGCAGCTGGAATTTCAAATCAGTCAAGCATCGCTGTTATTGATGCAGATCCACAGGGGTCGTCGCTGCAATGGCGTGCTATAGCTGGTGACAATGTCCATTTTCCTGTCTACGCACCCACTTTCTCTTTAAAGAAACAAGCAGAATCGTATTCTAGTAAAAATGATTTTGTACTTATCGACTGTCCTCCTTCTGTTAAATCCCCGCAAAGCATTTCAGTGCTGGAATTTGCCGATATCGCTATAATACCGGTGCAACCATCACCGATGGATCTATGGGCAACGGTACACATTGAAAAAGCAGTTTCAGAAGCGAGAGAGACGAACCCGGAATTAAAAGCTTTGCTCGTTATTAATCAGCTAGAATCACGTACAACATTGTCGAAGCTGGTACGCGAAGTCCTTAACGAAATTGCTTTACCTGTTGCTAATACAGCGATTAAACGCCGAGCTATTTATCGTAACAGTGCACTTGAAGGTAAAAGTGTATTTGGAGTCGGTAAGCGTGGTGCCGACGCTGTAGAAGAACTCAATTCACTTATTCAAGAGGTAGTATAAATGTCAACGTCAGATCAAGCTAAGAGCAAGTTGCTCGATTCCATGCGAGTAAGCAAGCAGGGCGCAAAAGAAGCGCCAGTTGCTGAAAAGACAGCGCCAGTTAAAAAGGCTGCACCTATAAAAAAGACAGCGCCAGCTAAAAAGACTGCGCCTATTAAAAAGACAGCGCCTGCAAGCAATGCTAAACCCGCAAAAACGACTAAAAAAGCAGCTAAACCTGCCGCTAAACCTGCCGCGTCAAAAGAAACCGTCTCTGATAGCTTCCAGGCTGCAAGGCGCGTTTGGCCGGACTGATCTGTCTATATGTAATCGGATTTATATCGCACCAGGCTTTTTAGTAGTCTGTGCGTGAAATAAGCTGACCGTCAAATCTCTATCTAACCGCTTAACAAGTGAATCTTGTGTCACCTGCTATGCTGCCTAAGAATGACTCGATGATAAACATGATGGATTTCAGTTACACCTGATAATGAAGCATGAAAAAAACAAAAAATATATCGAAATCTAGTGATAATAGCTATACGCCGCCATCTTCAATACCTGATCACCTGATTCGATATATAACCTTGCGTCAGCTTCAGGTGTTTGAAGCAATTTACCGACTCGGTAGCTTCACCCGTGCAGCAGAAGAATTGTTTCTGACTCAACCGACAGTCTCCATGCAAATTCGGAAACTATCTGATGCCATAGGTGTACCTTTGTTCGAACATGTTGGTCGAAACGTACGACCAACCGAAGCGGGTGCCGAGCTTTACGATGCCTGTAAAAGTGTCTTTGAGACCCTGGTCAACCTGGAGATGAAAATCGCTGACATGAAGGGTTTAAGACGTGGTCGGCTAAATATGTGTGTTATCACCACGGCAAATTACCTCGCGCCAGAAATGCTAGGTGAGTTTAGTCGTCACTACTCAGGCATAAATCTGTCTCTCAAAATAACTAACCGTGATACGGTTATTGACCGTATGAACGCTAATGAGGATGATCTCTATATTATGGGACAGGTGCCACATGATGAGCTGGAAGTTGTATCTTATCCTTTTGGCCCTAACCCCCTGGTTGTACTGGCACCGAGAGATCACCCTTTAATTGGCAAGAAAAATATAAAGCTGGAAGAGATTGCGGAAGAGCCATTTATTATTCGTGAACCCGGATCAGGTGTCCGAGATGCAACTTTTCGAACTTTTGAGAGTAAAGGATTGAAGCCTAATGTACGCATGGAGCTAGGTAATACAGAGGCTATCAAGCATGCTATTTTCGGTGGCCTTGGTATCTCTGTCATGTCATTGCATACGTTGACGATTGAAGGTGTGGATGGGCCTCTGGCTGTGCTCGATGTTGAGGGTTTTCCAATTTTACGTAACTGGTATCTGGTACATCGTAAAGATAAGGAGTTATCACTGGTCGCTAAAACCTTCCTCGATTTTGCAATTGAATATGAACCGATAATACGTAAACGCATGGAAGAAATGTGGCCGGCCCTTAAAGACATGATTTCGAAGCAGGATAAAATACCTGCTAAACAGCCGGGTATTAAAAAGAACATGGCAAAAAAGAAATAATTAAGTGTGTTTTTTACATGACGTTAGTGGGTATATAAAGCGCTGATAACATGAGTTTTTTTGCTGAAGAATCTATTTTTAAATTGCATTGATTGCTTTTTCACTATGGTTAATATCGTTATATTCAATGAGTAATTAAGCAACAAAGGATTCATACTTAATGTAGCAGCTGTAGTCTAATCGCAGGCTTGAACGTCGCTATAACGGTTGAGTTTGTATAGGATTTAATGATGTGGATTTTTAACGAAATAAATTTAAAAAATGTACATGGTGATGTTTTTGGTGGTGTCACAGCTGCGGTCATTGCATTACCTATGGCCCTGGCCTTCGGTGTTGCATCGGGAGCCGGCGCAGAAGCCGGTTTATATGGCGCGATTTTAGTTGGTCTGTTTGCGGCTTTGTTTGGTGGCTCACCGACTTTAATCTCCGAACCAACTGGCCCCATGACGGTTGTCTTTACCGCTGTGATAGCACAGCTGATCGCAACCAACCCAGAAAATGGTATGGCAATGGCCTTTACGGTTGTGATCATGGCAGGCTTGTTCCAGATTTCCTTTGGTGCAATGCGTTTAGGGAAATATGTCACACTGATGCCTTATACCGTTGTCTCAGGTTTTATGTCTGGTATTGGTATTATCCTGGTGATATTACAAATTGGTCCCTTACTTGGTCAGGCTATACCAGCTGGCGGTGTCACGGGAATCCTTGAAAATTTACCCGAATTAATTGCAAATATACAAGGTGAAGAAACGCTACTGGCATTGTTAACTGTGTTGATTTTAGTGTTTATGCCCGGCAGGCTAAAACGGTTGTTACCTCCACAACTGGCGGCATTAATTATTTGTACGCTGGTATCTTTAGCCCTTATATCTTCAGATGATATTCGCCGTATTGGTGAGATTCCTACTGGCTTACCGCAATTCCAGATGCCAGTATTCAGTGCAGGTCAAATGAAAGAGATGTTGATCGATGCACTTGTATTAGGCATGTTGGGTTGTATTGATGCGCTGCTTACATCTGTCGTCGCAGATAGCCTAACGCGTAGTCAGCATGACTCGGACAAAGAGCTGATTGGCCAGGGTATTGGTAATGTGATGTCAGGTTTATTTGGCGGTCTTCCTGGTGCAGGTGCCACAATGGGTACGGTCGTCAGTATTCAGGCCGGTTCAAAAACTGCCCTGTCTGGCCTGGTTAGAGCAGCGATTCTGCTGGTCGTATTGCTATGGGCCGCAGATCTAACGTCTGTCATTCCCCTTGCCGTGTTAGCGGGGATCGCTTTGAAAGTGGGTGTTGATATCATCGACTGGCGGTTTTTGAGGCGCGCATATTCAATCTCTGGCAAGGGCGCTTTGATTACATTTGGCGTTATCGCACTTACTGTATTCGTTGATCTGATCGTGGCAGTCGGTATTGGATTATTTTTGGCCAATGTAATGACCATCACGCGCTTATCAGAATTGCAGTCTGATGACGTTAAAGCTGTTACTGATCCCCGGCAGACGGATCTTGAACTATCCGCATTAGAAAAAGAGCTTTTAATTGCCGCAGCAGGTAAAGTCTTGTTGCTACACCTGAAAGGAACCATGATATTTGGCACATCACGAGCAATATCACGTAAAAATTCACAAATAGAAGATTGCAGGGCACTTGTTGTTGATCTGAAAGATGTTCCACATCTTGGTGTATCTTCTGCATTGGCCCTGGAAGAGGCAATGCTTGATATGATTGATGCAGGCCGATCAGTTTATGTGGTCGGTACTAATGACCAGCAAGCCATTAAACGTCTTGAAACAATGGGCGTGCTGAAAAAATTACCGGCAGAAAATATCACAGATAAGCGCGTGACAGCGCTGAAGCTGGCGGTTGGTTAAGAATCAGAATAAAATGCTGAGGCAGTATAAAGTTGAATATGCGCTATCTATATTGCCAGATACAGAGCAAGAACAGGGCGTTATCGATAGATATTTAACGCGCGATCGTGTGCTTCGTTTCGTGGTAAGTTATTTTTCGCGATTACGGACTTTGGGTTATATTAGTTTTAGGTGTTAGAGGAATGATTGTAATATGCAGCAGTTGATTTTATTAGTAATCGCACTCCCGTTTTTTTCGGCAATTGTGACTCAACTGTTTTGTGCCCGTTTAGGTAAACGGGCTGCAACCGTTAGCGTAATGTCACTTTGGCTGACTTTTATTCTAGCCTGCATAACTCTCTGGCTGGCAATTTCTGATGCCACTCTACAAGAATATTCGCTTTTATTCAGTTGGGGTATCATTCGTTTTGATTCGCTCGGTACTCTAATGTGCCTGGTCATCTCTGCCATTAGTCTCATCGTACACATCTACTCGGTCAGGTACATGGTAGAAGAACCCGGGTACGGACGGTTTTTCACACTATTGGGTTTAATGACTGGTAGCCTGATGCTAATGGTTGTGGCTGGCGACCTTATTACACTTGTTATTGCCTGGCACCTCGTCGGTATCCTGCTATATTTTTTGTTAGGTCATGATACGCGCAGTCGCCCTGCATACCGCTATGCCTTCTGGACCTGGATAACCTATCGATTTGGTGATTTACCATTGATATTAGCCGCTGTATTGCTTTATCAGGCATTTGACAGCTGGTCTCTTTCATTTATCTTCGAACGTATTGCTGCTGATCCTCAAATATTAACGGTATTTGGTTTTTCACTTGTTGAAGTTGTTGGCTCGCTAATTGCGCTAGCCGCTTTTGCACGCTCTGCTCAATTTTTCTTACATACATGGTTACCGTATACGATGAGTGGTCCAACGCCTGTATCAGCACTGATGCATGCAGGAATCGTTAATGCAGGTGGTTTTTTAATTAATCGTTTTGCACCAGTGTATGTTGAAACCAGTGGCGTCTTACACTGGGTTTTAGTCGTTGGATTGGCGACAGCGGTACTTGGCTCGTTACTTATGCTCACCCAAAATGACATCAAGAAAGCCCTGGGTTATTCAACCATGGGTCAGATGGGTTTCATGATCATGGAATGTGGTGTCGGTGCCTTTTCCCTGGCAATTTACCATTTGATAGCACATGGTCTATTCAAAGGGACAATGTTCTTAAGTGCAGGGGGAGTCATCGGAAAAGCGCGCAAAGATGATGGCATTCCAAAAGACGCCTTATATAATTTCGTTGTTGCAAAGCGGCCAGCGCGAAACCGTAAGCCCTGGTTGTTGATGGCAGTAATGACGCTCGTGATACCAGCTGCAGTTATATTCCTGGCGCACTGGTTAGTTGCGCAGGACTTTATTCATAAACAAGGTGTTATTATTTTACTCTTCTTCGGCTGGATAACCGGTGCCCAGTTATTGTTTGTGACCTATCGCATGCGAACTAAAAACTTTGCTCGCTTATTTACCATGATGATAGCTTCTTTTGTTATCGTGGTATTAGGTTATACCTTTATTAGTCATGCCTTCGATTTGTTCTTGTATCCTGATCAGGCATTTGCTGCACGTTTGTATGCAGCGGCTGGTATCGATGTTTTATGGTTCGATGCGATTGTCGTAATTATAACGCTTACAATCATTACAAATTGGCTTCGTACTTATTACGGTGAGCGTAAAGGCTATTATGTTGAAAAAGTTTACAAACCACTGTGGCTTGCTTTTTATGCCTTATTGTCACGCGAGTTTTATATCATTGAGCTTTATAGCTCGCTCGTACGTCTTTTAGATAGACTGGCAACACGGCTTAATGTCTGGTTGAGGTGGGTGTAATGAAGTCGATGACTTTACTTCTTGCTGGGTTGTTTTTACCACTATTCCCAATGAGTATCGTTTTTAACTTTGTCTTTCAACGCGCAAGCGCTGCGTGGGTACGTGTTATCCTGTTACTTGTTTGGCCGTTACCTGGTCTTTGGTTGATAGAGAGCAGTTCCTCGCAACTTGTTGATGCTTTCGTGCTTTGGGCATTGTTTACATCTATCTTGTATAGTTTCCGATCGGTGGTTATAAAAGAACTGAGCGTCTGGACTGGTTTTATTGCTACATCAGCCTGGTCTTTACTTTGGGTTGCTGAATATCTGGGTGCAAAAGTTGATGATTTGATAATGCATGCCTTTGCTTTTAGCCTGCCTTTGGTATTACTTGCAATTTTGGTGGCTCGATTAGAACGACAGTATGAGTCAGCTTATGTAGGAGTGGTAACAGGTCTGGCACAAGAGCAGCCGAGGATGACCGGGATATTTGTTGTTGTAATGCTGGCAGTCATAGGCAGTCCTTTGTTCCCCTCATTTTTCTCTTTATTAAGTAATATAAATAACATTGTAATGGTAATGCCCTCAATTGCCCTGGCAATTGTACTGGTCTGGTTGCTATGGAGCTGGTCAGGTATCCGCCTGTTACAGGAACTTGTGGTTGGTGACCCTGCAGTCATTCAATATGACGATATTAGTCAGAGCATGACCATGTTATTCTTTATTTCCTTTGTCTTACTCGTCGCTGGCGGCCTCTATATGTCGGAGGTGTTACTATGAGTCTATCGCTTGGAATGAAGGCAGAAATTCGGTCCATGATTTTTGTTGCGGGTGAACCGATCCCATTGTTTTGGCCTATGCGGTCTTTTATTCACCATAACCCGCTTCAAGGTTTAGAAAAACTAAGCTTTGAAGATGCTATAGCTGAAGGAGAGAAGCTTTTTCATGGTAAAGGTTTTCTGCATCGTAATGCCTATCAAACGTATTACAACGAAGGAAAAATATCGCATCAGCCACTATCTGGCTTAATCGAAAAATTTCTTAGTCAACATGAACCGATTGCAGATGTCGATATGCACAATTGGTTGCTGGCGCTAATGACTAAAGTTGAATCTCCGCTTACCGTTGATGATAGCAAGTGCTCGAGTTCACTTGCCAGCGATAGTGATATTGCAGCGGTTCTGCGTGGCGAAGACCTGCCTGAATCCAAACAACTAAACGATGATGCGCTGCCTGATAAGTTGTGTGGTCCATTGTTGAATAATAGTCCGCTATACGAAGCTTTAGATAGTTTATTTGATACGGGGATAGGTGAAGAACTTGACGAGCTAGTCATTAAAAGTTGTCTGAATTTTTTTGATGAAGGGCAATCTGCGTGGGGCATGCCAAATAGAAAAGACGGCTTCTTTTCCGCCTGGCGTGAAGTGTCTTTTCGTAGTTTAGGTATTCTGTTTAAAGGACGAAGAATACGTGAAATCCTCGAGGTTTCTGAAGATCCTGAAGGCATAATTGTTCATGTGATGGAATGTTTGAATATTCCAAAAGAACGGTGGATGCGTGTCTTCCGACGTGAACTTTCTCGTTTGCATGGCTGGGCAGGTTTTATTCGTTGGCGGTCAAATGCAAGACACTATTTTAAAGGTGTGCAGCATCCCGGGGACCAGGTTGATTTCCTTGCAGTTCGTCTGACCCTGGCCCTGGCTTTGATTGACGATCGCGCACGCAAAGGCATACCGAGTAATGTTGATGAGTTGCAAGAATTCGTTAAACAAAATCCTATGCAAGCTTGTTTACGTCATCAGCTTTATGGCAGAACTATTAACCCCCGTTGGGCGCAAAAGGTAGAGCAGGCGATACTCACCGGCAATTATAAAAAAATCGATGAACTCGGCTTAAGCTACATGCAGGAAAAGCGTGTGCGTGATGCAACGATGATGGCGAAATCGATAACTCGACTTGCTGAGTGTGCGAATGCTGAGCAAGAGCTGAATAATATTTCAGATGAAAACTTATCATCGTTACTTTCTATAATTCGAGACCTGGAACTGCATGAAGGTATGATTTGGCTGGAAGCAATGGAAGCTGCAGCTATTAATAATCTATTAAATGATTTTCAGGGTAAGGCGCCTGTTGTCAGCGATAAGCGTCCATTCGCACAAGCACTTTTCTGTATTGATGTCCGTTCTGAAAGATTACGTAGGCATCTGGAAGGGGTGGGTGACTACCAGACATTCGGTATCGCTGGGTTCTTTGGTGTACCCGTTAGTTTTGTCGAGCTGGGTAAAGGTACAGAAGCGCACTTGTGTCCTGTACTGTTGACGCCAAAAAACCTGGTGATGGAAACGACGGTGAAAGAGTTTCAGGATACTGTTGCATTCACAGTTATGGAAAAAGCAGTTCATAAACTGAAAGAAACCATCCTTTCGCCTTTTGTGACGGTTGAAGCGATTGGCTGGATATTTGGTTTCGACATGGTGGGTAAAACACTTGCGCCGCGAACTTATCATCGTTGGCGTTCTGGTTTGCATCAACATAAGCCACATACGCATCTATTAATAGATAAGTTGAGTCGTGATAAAGCTGATTCTATTGTTCGTGCGGTACAGCGTGCCGTTGTTGCTCAAGCTGTAGAGCTCGAGTTTGAAGTGCCGCCAGAACAAATTAAAGATAATTTAATTCGAGAATTGCGTGAAGCAGCATTAGGTCATGATGTAGTAACACCTCTATTACTAGAACAACTGCAACTAGATCACGATCAGGCGCGCTCTTTTATTAAACGCTTACGTAAAACATATCATATCAATACATATGACGCTCGACTGCAGATGGAGCGCCTCGGACGAATAGGTTTTAGTCTGGAAGAGCAAGTGATTTTTGTCTCACAGGCATTACATGCGATCGGTTTGGTTAAAAACTTTTCTCGCTTTATTGTTGTTGTCGGTCACGGAAGTCAGTCAGAAAATAATCCATATGAATCTGCTCTCGATTGTGGTGCTTGTGGCGGTAACATAGGTGCATTCAATGCACGAATTTTAGCGCATATGGCAAACAAGCCTGCAGTGAGGCAGCGACTTAAAAAGCAGGGCGTAAATATCCCTGACGACTCCTGGTTTGTTCCTGCCATGCATAACACAACTACAGATGAAGTTGACTTACATGATCTGGATCTGCTGCCTTCGACACACCCGATCTATCTCGATCGATTACGTAGTAATTTGCTCGCGGCCAGTCGTCTTTGTGCACAAGAGCGGGTTCCCAGTCTGGATTTTATCTCAGATCTACCAGCACCTTACAGTGCCGACAAACAAGCCTTACGCAATGCAATGGACTGGTCGCAGGTGAGGCCAGAGTGGGGATTATCACGTAATGTTTATTTTATTATTGGGCGGCGTACATTAACACAAACATTTTCACTTGATGGCCGAGCTTTCTTACATTCCTACGACTATCGTGTAGATAGCAAGTTACTTCTGCTGGAAAATATTCTAACCGGGCCATTAGTAGTTGGGCAATGGATTAATATGGAACATTATTTCTCTACCGTTGATAACGAACATTATGGTAGCGGTAGTAAGGTTTATCATAATGTTGCAGGTCGATTTGGTGTTATGACCGGAAATCAAAGTGATTTACGTACAGGCTTGCCAGCACAAACTGTTTTGGCTGATGGTCGACCATATCACGAACCCATGCGCTTAATAACGGTTATAGAGGCGCCATTCGACCACGTAGTTAATGCGATCTATCGTGTTTCGAGCGTAAAAAGTTTAATGCATAATGGCTGGATACGTGTATTAATACGTGATCCACAAACAGGTTTGACACATATAAATTCAAATGGTGAATGGCAGGAATATCAGGCACCAGATAACCCGGATATGGTAAAAGATCAAGAGGCTCTTGCTTTATGAAAAATATGAAATTTAATCATTTAAAAAAACTCGAAATCATCATCGAGGGTGAATACCATGAATTCGCGACCGACTTACTCGACAGAATTGGCGTAAAGGGATACACCATATTAAATAATTTATCGGGTAAAGGTAGTCATGGTTTTCATGATGGCCATGTCATGTTCAATGAAGATGATGTACTCATCATGATCATAGCTGCGGTTCCAGAACCTCTCGTCAGTCCAATTCTGCAAGGTTTCGCTCCTTTCTATAACGAACACTCAGGCGTAGTTTTTGTATCAGACATTCAGGTTACGCGTTTGGTTAAGTTTAGCGACTCTGACGACACAACAGAAATCTAGCGAAATACCTTAAATGAATGGGTCAACCTGGAGCAGCACTGCTAATTGAGAAAAAAATATGGCCCAGGCTGTCGTACTAGGAGCAGCTAACTCAATTGTTAGGAGCTAGCAAAATAGACGTGAAACCTGCATGTTACGTGGTGTTCGAAAACTCATAATGTGAAGTACCAAATTATGTGAAGTTAGCCCCGGCCACCCTTGCAGTTTTGTTCATTACATCTCGATTTACTCCACATAATTCAGGGCGCTTACCTAGACTATTCAACTGCAGATTTTGAAGCCGTTTAGACGAAGAGCTAAGCCAGTAGCAAGAGAAATTAGCAAACTGGACTTATCAACCCTCCAGTTCGTCGAGTCGAAATACCCAGGCCGGGAGGCAAGGGTGTACCACTACTTGGCATACCGACAGTGCGAGATCGTGTGCTACATACAACATTAAAGCTATTGCTGGAACCGATATTTGATCCGCATTTTTCATTACATAGTTACGGTTTTCGTCCAGGACGAAGCCAACACCAGGCAGTGCAAGCGGCACAACAGATAGAGAACAACGGAAAACTTTACGTGGTGGGTATCGATCTATCGAAGTTTTTTGATCGAATTCATCACGACAGGTTAATAGGCCGACTGTGACAGAAAATATCCGACAAACGGATACTGCGCCTGATCGGGAATATGTTGCGCAGAGGTGTCATGATCAAATGCGTTTTTATGGGTGTCTTTGTTTGTCTTTTGATTTGAGTGGTAATTATGTTCGGTGTTGTGGCGGGTACGCTGTTTACGCCTTTTGTGGTTCCTGTTGCTTATGATCTGGTGGGGCAGTATTCGGCTTCGCCGAATGCTGTTGCTGTTCAGCTGGAGAAAGAAATGGGGGAGGGTGGAGGTGGTGACTGAATGGAATGTGTACATGATGAAAAATCAAAAAGAGATTCCCTGGTTTTTCGCATAGAATATGTTTTATGGAAAAAATTATTGGCAAAGAAATCATAAAACTCATCATCATTACTATATTTCTGGCTGTTGGTATAATTCTATTTGTTATTTATAGTTACCATCCGAATAATATCTCATGCTGAAAAGATTGTTAAGTTAATGCTTTCACAACAGATTAAATCCTCCAGCTTTGAATCTCTTATCGGTGGCTTTTCAATTGAAGGAGAGACCACACCGACTTCGGTCTGTGTAGAAGGATTGAATGCATTTTACCCTTATCTTTTAGATAAGGAGCTGAAGAAGTCATCCCGATCGGGTATCGCTCTCGCTATAGATTTTCTACTGCGTACACAAATAAAAGAAACACCTTTTCAAGGAGCCTGGAGGCGATCAGCTTTTCGCTATGATGTCGAAGCCTATAAAAAAACTCATGGGGAAAATCAAAGCTACGAAGAGCAAAAAGAACATAATGAGACTATGGATGAAATTAGAATTGATTATGTACAACATGCATTAAGTGCTTTGATTGGATATCAACATTTATTTAAACACAATTGATTTTATAAGAGTTATCACTGCTTATGGAATGGTTCACCTATCCCATAACGGCTTCAAATGAGCCATGATGCAAAATATAAGCTCTGACGTCAATGTCAGTAAGTTAAGGGAAATAAGTATCATAGTAGGGTGCCCCGTGCGCACCAAAATCCCAGCCAGTAAGAATTTTCACGGTGCGCACGGCGCACCCATACACTGGAAATCATTCTTAACTTACTGGCATTGGCTCTGACCTGTGGTTTTTGCTGAGGGTTTAGTGAGTCAAGTGTTTATAAACAAGAATGTGGCATGAAAAAATAGAGGAGAGAGCAGCGTAAGCAACTACAAAATGCCTGTTTCTGAGTTGAGGCAGCAACATTTCGATTAACCGCAAGATGGCTTAAGAACCGTTCAATTTCAAACTTACCCATGTCTCTGAGGTGTTTCTTTCCATTGAAACGAATAAATATTAAGGTCCATTCAACATACGATTTTTCAGTATTGTATGCGTAATGATAAAGCCGAAGTGTTTCGCGTACCTGGCCCATCAATCTGGTCGCTGTGGGTCGAAACGTAACTGACTCATCCATGATAAAAATCCTTGGTAGTGTATTAGTAAAAGCTTAACTTGCGGCTACTTTTGCCCTTAAATATCGTAATAGGACGCCTTGTTTACAAATACTTACATTACATATCGCAATATATAGCCATAGCCATGTATTATGATAAAAATTCTAAATTTAAGCACTGTCTGAGGCGCCTTTTACCCCTTAAATATCGTAATAGGGCGCCTTGTAGGGTGTATATTATAAAAAATAGGGCGCCTTAGAAGGCGTCATATCGACAAGTTATGCAAAAAAAGAGATGAACAACAATGAGGAGTATTGAATAAGTGAGGGATATATTCATAATACTTGGAAATGGCTTTTCCATTGATTTTTTAAATCATCTTAATGGAAGTGAGCCTAAAGCAAAGGAAATATCACTATCTAATCTTTTTGAAAATGGTGAGTTAGTTCCATGGCCTGGTGATGGAAGCCCCGGCTTTTTATCATATAAACACTGCCCTAATCTATGGACTCTAGGGGCTAGACCTAATTTAGATGCAAAAAGCACGATAGATCTTATTGAAAATATTATTACTTGTGCAAATGCATTGAATAATAGACCCAGAAGTATTGATAGCATTTACATGAGGGCACATAAGGAATTAGTAACATACCTTAAAGCTTTATTTATTTATTATAACGATAAAATTAATGTTCCAAATGTAAATCTGGAATCATGGTGACCTGGTCAACCTTTTTATTACAACCCAGTTAAGCGGCTTCTTTCATTTTAGTTAATTGTTTTTCATAATCATTTGGACTCATGT
>RCNG010000940.1_pt1 | contig 19533 bp, 19 predicted proteins | sample 2041371 | NCBI WGS metagenome assembly RCNG01 (sample SAMN09708227, study PRJNA481090) | Marine sediment metagenome, whole genome shotgun sequencing project. | biome: marine sediment; feature: ocean; material: sediment; isolation source: Sewage treatment plant 1 marine sediment (STP1) ... | reverse complement strand
ACTGTCGTCCGAGTCACGCGAAGCACAAGTTGAGGCGATTCTGGACAGGGTGGGTCTGGACGCAAGCTATCTGCGCCGTTACCCGCACCAGCTGTCTGGCGGGCAGGCGCAACGCGTTGCGATCGCCCGGGCGCTGATACTGAAACCGAAAATCCTGATTTGTGACGAGGCTGTTGCCGCTCTCGACGGGTCGGTTCGGGGACAGGTTTTGGATCTGCTACGCGACGTGCAGCGTGAGTCGGGACTGTCGATCATCTTTATCTCGCATGACCTCGCGGTTGTTCGCTCCATTAGCCATCGCGTTGCGGTGATGTATCTGGGTCGTCTGCTGGAAGTGGCGACGACGACGACCTTATTTTCTGGCGCTCGACACCCATACACGAGAGCGTTACTCGAGGCGTCGCCCGTCCCAGACCCGTTGGTCGCGCCCGTTGTTGTAGCGCTTAAGGGCGAAGTTCCATCGTTGCTGTCTCCGCCGGCAGGCTGCGTATTTCACCCGCGCTGCGTGTATGCCGTCGCCGATTGCGGCAAGACCCGGCCAGAACTGCGGGAGATCGACGGTGCTCGTGTCGCCTGCCACCGCGTCGAGGACATTATTCGACAACGGGATGGTGACGACGATTTCGAGTGTGACTAGCTACTCTCGAATTCCTTCGAGCCCCACAAAAAAGGCATAATTCAGGGCCTCGTCGTCGAGGCGGCGAAAACGGCCGGTCGTGCCACTATGCCCTGCGGTCATGTCCGTTTTCAGTATCAGCATGTTGTCGTCAGTTTTCAGCGCTCGAAGTTTTGCCACCCACTTAGCGGGCTCCCAGTACTGCACTTGTGAGTCGTGCAGCCCGGTCGTTACCATGATGTTCGGATAGTTCTTCCTGGCGACGTTATCGTAGGGTGAGTACGACAACATGTATTCGTAGAATTCTTTTTCACGCGGGTCGCCCCACTCGTCCCACTCACCCGATGTCAGCGGAATGTCCGGATCAACCATCGTCGTAACGACGTCAACAAAGGGCACCTCGGCCAGAACCCCGTTGTACAGTTCCGGAGCCATGTTCAGAACGGCACCCATCAACAGGCCGCCGGCACTGGCACCCGTCGCATAGAGATGTTCGGGCGACGTGTAATCCTCTTCTATCAGATACTTCGATACGTCGATGAAGTCAGTAAAGCTGTTCTTCTTGTTTAACTGTCGGCCATCGTAATACCACTGGCGCCCCAGATCCGAGCCACCGCGAATGTGTGCAATGGCATAAATGAAGCCACGGTTCAGCAAGCTGAGGACATCAGAACTGAAATAAGGATGCGTGCTTGAGCCATAGGACCCATAGGCGTATTGCAGCAACGGGTTGGCGCCATTCTTGATCATGCCCTTTCGATATACGATCGAAATCGGCACGCTGGTACCATCTCGCGCCGTCGCGAACAAACGTTCCGTTTGATAATTCGCCCGGTCAAAATCACCGACCACCGCCCGCTCTTTGATTAATGTGTGTTCTTCTGAGGCCATGTCATAGTCATACGTCGACTCGGGCGTCGTCAGTGACTCGTATACGTAACGAAGCTGGCCAGACCCGTATTCGACGTTGGTTCTCGTATAGGCCGTGTAGACCTCTTCGTCGAAGGCAAGTCGGCGCACATAGCCCGACTTTCGATCAACCACCTCAATTTGCTTCAGGCCGTTTTCAACGATCGTTACAACAAAGTAATTCTCGAAGACATCGAGATCATCCAGTAACGCGTCGTCTCTGTGGCCGACAACCTCTGACCAAGCCGCTTTCGATGTGTCGTTTAGCGGTGCTTCCATCAACTTGAAATTCTTCGCGCCGTCATTCGTTGTGATGTAGAAACGATCGACACCGTCCGTAACGCTGTACTCATGATTGTCTTCGCGAGCGAGAAATACAGTGGCTTTGTCGTCCGGCGAATCGGCCGACAAGTAACGAACTTCAGTCGACACCGTTTGTCCGCTGGTGAGAAAGAAGAATGATCCGGATAGAGACTTGCTCAGATAGAGATAATTCTCTTCGTCAGGCTCTTCAAAGACGAGCGAGTCCACGTCGTCACCGAGGTGGTGCCGGTAGATCTGAAACGAACGCAGTGTCTCGGGGTGTTGCTTACCGTAGAGAATCGTCCGGTTGTCGTTCGCCCATTCAAAGTTGCTGGTTGCCGCGCGAACCTTATCCGCGAGCAATTCCCCCGATGCGATATCCATAAAATACAGGTCGTAGAATCGACGACCGTCAGTATCAACGCCATAAGCGGCGGTGTTGCCGTCCGGGCTCACAGAAAAATTTCGGACCGCGAAGTAGCTGGCATCACCGGCAAGCTTGTTGACGTCGAGCATGATTTGCTCGGGCGCATTCATCGACCCTTTCTTACGCGCATAGATTGGATACTCGTTGCCCTCTTCGTAGCGCGTGTAATAGAAATGGTCGCCAAGCCGGTAAGGTGCCGACTGGTCATCCTGCTTGATGCGGGATTTCATTTCATTGGCCAGAATGCCCTGCAGGCCGCTGAACGGTTCGAGCGCCTTTTCTGTGTGGGCGTTTTCTGCCTCAAGATGCGCAATCACCTCCGGGTTTTCGCGCTCCCGTAGCCAGTAGTAATTATCAACTCGGGTGTCGCCATGCAGCTCCAGCGTTACCGGACGCATTTCGGCCGTCGGGACAGTAGTCGAAGTTTCTTCACCGGAGCAAGCCATCGTCGTCGCCATGAGAAAATACAAAACGAGATTTTTCATTCTATGCCACCCATCAAAAAGCGCCCATCGGAATCGGGATTGGCGCCCCGTTGATTGTCAACAGACCCTTCTTGAAGTCGGCGTCCATGATGTACATGTCGCCTTCTTTCTTCAGGTAACCCATTGCGACGATCGCACCGGCCTGCGGGTTCATCGATGTTGCAAGCTGCACCAAGGCCTCCGGCACCTTCATGTCGAGGGTCATCGCCGCTTCGAGCAACAACGACGTCCATTCAAACGAGCCGCTATCGGACTCGGGAATATCAAGCGACATTTTTAACTCGACGGTACCCATCGGTAGCGCGACGTCGAACTGATCGACGTCGACATTCAACCCCCCGGCCACCAGGCCTTTGAATTCTTCCTGGGCGCTCATCATGAGCATCGTCGGGTCCTGACTCGTCGCCATATTTTCGAGTCGGGCGGTCAAAACGCCGAGTGCCTCGGCGTCGATACCGTCAAACGTCATGTCTGCGATCATGGACACGTCACCAAAACCGGGAATCGTCTGACCGCTCATTTCCATTCGCATTGCCGCCTCCGCAAGGCCGTCGTCAACGGCTGAAGAGGCCTTTACGGTCAAGCCCTTCATGCCGCTGACCTGCATTCCCGACGACGTGACTGACATCGCGCCCATGCTCAAGTCGACATCGCCAACATGAAAGCCGTAGTCCGTGTTTTCCTGTTGGCCGGAGAATGTCAGGCTGTCGATCGTGACGACCTGCTGACTGTTGCCAAACGTTGTGCTGCCGATGTCACCCTCAAATTCGATGTCGCCGGAGCTTGCGCTGGACGCAATGTTGACCGTAATAGGCTCCCAGGTAATTTCGCCGTCCGGAACCGTCCGCGTGCCTGCCTCCAGAATGTATTTGGAATCCAGATCGCCGCCCATGCCGACTTTGCTGTAGATCGTGCCCGGTAGATCGATGGTTTCGTCACCAACCTCGACGGCGAGCGTTGAAACCGCACTGCCGAGTCCCGGCGCGAGCGAGCCCTCTTCGCGGCCCATCGAGGTGAACGCGATCAACCCGTGATCGATATGCGTGTTGATCAACAAGACAGGAAACTGCTCGTCGCCGGCAACGGTCGACATTGCTGCACGAACCTGACCATCGCCCAATTCAACCCGGTGTTGCCCTTCGGACGAAAACCAGCCGCGATCGAATCCTTCTGATGTAACGACCAGCTCACCGCTTTCCTGGGCCGCCCAATTCAGGTTTTCGCCGACACTTTCTTCGGCAAACTTACCGACAATGGCGGGGGAGACAATGATGATGATGACTGCGAGCAGGATTAGAGCAATGACGCTTTTTTTCACTGGATTTTCCTCGTTGAGTGGTGCGTTTGAGCGAATGCTAGCATGCAGGCAGCGAGATACTGTCAGCAAACGCTAGAAATCCGCCTCGACTGTCACTAACATAGCGGCCTCACACGATGCCGGGCGCAAGCCTTGCCCCAAGAAAGCGCTGAAAAATCAAATGATTACGAACATGAAATTCATGGCCCTCGCCGCGACGCTGCTTATCGCCACCGCGCTGCTCGCGCAACCCGCTATTGCCGACGGTGATGCGACGGCCGGAAAAGAGCTCGGATACACCTGCCTGGGCTGTCACGGCATTGACGGATACCGCAATGCCTATCCGTCTTACCGGGTACCGAAGCTGGGCGGCCAGAAGGCCGCATATATCGTCATCGCGCTGAAAGGCTATCGGGGCAACATGCGCCAGCATCCGACCATGATCGGTCAGGCTTCTAGCCTGTCGGACAAGGAAATCAATGACGTTGCAGCCTATCTCGCCAGCATCGGTGGGGAAACGGTTGCCGCAGGCGGCTCTAAAGAGGCCGGCTTCGCCAAAGCTCAGGCCTGTACGGCTTGCCATGGCAATAACGGGGTCAGCGTTAATGCTATGTGGCCCACGCTTGCCGGGCAGCACGAGGACTACCTCTTGCGGGCGCTAAACGGCTATCGCGATGGATCGCGAAAAGACCCGGTGATGAGCGCGCAGGCGGCGTTGATCGCGGAAGAAGATGTCGCACTTCTTGCAAAGTACTTCGCGAGCCTCGACGGTCTCGAAACGACCAAGCCCGAGTAAGGCTTGCCCGGCGACCGCGCCCAGACGACGCAAATCAACGACGGCATCACTGCCGTCGATACCGAATACGCCCGCCCCCTCCAGGATGCCAGTCATCTGATCGTCGAAGGCGGTCGTGCGGCTTTTGTTGATACGGGGACCAACGACAGCGTTCCGCTTTTGATTGATGCGCTCCATCAGCAAGACCTCGATATCGCCGACGTCGATTATGTTTTCCTGACGCATATACATCTGGACCACGCAGGTGGTGCGGGGCTTCTCATGCAAGCATTACCCAATGCTCGTTGCGTGGTGCATCCACGTGGCGCTCCGCACATGGTTGATCCAACGAGACTGATGCAGGGCACAGAGGCCGTATACGGCGTAGAGCAAACGCGCGCAATGTACGGTGACGTTCAGCCGATTGAAGAATCACGCTGCGACATTCCTGAAGATGAACAGTGGTTTGAGTTGAATGGTCGGAAGATGCAGGCGCTCTACACCGAGGGTCATGCACTACATCATTACAGCTTAACGACCCGACCTCTCGCGGTGTTTTTACGGGCGACAGCTTCGGTGTGTCCTATCGTGAATTGGATACGGCCGCCGGCGAGTTCATTTTTCCGACGTCAACGCCGACGCACTTCGACCCGGATGCGGCACATGTGTCGATCGATCGCATCATGGCTTGCAAGCCACAGCAGCTTTATCTGACGCACTACAGTCGCGTGCGTAATCTTGATCGGCTTGCTGCAGATATGCACGCCGGCATCGACGCGTATGTCGAATTGGCGATAGCGAATAAGGACGCTGATGATCTGCAAGTGGCGATTCAGCCGGCGATGGCTGATTACCTGATCAGCCGGGCTCGCGAGCACGGTTATAGTGGTGAGGATGACGCGCTGCAATCCATCCTCGAGATCGATATTCTGCTAAATACAAAAGGACTGGTGTCCTGGTTACAACGACTAAAGAAACAGGGGCTGTAATGGATCGTTTTCGCGCATACCGAATTAACGAAGAAGACGGCAACATCGTTGCCGGGTTTCAGGAACTGGGGCTGGATGATCTCACGGAAGGTAACGTGGTCGTTCGCGTTAGCCACTCGACGATCAATTACAAGGATGCGCTGGCCGCGACAGGTGCCGGAAGAATCCTGCGTCGCTTCCCGTTAAATGGCGGTGTTGATCTGGCCGGCGTCGTCGTGAGCTCGGAGGACAGTGAATTTCAACCCGGTGCCGACGTGCTGGTTAATGGCTGCGGTTTGAGTGAGACCCTTGACGGCGGTTACTCAGAATACGCCCGCGTTAACAGCGACAGTCTCGTCGCCATTCCGGACGGAATGTCGGCGTTTGAAGCCATGCAGCTCGGCACGGCCGGGTACACAGCGGCGCTTGCGATTCATCGTATGGAACAAAATGGACAGCGGCCTGACGCAGGGCCGATAGTGGTCACCGGCGCGACCGGCGGCGTCGGCAGCGTTGCGATCGATATGCTCTCGGGCTGCGGCTACGAAGTCGTCGCACTCACCGGCAAAGCAACGGAGGAGGCCTACCTTCGTGAGATTGGCGCCAGTCGTATTTTGCTCCGCGATCAAATTGACCTCGGTAAGCGCCCCATGGAAAAGGCGCAATGGGGTGGTGCTATCGATAATCTCGGCGGCGACTACCTGACCTGGCTGACACGGACCATGAATTACGGCGGCAACATCGCGAGCATCGGTCTTGCGGCCAGCCACAAGCTCGAAACGACAGTGATGCCGTTTATTCTACGTGCGGTCTGCTTGCTCGGTATCAATTCTGTCGATACGCCGAAGGATCTTCGTCGAGCTGTCTGGGGGCGGATTGGAAGCGACCTCAAGCCACAACATCTCGACACCATCGGTAGCAAGACAATTTCATTCGACGAACTTCCGAACGCCTTTCAAGCGTATATTGACGGCACAGTGACCGGTCGCGTCGTAGTCCAGATCGCACCGTAGGAGCACGTCCTACGCGCGACATCACGGAGGAAGCCCGGAATGAGCAGAATACTGGAAGAGCAAAGAAAGGAATATTCTGAGAGCCGTTTTCTTGCCGTGCCCCTCGCAGGAGCGATCGTGTGGATCGTAATCGGATTCGGCGGAGCGTCGCTTGCTTTTGCAGACGTTGAGCAACGAACGATGAACGACGGCAATCTGATTCTCGAGGACATTCCCGAGATATCGGAAGAGATCGTCGCGAAACTTCTGCAGTTTCAAAACGTGCGCTCGGCCGGTTTCAGCAGCTGGACACATGACGGCGCGGGTCTTTATGTGTCGACTCGCTTTGGCGATGTCGTGTCTCTGCATCACGTCACTACACCGCTGGGCTCGCGCTCGCAGCGCACCTATTTTGATGAGCCCATGGGCCAGATCGAGCGACGACCCGGTCGCAGTGAAATGCTGATCACTCGCGACGCCGGCGGCAGTGAGTTCGCACAGATTTTCAGGCTGAATCCGCACACCGGCGATGCCGAGATGCTAACGGACGGCGAGTCCAGAAATGGCAGCATTGTCTGGGATCGACGCGGCACGCGTGTGGCGTTTCAAAGCACACGCCGCAACGGCGCATCAAATGACATCTGGATGATGGATCCCGATGCGGCCGACGAATCGAAGCTGGTTCTCGAGTCAACAGACGGAAGCTGGTGGGGCCCCGCAGAATTCTCTGCCAGCGGCAGCAAGTTGCTGGCATCAAATTACGTAAGCGTTTCGGACTCGCGGGTTCATATCGTTGATCTGGATACGGGGGCTACTCAACGAATCGCAGGTGGCGATGAGCGCGCGAGTGTCAACTACCCGATCGGGTTTGACGATCACCGTGACGGCATCTGGCTGATCACAAACAAGGACTCTGAATTCGAGCGACTGGCCTGGCAGTCGACTAAGCCCGGCAGCGCGCCGCAAACCATTGCCGAGGAAATTCCCTGGAACGTGACCGACGCGACGATCAGTCATGATCGTAAGCGAATCGCCTTCGTAACGAACGAAGGCGGATCGTCGAAAGTTTATTTGCTCGACACCAAAACACGAGAATACAAACAAATCGATGTGTTGCCGTCGGGCCTCGTTTTCAGCGTGCGCTTTGGACCGCGTGATCGGCGTCTTGCGATGACGTTGAACACGTCGCAATCGCCCAGCGACGCTTTCGTACTGGATCTCGGACGAGGACCGCTGGACTACAAGGCCCTCACTCGCTGGACGGAAAGCGAGGTTGGCGGACTGGATAAGACCGCTTTTCGCACGCCGGAACTGGTTCATTACCCAACCTTCGATCAGGTCGAAGGAAAGCCGCGCGAGATTCCGGCGTGGATCTACAAACCGGCTGGCAAGGGACCGCATCCTGTCGTGATTTCGATCCACGGCGGACCCGAAGGTCAGGCGCGCCCATCATTCAGCAGCACCTATCAAATGTGGATGGATAAATTGGGCGTCGCCGTTATCCGGCCGAATGTACGTGGCTCAAACGGCTACGGAAAAACCTATCTCGGACTCGATAACGGGTTCAAGCGTGAGGATTCTGTAAAAGACATTGGTGCGCTGCTCGACTGGATTGAGACCCAGCCGGACCTTGACGCTGATCGTGTTGCCGTCTTTGGCGGCAGCTACGGCGGATACATGGTGCTTGCGAGCGCCGTGCATTACAGCGATCGCTTATCGGCCGCGGTCGATGTTGTTGGCATCAGTAACTTCGTTAGCTTTCTCGAGAACACACAGGACTATCGTCGCGACCTGCGACGCGTAGAGTACGGCGACGAGCGCGACCCGGCGATGCGCGATTATCTGCAACGAATCAGCCCGGTGAACAATGTTGAGAAGATCAAAATTCCGATGTTCATCGTTCAAGGAGAGAACGACCCCCGCGTTCCCGTGACCGAGGCGACGCAGATGGTCGAAGCCCTACGCAAGGAGGGGCATACTGTCTGGTATATGAACGCCCTGAACGAAGGCCACGGTTACAGGAAGCGCGAGAATCGCGATGTTTATCAGCAAGCGACGCTTCTGTTTCTTGAGCAGCATCTGGTTAACGATTGACGATTGATAAAATACAAACCGCGATAGACGGTCTCGAACAAACCTTTCCCGACGGCACTGCGGATAAGCTTGGTGCTCTCATCGATGAGCTCGGAAGGTGGAATCGCAAGGTCAATCTGACGGCAATTACGGATCGCGACGAGATGATCACGGCCCATCTGCTCGACAGCCTCGTAGCGGCACCGCTCATCGAGGGTGACCGCGTTCTCGACGTTGGCACGGGCCCCGGGTTTCCGGGATTGCCGCTCGCGATCGTTCAGCCGAAGCGTCAATTCACGTTGCTCGACAGCAATAACAAAAAAATCATGTTCGTTCAGCATGTGGCGGGATTGCTGGGTCTGGACAACGTTTCGGCGATTAAGTCCAGAGGAGAGGACTATGCACCCGGCCACGGCTTTGATACCGTGATTGCGCGGGCGTTGGCAGCATTGCCGCGACTCGTGGAAATTGCCGGTCACCACGTAGGAGAGGACGGGGTGTTTGTAGCGCTAAAAGGTCGCTACCCGGAAGAAGAACTAGAACAATTAGCCGAATTGGCAAATCCGTGGAGCCACAGAGTGACGGAGCTTGAAGTGCCGGGCCTTGAAAAAGGGTCACGGCATGCCGTGCTTTTGAGGCGAAAGACCGGGCGTAACACTTAAAGAGCAGCAAGCAATGACGCGAATCTTAGCCGTAGCAAACCAGAAAGGCGGGGTGGGCAAAACGACCACCTGCGTCAACCTGGCTGCATCGCTGGCGGCGACGCAACGGCGCGTTCTGTTGGTCGACATGGATCCGCAGGGCAACGCGACCATGGGTTGCGGCATCAACAAGATGGAGCTCGAGAATTCGGCCTGCGACGTGCTGTTGGGCGACGTAACGGCCGCCGACACCATAGTTTCTGCGCCCGACGGCGGTTTTGCGGTGCTTCCCGGTAATGAAGACCTGACGCTCGCTGAAGTCAATTTGCTCCAGGAAATCGGTCGCGAGATGAAGCTTAAAAAGGCGCTGGCACCGGTGGCGGGCCTCTACGACTTCATTCTGATCGACTGCCCGCCGTCAATAAACATGCTGACCGTTAACGCGTTGACCGCGGCCGACGGCGTGTTGATACCGATGCAGTGTGAATACTACGCACTCGAGGGCCTCAGCTCTTTGTTGCGGACCATTGAGCAGGTTCGGGACTCCGTGAATCCGACTCTCGAGATGTACGGAATCTTGCGCACAATGTTTGATCCGCGAGTGAATCTTTCCAATGAGGTGTCGATGCAGCTCATCGAGCATTTCGACAGAAAAGTATTCCGTACCATAGTGCCGCGAAATATTCGTCTCGCCGAGGCGCCAAGTTTCGGTCTGCCAGTTCTGCTTCACGACCGTTCGTCGCGTGGCGCAATTGCCTATCTGGCGCTTGCCGGCGAAATTTTGCGCCGGGAAGATGACCGCATGGCCGAAGCCGTCTAGGAACAAGAATGTCACCAAAAAAACGATTGGGCCGCGGCCTCGACGCACTTCTGAGCAAACCGACGGTCGCCGTCTCCAGACCGGGGTCGGCGGAGACGAACAATAGCAATGACGGGCTGAAGCACCTGCCCATAGAGCATCTGCAGCGCGGCCAGTACCAGCCCCGAGTGGACATGCGCCAGGATTCGCTTGAGGCGCTGGCTGAATCCATCAAGGCGCAGGGCATTGTGCAGCCGATCGTTGCTCGGCCCATCAGCAAGAAAGACGGCAGCCCACGCTACGAAATCATTGCCGGTGAACGCCGCTGGCGCGCCGCTCAAATGGCCGGACTTGCCGAGATTCCGGCGGTTATTCGCGACGTTCCGGACGAGTCGGCTATCGCGATGGCACTCATCGAGAATATTCAGCGCGAAAACCTGAATCCATTGGAAGAGGCGCGAGCGCTGGATCGACTGATTCGCGAATTTGATCTGACGCACGCCGAAGCGGCAAAAGCGGTGGGCCGATCGCGGGCGTCCGTCAGCAACCTGCTGCGCTTGCAGGACCTTGCTGAAAAAGTGAAGTCTCTGCTTGAGGATCGCAAAATCGAAATGGGTCACGCGCGTGCGCTACTGGCGATTTCCAATGCATCGCAACAGTTTGATGCAGCACGCCAGGTGATCAAGAAAGGACTATCGGTTCGCGACACTGAGAAGCTCATTCGGCGAATTCTGGATGGCGGTAGCTCAAGGCCGGCGAAGAAGACGCCGACTCAGGATGCGGACATTCGACGCCTGGAAATAGAAGTGTCGGAAAAACTGGGCGCGAAAGTGAGCGTTGATCACACAGCGAAAGGCGCGGGCCAGATCGTGATCAGCTACAACAGTCTCGATGAACTCGACGGCATCCTGAAGCACATCAAGTAACCCCCCAAAGGTACCAGTTACCTTTCACCCACCTCGATAAGGTTCCAGTTACCTTTTCCTCGAAACGAAGCATATTCGTATGCTGCGCAGTCGCCTAAATTCAGCGATTCTTCTTTCAAGCTATTTTGGAGTGAAGGACCGGTGCCCAGGTTTCGACGATTGGTTGTTCCCGGCTATCCGCACCACGTAACACAGCGAGGGGTAAGGCGACAGACGGTCTTCTTCGAAGAGGGCGACTACGAGGCCTACTTGCGCTTGGCCGTTGAGCTGCTTGATGGCTCAGACCTATCATTCTGGGCTTACTGCCTAATGCCCAATCACATTCACGCGATCGTTGTGCCAGGCGAGAGCGCGAGCCTCGCGAGTTTTTTCGCACAGCTCCATCGTCGATATGCCCGCCGCACGAACAAGAAGCATGAATGGCGCGGGCACCTGTGGCAGGAACGATTCTTCTCGGTGCCCATGGATGAAGCGCATACCATTGCCGCCATGCGGTACGTTGAATTGAACCCAGTCCGCGCGGGACTATGCGAAGCGGCGCACGAGTGGAGGTGGTCAAGCGCTAGAGGAAACCTCGGATATGTTTCAGACCCGCTGGTCGATAAGGGCACAAACGGCAGCGTGGTAGGGAGTTGGCGCGAGTACTTGAACATAGACGAAGACTCGCGACAGCTTGACGAACTTCGTCGGTTAACCCGAGTTGGCAGACCGGGCGGCGATGACGCGTTTGTTGAATCAATCGAACTAAAGTCCGGACGCGTGGTGAGAAAGCGGAGAGGAGCGCCAAAGAAGGGGCAAAATGATTTTGAAAGGTAACTGGTACCTTAGGGTCGAGACGCGCTCCTACTAGGCGACCTCTTCGTTCGCAGCCGCTTCTTTCGCAGAATAGACCCGGCGGATGATGCTCGGGATCACGGCCTCCGATATCAGGAAGCCCTGCATCTTGTCGCACTGGATTGTCTTCAGGAACTCGAAGGTTTCCTGATCTTCAACACCTTCTGCGCAGACAGACATGCCCAGGTTGTGAGCAAGTCCGGTGACAGCGGCCAGCACCGTCAGGGCAACACTGCCTTGCTGTGCTCGCTTGAGCGCGGATGCGTGAATTTTGATTTCGTCGAACGGCATTTGATCAAACGTGCTGAGCGATGATGACGCCACCCGGAAGTGGTCGAGGCAAATCCTGAAGCCCTTATCACGCAGCGCCTTGAGCGTCTGGATATGCGGTGCGTCCGGATCTGTCAGCTCCTGTTCGATGATCTCAAACGTGAATCGAGAGCACTCGAGACCGGCTTCGCGAACAATTTCGGCGTAATTCTCGGCCAACATCGGGTCGCCGAGCTGGCTGGACGCAAGGTTGATACAGCAATTCAGGTGGATGCCGCCATCCCGCCACGCAACCACTTGCTTCGTCGCTTTGCGCAATACGTACTCACTGAGCTTGCCCATGAGTCCAAATGCCTCAGTCTCAGGCAGGAATTCCAGCGGACTCATCAGTCCATGCTCCGGGTGATGCCAGCGCACCAGCGCCTCCGCTTCTCGCGTCAGCCATTCGGTGCCTGAGTTGCGTTCAACCTTGGGCTGATAGCGCAGTACAATTTCGCCGTTCTCGAGGGCGTCTTCGACCTCCTGACGAGAAATACGAAGCATGCGTCGGCGACATCGTCGAGCGGAGCCGCTTAAGCCGTCAAAGCTAAAGTCCTTCCCAACCCACTCGACATTGTCGAAACTCGCCAGTTTGTCGACGAGCTCGGCCTGCTCGCTGCCGCGAAGCGATGCGCGATCCGCCGCGATGATGATGGCGAACGGCATGCGGTCTTTCGCAGCCTTCAGGGATCTCAGCGTCTCGCGGGACACGTCGGATTCGGTCAGCAGAATGATGCGTCGCGAGTGGCCCGCCATAAGCTCGTCGAAGGTCGAGGTTTTTGCGAAAAAACTCAGGGTGAAGCTCATTTCCCTGACGACGTCACGTAGGGCCTGGTTCGAGCGAATAGTTTCACTTGCAATTAAAAGCATGGTGTCGGCAAAAGTGGCTAAATACCCGGTATTTATACGCGTTATGTCGTAACGCAAATGTGCTCCGCGTCGCATTGAGAGGTATTCGCGGAAACCCCGTAAAAACGCCGCGAAAAGGCCCCGATGTGGCCCGAAGGATGAGGGGTATTTGTGTTGCCATGCTTGGGGCCTGCCACTATAATGCGCACGCTATTCACAGGCCCGCCTGGAAACAAAAAAAACCACAAGCGCCACCCACCGTCGGTTATTTCGTCGGAAGTGGCGTTTTTAGTGCCGGAGGCATAGAGAAATGGATCTCACTATTCCCCGAGTCCTGATGTGGCAGTTTCTGGTTGGAGTCGCTCTGGCCGCAGTTCTCTGGGGCGTTTTTGGCAAGGTCGCTGGTTATTCTGCAATCCTGGGAAGCCTGATCTGCGTCATTCCAAACGCTTTTTTGGCATTGCGGCTGGTTGTACCACGCAGTGATCCGGGCGCTCAGGCCCTGGTCGGTGCCGCCTGGATTGGCGAAATAATGAAGCTGGCGTTGACGGTGCTTTTCTTCACGCTCGTGTTTACGCAGGTTCGGCCGCTCTCAGCAGCGGCACTTTTTGCAGGATTTATTACCTCGCAGTTGATGGTCTTTTCGGGCCTTCTGATGCGACACGAACAGGATACGGAAAACAGCAATGGCAGCTGAAGGCGGACACGGCGCTCAAACCTCGAGCGAGTACATCCAGCACCATCTCCAGAACCTCCAGGTCTGCAAGGCCGAGACGGGCGAGTGGGTGTGGAATCACTGCTCGGGCAATTTCTGGGCAGTGAATGTCGATTCAATGTTCTGGTCGGTCTTGCTCGGCCTGGTTTTCGTACTCATGTTTCGCGGAGTGGCGAAGAAGACTTCGTCCGATAAGCCCGGAAAAATGCAGGCTTTTGTCGAGATCGTCGTCGAACTGGTCAACACCAGCGTCACCGACACCTTCCAGGGCAAGAGCCGATTGATCGCGCCATTGGCGTTGACGGTATTCGTCTGGGTGTTCCTTATGAACCTCATGGATCTCGTGCCGGTCGACTGGATTCCGATGGCAGCAGGTGCTGCGGGCATCCCGTACATGAAAGTCGTACCGACCACCGACGTAAACGTAACGTTTGGTATGTCGATCGCCGTTTTCTTCCTGATCATCTTTTATACGATCAAGAACAAGGGCGTCGGTGGTTTTATCGGTGAGCTTACGCTCCACCCGATCGCACCGTCATTCAAGGGCCCGGCGATTATCGCTGCACCCTTTATTATCGCCTTCAACTTCATTCTTGAGTCTGTTTCGCTGCTAGCGAAGCCCTTGTCGTTGTCGCTACGACTGTTCGGCAACATGTTTGCCGGTGAGCTCATCTTTATTCTGATCGCGCTACTGGGCGTTTATCAGTTGCCGCTGCACTTCGGCTGGGCTGTTTTCCACGTCCTTATCGTTACGCTGCAGGCCTTTATTTTCATGATGCTGACCATAGTGTATTTAAGCTTGGCATCGGAATCGCATTAATCATATTTATTTTTAAATTCAATAAGTTGGACTTAGTCCTCCGCAGGAGAAAATGATGGAAACTGTTATTGGCTTTACGGCGATTGCCGTCGCACTTTTGATTGGTCTCGGCGCACTCGGCGTAGGCATCGGCATGGGCCTTTTGGGCGGTCGCTTCCTCGAAGGTGCTGCACGTCAGCCGGAGCTTGCTCCAATGTTGCAAACGAAGATGTTCCTCGTCGTTGCTCTGCTCGACGCTGTTGCCATGATCGGTGTTGGTATCGCGCTGTTCTTCGCGTTCGCAAACCCGTTCGTTGGTCAGCTGCAAGAAGCGCTGAAGCCCGTCGCCGGATAAGACGGCACTTTGCAACAGTAGGAGGCCGTTTTGCGGCCGACCGCACCCCAAGCGCATGTTGCGCGCAGGGCGCGCTCCTACAAAGCGAACTTAGGAGTATCCAGTGGATATTAATATGACTCTTATCGGCCAGTCGATCGCGATGCTCGTGTTCGTCTGGTTCTGTATGAAGTACATATGGCCGCCGATTCTGACCGCGATCGAAGAGCGCCAGGCACAGATCGAAGAAGGTCTTGCGGCTGCCGACAAAGGTCAGGAGTCGTTGGTTAAGGCTGCGGCCGAGGCCGACGAAATTGTCGTCGAAGCTCGGAAGCAGGCAACCGGGATTCTTGATCAGGCGCATGCTCGCGCTAACGAGATTGTTGCCGACGGCAAGTCGGGCGGCGTGAAAGAGCGCGAACGTCAGTTGAGTGCGGCCAAGGCCGAGATCGAGCAGGAAGCGAACCGGGCCCGCGAAGAACTTCGTGGTCAGGTTTCAGCCATTGCTATTGCGAGCGCAGAGAAGATTCTGAATCGCGAGATCGACGGCAAGGCGCACGACGATATTCTGGGCAAGCTTGCTCAGGAGCTCTAAGACGTAATGGCAGATAACAACACAGTAGCAAGACCCTACGCTCAGGCTGTCTTCGAAATAGCGGTTGAGAATAATGCGCTTGCCGAGCTATCGGCGTCGCTCACTGCGGCGCGCGAGCTCATGGGCGACGGACAGGTTGCCAGGTTCATGGCGAGGCCGGCGTTGAATAATGAGCAGCGATTGGCCTTTCTCGCTGACCTGTTTGCAGAGACGGTCGGCAAGGGGTCCGTTTTTGCGGGTGGCAGCGATCACGGCACGAACTTCCTGAGGTTGCTGCTCGAAAACCGTCGGGTCGGCGTGCTGCCCGAAATCGCCGAGCACTTTGAAGCGCTCAAGGCAAAAGCCGAGAACAAGATTGATGCAGTAGTGACGTCTGCATCGCAGCTCAGCAGCGAACAGGTTGCAGAGATTGCAGCAGCACTGAAAAAGCGCCTGGGATCGGACGTAACGGTCGAAACAGAAATAGACGAAAATCTCATCGGTGGCGCAGTTATTCGCGCCGGCGATGTGGTTATTGATGGATCACTGCGCGCGAGGCTCGAAGGCCTCGCAACCGCCTTGATCAAATAAAGAGGAAAAGCAAATGGCACTCAAAGCTTCTGAAATCAGCACGCTGATTAAAGAGCGCATCGAGAACTTCGAAGCATCCGCGGAAGCGCGCGACGTTGGTACTGTAATCGCAGTTACCGACGGTATCGTTCGCATTCATGGTCTGGCCGACGCACGTTACGGCGAAATGCTCGAGTTCCCGCAGAACACCTTTGGTATGGCCCTCAACCTTGAGCAGGATTCGGTTGGTTCGGTTGTCCTCGGTGACTACAAACACATTTCAGAAGGCGACACGGTTAAGACGACCGGCCGTATTCTTGAGGTGCCTATTGGTGAGGCTTTGCTGGGTCGCGTTGTTGACGCACTCGGTAAACCGATTGACGGTAAAGGCCCGATCGACGCTGAAGGTACAGCACCGATCGAGAAGGTTGCGCCGGGCGTAATCGAGCGCCAGTCCGTTGATCAGCCGGTTCAGACCGGTCTGAAATCAATCGACTCGATGGTGCCTATCGGCCGTGGCCAGCGCGAGCTGATCATTGGCGATCGCCAGACGGGTAAGACCGCTGTTGCTGTCGACACGATCATCAATCAGCGTGGTACCGGCATTAAGTGCATCTACGTTGCTATTGGCCAGAAAGCCTCTTCAATCGCTGGCGTTGTACGCAAGCTTGAAGAAGAAGGCGCGCTGGCACATACGATTATCGTCGCCGCACCCGCCGCTGATAGCCCGGCGATGCAATACATTGCACCGTACTCAGGCGCGTCAATGGGTGAGTACTTCCTCGACAAGGGCGAAGACGCACTGATTGTCTTTGACGATCTCACGAAACAGGCGTGGGCTTACCGCCAGGTATCGCTGTTGCTGCGTCGTCCGCCAGGCCGTGAAGCCTACCCGGGTGATGTCTTCTACCTGCACTCTCGCTTGCTGGAGCGCGCATCCCGCGTAAACGCCAAGTACATCGAAGAACTGACAGGCGGCAAAGTCAAAGGCAAAACCGGTTCACTCACAGCGCTGCCGATCATTGAGACGCAGGGTGGTGACGTATCTGCCTTCGTACCGACCAACGTAATTTCGATTACCGACGGCCAGATCTTCCTTGAGTCCGATCTCTTCAACGCAGGTATCCGCCCGGCTATTAACGCGGGTCTTTCGGTATCGCGCGTTGGTGGTGCGGCACAAACCAAGATCATCAAGAAGCTCGGTGGTGGTGTTCGACTGGCGCTCGCTCAGTATCGTGAGCTGGCGGCGTTCGCACAGTTCGCCTCCGACCTCGATGCCGCGACACGCGCGCAGCTTGAGCGCGGCGAACGCGCAACCGAACTCATGAAGCAGAAGCAGTACTCACCTTTATCAGTCGCTGAAATGGGTTTGTCGCTGTTCGCAGTTAACGAAGGCTTCATTGATCCGGTGCCGGTCGACAAGGTTGTTGATTACGAAGAAGCACTGCATGACTTCGCTCGCGCGAATCACAGTGATGTACTCGACAGCATTAACGCCTCTGGTGATTACAACGACGACATCGCGGCGAGCCTGAAGGGCGTCTGCGAAGGGTTCGCTGAGAAAGGCGCTTATTGATTTCGCGCGCAGGGCGCGCTCCTACAGGACGCGCATCAAAGAGTCGTAGGAGCCCGTCATACGGGCGACAACGGAGATAGGTAAACGTGGCAGGTGAAAAGGAAATACGCTCGAAGATCGCTTCTGTAAAGAACATGCAGAAGATCACGAGTGCGATGGAAAAAGTCGCAGCGAGCAAGATCCGCAAAGCGCAAAAGCAGATGGAGGCGTCCCGCCCCTATGCTGAGCGTATTCGTCGCGTGATCGGGCACCTCGCGTACGCCAATCCGGACTACAAACATCCGTTTCTTACGGAGCGCGAGGTTCATCGGGTCGGCTACATCGTGATCTCGACAGACCGTGGTCTTTGCGGTGGTCTGAATGCGAATACGTTCAAGGCGACGATCGGCGAGATTGCGAAGTGGCAGGGAGAGAACGTTGAGGTTGATCTTGCTTTGGTTGGTGCGAAGGCGGTAGCGTTTTTCCGTCGTATGGGCGGCAGCGTTGTCGGTACCGCATCGCATCTCGGCGACAAGCCGAAGATCAACGAGCTGATCGGTTCAATCAAGATCATGCTCGACGCGTACGGTGAAGGAAAGATCGATCGCTTGTATGTCATTCATAACGAGTTCGTTAACTCGATGACGCAAACGCCGATCGTTTCTCAGTTGTTGCCAGCCAGCGGTGTCGCTACAGACAAAGAAACCCTGCAGGCCCACTGGGACTACATATACGAGCCCGATGCCGGCGAACAGCTTGATGACGTATTGATGCGTTACATCGAGTCGCAGGTTTATCGTGGTGCGGTTGAAAACTTCGCGTGCGAAATGGCGGCGAAGATGATGGCGATGAAGTCGGCAACAGATAACGCCGGGGACATCATTGACGGATTGCAGCTGAAGTACAACAAGGCACGACAAGCTTCAATCACACAAGAAATTTCAGAAATTGTCGGTGGCGCTGCCGCCGTATCAGGCTAAGGAAATAGTATGAGCACTGGAACTACTGTGCAGGTAATTGGCGCTGTTGTGGACGTTGCGTTCCCGGCGGGTCAGATCCCTAAAATTTATGACGCGTTGATTATTGATGATGCGAAAATCACACTCGAAGTTCAGCAACAGCTGGGCGACGGCATCGTTCGCACGATCGCCATGGGTTCGTCGGAAGGCCTGAAGCGTGGCATGGACGTAACGAATACCGGGTCTGCGATTACGGTTCCCGTCGGCGAGAAAACGCTGGGGCGAATCATGGACGTGCTCGGCACGCCCATCGATAACGCTGGACCGATCGGCGAAGAAAAACGTATGCCGATTCACCGCTCGCCACCTTCGTATGAAGAGCAGGCGGCAACGACAGAGCTTCTCGAAACGGGCATTAAGGTCGTTGACCTCATCATGCCGATCTCCAAGGGCGGTAAAGTCGGCCTCTTCGGTGGTGCTGGTGTCGGCAAGACCGTAACGCTGATGGAGCTCATCAATAACATCGCCAAAGAGCACGGCGGCTACTCAGTATTCGCTGGTGTTGGTGAGCGTACTCGTGAAGGTAATGACTTCTACCACGAGATGACCGACTCAGGCGTTATCGACAAGGTGTCGCTGGTTTACGGCCAGATGAACGAGCCTCCGGGTAACCGTCTGCGCGTAGCGCTGACCGGCCTGACCATGGCCGAGGCATTCCGCGACGAAGGTCGTGACGTATTGATGTTTATCGACAACATCTACCGTTACACACTCGCCGGAACCGAAGTATCCGCACTGCTCGGCCGTATGCCGTCGGCGGTAGG
>RCNG010001284.1_pt1 | contig 19552 bp, 16 predicted proteins | sample 2041371 | NCBI WGS metagenome assembly RCNG01 (sample SAMN09708227, study PRJNA481090) | Marine sediment metagenome, whole genome shotgun sequencing project. | biome: marine sediment; feature: ocean; material: sediment; isolation source: Sewage treatment plant 1 marine sediment (STP1) ... | reverse complement strand
GTGGCTGAGCAGTTACCAACTTTGGCTATAGGGGGTTCCATTGGCTGGAGAGGCGATCCCAGTTTCGGTAATGAAATCACCGCAATTTTCGCTGGATTGGCTGGACCGTTGTTTGATGCGGGCCAGCGCCGCAGTGAAGTGAATTTTCGCAAAGCGCGACTGGCCGAAGCCCTTGCCGGCTACTCGGAACGGTACCTTTCAGCACTGTTCGAGGTGGAAGCCGCTTTGCTCGAGGAGCGAAAAAGCGAGGAGCGCCTCGTGTTGGTGGAACAGCAGCTAGTGACTGCCCAAAGGCTTATCACTGAAGCTCGCAACCGTTTTAGCCAGGGCCTCACAGATTATTTGCCTGTGTTTACTTCCCTCGCTATCGTTCAAAACCTGGAACACTCCCTTATATACTGATAGGCCAACAAGGATGTTGAAATTTTCTGGACCTATCCTCTATAAAGCAAAAAATCCCCTTTTTCTGATTTTTCTTCTTTCTCGGAAACCAGGTTCTCCGTGTAGATAAATGGCGAGCATGCATCTACGAATGGTTTAGGTGTTTTCTTCTCACCAAATCCATAAACAGGCAGTCCGCTTTCAAGAATTCTTAAAACCAATGGAGTAAAATCACTGTCGCTTGTCATCAATGCAAATGCATCAACATTTTTGCTATACAGCAAGTCCATTGCATCAATAATCATCGCAGCATCTGTAGCGTTTTTTCCTTTTGTATAAGCAAACTGCTGCATAGGCCTTATTGCATGAGGATGCAATCTATCTATCCAGCCAGATAAGGACGGATTATTCCAATCCCCATGTGCATGACGAACATTTACCATGCCATATTTTGCGAGCTCTTCTAGCACGCCTTCTATTGAGTTATGACTAACATTATCGCAATCAATAAGCAGCGCAATTCTTTTTCTTTCTGACACTAGCCTCACCTGAATATAACAATTGAGTTTAATTTAAAAGGGCCGGAGTGAACCTCACCCAGATTAGTTTTTCTACCCCGTCTGTGGTGTTTTTCTTCGAGAACAAGGTTTAACCATAATCTCCAAATAAAAGGTTTTAAGCTGTTCTGACTCAGCCCAATCAATAGATTTATTTATCTCAGATAGATGGATAACGTCACTATTTGCCTCATCAACGCCGAATCGACAGTCAAAGTCCCAATAATCAGCATTTTCAGGTAATTCCCTTCTACGTTCTCTTTTTATATATTTTTTAACTTCATGTTTTATGGCTTCAACAAGCCTTGGCAGCTTGATTTTTTCGTGGCTTAATTTAAACGTTTTTTTCATAATAATCTCAAAGCTGAGATGGCGATTCTAAACAGTCTGTTACCGTCACCGGCCCCACTAATTCACCACGCCTGGATTTATTTGATAATTAGGCGAGCATTAACAGGTTGAACTGGACGATTATTGGGATGCTGCATCACCTGCCTGAAATGTGCAATCTGTTCTCTGGATGCGCTTTCAATGTTATCCATAACTATCCAGGTAACACCTTCAGTGCATGGTGGTGTCGTTAATGATCCATTATACCGGATGTAGTTATGTCTTCGCGGCAACAGGCGACTCGCATCAACCTGATGTTTTAATGCCTGCTTATCACCTTTGTTTGCAGGCATCTGTGACCATGCTTTTTGCAACTCAGCGTTATAATTTCCCTGTGCAAACATTACCGCTACAATAGCCAGATTTCCTTCTTTGTCGGCATGAACGAAATGAGCCTCCATCGGATAAGAGTGACCTTCTATCGTATTTTCACTCGGTGAGTGAAAATTAAACTGTTTTAGTTCAAACTCGTGATTATCAATATTTATTGAGCTGCCAGAAGCGTAGTTAACTTGAATAGTATGGCCATTATTGAGAATTTCGTTACCGCCAGTAATGTAATTTACTTTTATACGTGGCGGATAACCTTTAGTCATTCGCGTGAGATTTATTGGAGATTGATTCTTTCCTGTTGAGCAAGTAATAAAATCAGGATCTAGAGTTCCCCAGTGTTCCGGTCCTTCCTGGCCGGTGTATGTCCAATGTGTTTTGCCATCAGAAAAACTAGCCGTGGATATGCTCATTCCGACTATCAATATGGAAACGCCAAGTTGCTTTTTTATCATCTGTAATTTGTCCTAATAGGGTTGTGATTGAAACATAATGAGTCTGTAGTAAAAATAAGTTTATTCTAACGACTTGAATGCTTCGCACATGTAGATTTTTCGTCATAGCAAGGCAATTGTGCCGATATGTTATAGGAGCAAATTGAACAGCCCTGCTGGTCCGAAGGGTAAAGGGCAGGAGCCCATAGTAAAAAGTGCAGTTTACACATAAGTTAGAATCTTTGAAAATGGAAAAACCATTTTATTGCGTTTAACGCCTCACAGCGACATACTTCTGCTCTCGCAGAGGACGCAATCATTTAATAGAGGTGCGCTATATGTATAATAATGGGCAAAAACCCATTCCGGTCATCAATCATGAGTTATCTACGCCATATCCAAAAATGCAACCAGTACCGAGCAGACCAGTTTCTACCCTTCATAGTGGCTGGCTTGCAGGTTGGTGAGGTAAAGCACAATTTTGCCGATCAACTCGCTGAAATCGCCGTTACCTTCCGCCGAGATACAGACGCCCTGTACTGGACTCCCCCTGCAAATGATTTCGCCACCCGCAACCAGCTCATGGCAGAGCTGACCGAAACGCTATTGGCCACCAACCTGTTGCCCTACTGCCATGGTGAGTTGTATCCAGTCACTACCGGGTTTCGAGACCAGCCGGTATTTCTCATGGATCGGGCACTGGTACCCTATTTTGGTGTACACGCTTTCGGTCAGCATATTAACGGATACATTAGGCGCAATGGTGAGATCCATATGTGGATCGGTCGCCGCTCTCTGCAGAAACGTCACCAGCCCGGCAAACTGGACAATATGGTGGCTGGTGGATTTCCCTGGGGGCTCAGTCTGCAGGAAAACCTCGCCAAGGAGTGTTGGGAGGAAGCTGGAATTCCTGCTGAATTGGCTACCCAGGCACATGCCACCGGGTTTATCAGCTACCGTTGTGAAACCGAATGGGGCCTTAAACCCGACACCATGTACTGCTACGACCTGGAACTGCCCGACGACTTTATTCCTCGCTGTACCGATGGTGAGGTAGAAGAGTTTCACCTGTGGCCACTGGAACAGGTAGCACAACAAGTACATGATACCGAGAACGTAAAACTTAACTGCAACCTGGTAATCATCGACTTCCTGATCCGTCACGGCCATATCACCGAAGAACACCCGGAATATACAGATCTGATGGCGGGATTAAGGTAGAGGATCAGAATCGCATTGTTAGCGGGACAGCCGTGATTACAAGAAATAAAAACACACCTGGAATTAACAGCTTCATAGTTAACGCAATAAAAATCAATTCTTATTTAATGACAGTAACAGGATTGTAATTATTCTATGTCGTGTATGTATTCTCGTGCACAAAATCTATTATTACTTTTTTACCAACAGGACGGAGAACATAGACCGGCTCCTTGATTATTGCCATAACATCATTTTAGATAGAATACCGTCTACTCTATATACATGTAATCTATACTCGTAGCCCTACACTATAGTTTGCCTGAAATAACCGCAATTGGTATATTTTTGCCTTTGCAACCCTTAACGAAATAGAATGCAACTTATTGTTTTTTAAGTTAATAGAGCCAACGTCACTACAATGGATTTAATATAATGACCAACTGGTTCGATCGCCATCTACTTACCATTCAACTGCTCCCTGTATGCCTCCTGGCTTTTTTATTCTGCCCTCCTTTATTCGCAGACAATAATCAGATTATTAAGCAGATAGTCATTCTGGAAGAAAATTTTAAAAGCCTCTCTTCTGATTTTTATCAACAAGCTTCTTCTCACACTGACGAAAAACTGAAAACTATTAGCGATATTGATCAATTGCATGCAGAGGTAAATCGACTGGTAGATAATCAACACACAACTACGGCCATTCAACTACTGTATTTAAATATCAATACGGCCAAAGATAACATCGAAGATAAAGCCATTTTCAAATTCACAGAATTATTACTACAAAGAAATGAGTGGCATCTGGCCACTACACTATTAAGTAGTATTCAAGATGAAGGTGATAAGTCTTTATTGGCCACTATGCAGTTTAGCTTCGCTAAATACAACGCCGAGCGACATGAATGGCCTCAGGTGAACAAATTACTGGATGGTATGATTACGGAACTTTCACTGGAAAATGCAGCTTATGCCAGTCTTCTAAATGGTTCTGCACTGCAACACCTGAAAAAACACCGCCTGGCAGTAGAAAGCTATAACAAAGTACCTGCCAGCTCTCAGTACTATGCCTACGCGCAATTAAATATTGCTATTGCAGATATCAGGCAAGGTTGGTGGACTGATGCGCAAACCACAATTAACGATTTAATTAAAAATACAGATAAAGATAATAGTGATGAGTTAACCAACAGGCTATATTTGATTCTTGGTTATGCTCTGCTGCAAAAAAAATACTATCGTGATGCAAGAGATGCTTTCAGACACATAGGCCTGGATAGTCGCTACACCAATCGAGCTTTATTAGGTATAGGTTTAACCGCAACCAGTCAGGGTGATTTTGTCGGTGGCCTAAATGCGCTTTCCATTTTAAAAAATAAAAAAACTTTTGATCTTTCCGTCGATGAATCTTATCTGCTGATTCCTTATGTTTATGAAAAATTACAACAGGAATTAACGGTTACCGCTAGTTACACTGAAGCGATGACGTACTTCCAACAACGCATTAAAAGCCTGGAGGATATTTCTAAACGCCACATTGATATTTCAACTGTTCAGTATGATGATAAAACCGGCGGCGTAATTGTTGAGAACAATAGTTTAGATTATGGCAGACACTATCCAGAATCCATTATTGATAATTACCGAATACTAAAACAGTACTTGGCATTGACTAACAACACAAAATTAAAATTCAAGCTTGAAGCCTTAATCACAAAACATGATACCCTTTTCCAACTGATGGTTGTTGAGCTGTTAAAACAAAGAATAAGTTTTTTAAAAAGTTATCTAAATCAATCGCGCTATGGCCTCGCACGCCTCTATGATAAGAGTAATGAGACTGCTAAGTAATGTTAAACACATGGCTGAATAGCAAACGAATATTCCAGGTTGTCGCTTTACTCAACACATCGCTGTGTTTGTACTCATGTACTGCAGCAGAAGTAAAACCTAGCCTGGCAGATATTGACGTAACACACACAAAAAAAACTGAGAACAACGTTTTTATCAAACCCAAATCTGAACTAGAGATTAGAAAGGCTTATTCTGATTATCTAAACAATTCAGAGATCGACGATAATTCACGTATTAATGCATTAAGCAGATTAGCAGAACTTGAATTTGACTACAGCAACAAATTACTACAGGACAGGGAAAAACTAAAAAACAGGAACAGTGACGAAGTGAAGGATACGCTTTATGATGCCCAACTAGATAAAACCATAACGTTACTAACCACTGCAATTAACGATTACCCTAAAGCCACTAATAATGACACTTTACTCTATCAATTAGCAAAAACCTACGACCAAAAAGGCAAACACCAGGAATCAATTAATACTTTAAACAAACTTGTTAGCAACTACCCAAAAACACCATTTTATATTGAAGCCTGTTTCCGTCTTGCTGAAGACGCATTCTCGGTACAGAACTATAGTACTGCTGAAGCAAATTATACAGAAGTAATCATTGCAAAAGACAATGCTGTTTATTATGAAAAGTCCTTGTTTAAACGTGGTTGGGCACGATTCAAACAACAGTATTACACCGATGCTGTAGATGATTTTCTTGAAGCTGTTTTAGATCACGATTTTGAAGAGTTTGAAAGACTGAGCGTATCAGAGCACGAACAATTTGACGAATATTTTAGAGCTGTCGGCCTTGCCTTTTCTTATCTAGGTGGCTCTGAGCCACTTTATGATTATTTCAAAGATCAGCCCGATTTCAAATACACCTACCACACCTATGCCATGGTAAGTAATATTTACTTAAAACAGGAAAGATATAGCGATGCCGTTGATACACATAAACAGTTTATTAAATATTACCCAACTTCCAGCAACATTCCCTACTCTCATTTAAAAATTATAGAAATCTGGAAAGACAGTGGCTTCATCAAAAAGGTATATAACGCGATTGAAGACTTTTATGTTCAATATAATCCATCAAGCATATACTGGAAAAATCAAAACGAAAACTTACGAGTAAACCGAGTTATACGTCGATCCTTGAAAGAATACGTCGTTTTGATGACTAGTTATTACCATAACAAATATCAAAAATCAGCCAGCAATACAGACTATAACAATAGCGAGAAATGGTACAAACGCTACCTTAAACACTACGAGAGTTACGCCCATAAAGACAATATATACTTTTTATATGGTGAACTTCTGTCACAGAAACAGTTGCCCGAAAAAGCGCTAAGATATTACGAGTTAGCGGCTTATGACAACGATATTATTGTGCATAAAGAAGCTGCCTTTGCCTCTATTGTAACTAGTGATAAGTTACTATCTAAAAACAAAGACAATAAAGTATTTATCAATAAACACATCTCCTACGCTTTAAAATACGCACAACGATACCCTGCTGCTACAGACACACAAAAATTGATAGTACATGCAGCAGAAGTCGCTTATAAGTTAAACAATTATAAAGCCAGTATTGAGCTTGCTGACATTACATTACTTAATAATCCTCTCGAGACGAATACCTACATTAAAGGTCTTAAAGCAGAATCATATTTTCAACTTGGCGAGTATATTGAGTCTGAATCTATTTTCGGTGATGTAGTTTCTGCAAAAACCTTAAGCCCCAAACAAAAAATTCAATATGAGGATAAATTAGCGCTATCGATTTACAAACAGGGTGAAGCTGCCCAGAAAGAAAAAGATATCGTCCAGGCAATAAATCACTTTTCACGCATTGCTAAGGTCGCAGCCAGTTCATCGATAGCCGCGACAGGTCTTTATGATGCCATTGCTTTGAATATGCAACATAAACAATGGAATGCAGCGATTGACCAAATCAAAACAATTTCAAGGTTTATACCCGATGAATAAACGGCAAGCTGATGTTTCTAAAAAACTCTCAGTTGCTTATTTAAATTCCAACCAGGGTATTAAAGCTGCACAGGAATTTGAAAAAATGTCTAATATGGGCAGCGATATTGCCATTCAAACTGCTGCTCTCTGGCAGGCCGCCGAGCTTTATGAAGAAAAAGACAAGATTAATGATGCAATACGATCATACCAGGAATACGCTCAAAAATTTAGCAGCCCTTACCCGCAATACATGGAAGCAATGAATAAATTAACTGAACTATATACGAAAAAAGGCTCCGCTAAAAAAACCAGTCAATGGCGCAAAAAAATCACAGGTGCAGACGAAAAAGCATTAAACAACGTAAAAACAGATCGCACTAAATATATAACTTCTTTCGCCTATTTGGGCCTCGCACAACACGAAAAATTTCGTTTTGACAAACTCAAACTTACATTACCATTAAAAAACAGTTTAGCTAAGAAAAAATCCACTATGCAAACTTCAGTTAAACTTTATGGCCAGGCCTCAAAATACAAAAACTACCAGGCAACAACTGAAGCCACCTATTCAATCGCTTTAATTTATAAAGATTTTAGTAAAGCACTATTGGATTCAGATAGACCTGCCAGGCTCAACGCTGAGGAACTTGATCAATATGAGATCTTGCTTGAAGATAAGGCCTTTCCGTTTGAAGACAAAGCCATCGAGTTTTTTGAGATTAACCTGGCACGCATAAAAAACGGTTTTTATAATGACTGGATAGATAAAACTCATAAGGAGTTAATAGCACTATTCCCTGTTCGATATGACAGAAAACCAAAACAGGACGCTTATATAGATGTTTTACACTAAACATAACTTTATCTATTTATATTCATTTGTTCTAAAAAAATAAACATGAAAAAAATAGTAACAAACAACAAACGTATTTACTTCAAAGCATTATGGATAAGCCGTGAGATAAACGAAATGACCACCACAGCAAACAAAACCATAGCCAGTTATCTAATTACTATATCAATAATGGTATTATCAGCCTGTGCACAAATCCCCGATAAATATTCAGCAACCACAGCACAAACTGACACGGTTGAGAACACTGCTGTTACCACTGGAGAGCGTGAGAAATATAAAAAAGGCCTTATCGCGTTAAACAATAATGAAAATTCCAGAGCAGAACAAATTTTTAATGAATTCCTGGAAGATAAACCAGAACTGGCCGGACCTTACACCAATTTAGCATTAATCCAGTTTAAAAAGAAAAACTATGAGCAATCTTTAGAGCTAGTCAATAAAGCCTTACTACGCAATCCTGAACAAGCACAGGCATATCAACTAAGAGGCCAACTATTTGTAACAAAAAGAAAAATACACGATGCGAAAAAGGACTACGTAAAAGCCATAGAATTAAAACCCGATTACAGTAATGCACATTACAATTTAGCACTGCTCTATGATATTTACCTGCAGGAAATAGCATTAGCAATAAAACATTATGAAACTTATCTATCGCTTATCAAAAAACCAGACGAAGCAACCCAGGAATGGGTGAATCACCTGAAAGGAGTACTGGGGCAACTCTGATTAAGTATATAATGTTTCTGCGTGACCTGAAGGGTACAGTTTCAAGGCGTAAAGTAAAGTTAATGGCCTTAGTCCTTAACAAGCTTTGCAGCGCAGCAAATGTGCCCTTCAGGACTAGCCCGAAGGGGCTTACAGGCTTGCTCGTGCTCCGCGTTATCATTTTTCACCAGGTTCCTACATGCTTTCAAATATGTACAGGATGTACGGTAGTAGGGCAATGCAGGAGCAATTGCCGAATGATGCCTTGATCACAAGTAAGCCTGTAAGCCAGAAACATCATAGACTTAACCAGAGGTACCCTAAAATGGCTAACAAACGCATAACACTTTTACTGATATTACTATTGCCGGTAGCCTCATTAGCAGAAGACGAAATAGAACTACAGACCACTATCATTAAAGGCAACAAAGAACTACCGAAAATTCTTTATATAGTACCCTGGAAAGATATAACAAAAAGTAAAAACGCAGAAAGAAAATTAGAACTGCACAGCCTGTTTGGCGATTTATTTGATCCGGTACTACCTAAGCAAGATGAGTAAGTAGCACTATGTTTTCGAGTCAGAACCCTTTTAAGGTTATAACAGTCCTAAAGACAGGTCTGAACAACAGGTACCAGAAAGCACTCACGCTAATAATATAAACAATTGCTCTCTGACATTTGTTTTATTAAACTACTTTGTGCTTTTAACCCGGATATTTCATGGGAATGCAGAGTTTTGGGGGAATCTCAGCGAGTCAGTTTGGCTGATTTGTCGAAAAACATAGCCATTCGGCAATTGCTCCATGCATTGCCCTACTACCGTACTTCCTGTACATAAGCTATGGTTACAGGCAAATCAGTCGAAATGGCCTCTGAGATTTTTCCAAAAACTGCATAGCGATTTCCGGTACATAGTGTACTTTTCTAATATAGGCTCTTCTCCGGTCTCATGATTACTTTTACCAGCAATTAAAGAGATTTCACCTTGGCAATTTTACGTAAGGCATCTGAGTCGAGAATATAGATTTTTCGGTGCCTGGTATCCAGAGCACCCTGACTGCGCAGCTTTTTCATTACACGGCTTACATGCACCAGCGTAATACCGGCATAATCAGCAATTTCTTCCTGAGACAAAGGAAAAAAACAATCTGCAGAATCAGCTGATAAATTGCATTCATGGCAACGCTCGTAAAGCTCAATCAGCATGGAAGCGATAGACTCAGCGGCACTCTTCTGACCTATGCTCATAATGTGGTTGAAGCATCTACCCTGATCCCGCTGTTGCAGGTTCATTAACTTAATACCAATCTCGGGACGCTTACTGAACAGTTGCAAGAGTGACTCTTGAGAGAAGCCACATAAAATACAGTCCGTGATAGCCACCGCTGAATGGTCGGCAGGAATACCATTATTGCCGCAGGAACCGAGAAAGTCCCCAGGCAAGACAAAACATAAGATCTGACGTTTTTTATCAACCGTTTTGTAGAGCATAATCCAGCCCTGAAACAGTGTATAGGACTCTTGTATCACCTCTCCTTCTCTATATAGGTGCCTGCGTGCATCCAGGTTATACTGGTTAGTACGAAACCGTTGGACCCATTTGAGTAAATCTTCACTCACCACTTCGAACAAGGCCAAATCACGGATCGGGCAAACATGACAATCTGTTTGATGATCCTGCCTGACTCGTAATAGAGAATACTCTTTCTTCACACAATACCTCATACACCTTATTTGATACAAACTATAGCAAAAAAAAAGCTTTAACATAAGTTAATAAATAGAATTGTAATTATTGCAATTTTATGAAACTTGATACTAGTTTTTACGCTACGGGTATTAACAGAATGTAATCTCGGAGTTTAACCTAAATAAATCAGTTGAACCTACTGCGAACGACCACCATGGATGGTGGAAGTGCCGGTTTTGCATATGTCCATGGATGGACGGTAGTAGGGCAACGCATATGTACAGGACGTACGATAGTAGGGCAATGCAGGAGCAATTGCCGAGGAGCAGTACACCGGCCGATTCAACTGATTTATTTAGGTTTAAGGGTCAACTACTCGGCTATGGTGATAATCAATCTTTGATAAAGGCCAGCAAAAAAGGCTGGTTACTCTATTTAGCATAGACAGTACAGCATGTAACCACTCAATGATATCGTATTGCCATAAGTCATTAGCAAAAGGTTCTAATCTTCGAAGTAATGGCAAAAGCAAGTAGCGCAAGGGTGACCTGCGCCGTGGTTAATGGGAATCAAAAATAATCAACTGCCCACCTGGACAAATAACTCGTACTACCTCCTGTAATGTTTTCAATCTTTTTGCCATTGTTGTTCATGCAACAGGAAAAATAGTAATGTTCGCTGGTAATGGTTTTCAGGCAGCCCAGGCTGAGTAGAGTTTTGTTGGTGCAGAGTTACTGCTTTACCTGATTTAAGTTTTCGGCGTATGTCAGCCAGTTGTATCGGTGCCACATCAATTACTTCAAGCTGTCCGTGCTGCTGATGACAGCGAGTCAGAAGTTGCCTCAGATAAGCATAAACACAGGCAACCTGCAATGCAGAACCAGTCGCATCATTACCTGGCAACTTGATGACTTCATCACAAAGGCGTTTATAGTTGCCAAATAGAATCAGGTTAATTCAGCAACGACGTTCGAATAGACGCACACCTCGTGGGTGCAAATAAGCCCACCAGTAAGTGTTAAGTAACTAGTCAGGAACGGTTACACTAGATGGTGATCCAGCGTCACGTCGTTGCTACTTTCCATCTTCCTCATAACCAGTAATCATGGCTCGCAGACTGGACAAAGGACGATGATCCATAGTCAATGCCAGATACAGGTGAACAACCAGGAATGTCAGCATCAAAAACGCTGCAACAGTATGAAGTAGTGCGACCGTGCCAAGAGATAACCAGCTAAAAGCAGCAAACGCCGTCAGATTTTTATAGAACATATATGTCAGACCAGTGATCCAGACTGCCGGACTGATAGCGATGTGTAAGGTAAGATAGGCCGCAGCCTGTAAAGGGTTTAACTTGTGAAAACGGTCCCTTTGAAACGGGTGAACTTTTCCCTGGAATATTTCAATAGCATAATAACGGATCATGCCCATGATGCGTCCTGAAACAGAGGGAAGATATTGCATGCACTCACCGGTAGTCAGGTGCCAGAACCATGCAAACACCCACAGCCCGATCAGCAGCCAGGCGGAAAAGCTATGCACAGTCACCGCCTGTTCAAATCCCAGTAGCTGATAGGTACCGTGGATTTCAAAGCCAGTGATAAGCATCAGCAGTATAAGCAACGACTGTGACCAGTGCCAGAAGCGCTCAAAGCGCGCATACATATAGATTCTAGCCATTATTTATTTCTCCTGTTTCTTTTTTTAGCAGCAACAATTCGAGCAAGCCCGTGCAGTGACACACCGCCAAGTGAGCCAATCACAACAAGCCAGCCAATCTTGTCCAGCCAGGGATACCTGCTTTGGCCAGGTATATAAATACCCTGAATATTCTGTAATCGACCATCATGACTATGGCAGCTTTCACAGCTTAGAGAATTCTTGGCCGGTGCAACCATGTGTGTAATCGGCCAGAAGTATTCGGTTTCGACGAAACCGACTTCACCACTGAATTCAAGACCAGACTCTTTCATGCCAGCAGCCATTGCATTTTTCCAGTTAAAACTTTTCCAGTAAGCATCCGCATCCTTACCAAACAGATGAGGTATACCAAAGATTTTATTTTTTGTGTCATAAGGTTGTCGACCGCGCATTACCTTGAAAGGCCAGATACGCGAATTTTCGTCAGAGTAACTGCCTTTGATACGGTTAATCGGTACAACAGTAGTGTCATCGATGGTCTGACCAAGTTGTGACATCTCAACTTCACCATCGTACCAGTAATACTCAGGCACCACGTTGCCTTCCCATATAAAATCTCCTTTTTTAAAGTTATAGCTGTCATACCCATCTTTATCCTTGATGATCAGAGGTTTGCCATCGGGGTCTTTTTTACCCGCAGTGGACCAGTCCCACCACATCTTTGTTTTGCGGCCACCTCTGGCAAACTCAGGAACATGACAGGTCACACAGGCCAGCTTGTCGGTATGATCATTGAGTTTGACATTGGCCTCTTCTGGATGTGGTTTACTACCATGACATGATTCACAGCTAGCACGGTTCTGGTCTTTTTGCCCCGGAATGACGATGCCTCGATCATCCTTAGCCTTGACCGCATAATGGCTGCCGGCAATCTCATGGCCACCGGTTGTATGACAGGTCTGGCAACTAAAGTTTAAACCAGCACTATCCATATGCACATCCAGATCTTTTGAAGGATTAAACATGGAAGAGTCCAGATGACCATGTTTCACCCCGTCGCCGCCGCCGCCATAAAAGTGACAGACTCCACAATTGGAACGAGCCGGTTTGCCGACACTCTGGGCGACTTTTTCAAGATCAGGCGGCTGTCTTAACTTGCCTTTTTTAGGCGGCCATTTTTTAGGTGTGTAATTGGGATGACCGGCAGCAGTCGGAAATTTTTTATAGGTTCCGGTACTTTCGTGACAGACCAGGCAGTCAACATTCTCTTCTGATGTCAGATCAAATGAGGCATCTTTCCAGCCGTAACCGATATGGCATGAGGTGCAACGTGCCCAGTTTGAGGCCGTGGCAACACAGAAATTATTGATGACATTTTTTTTGCCCAGGGTTTCGCCGGTTAGCTTGTTTTCGAACGCCCAGGTCCAGTGCGTTGTTTTGTGCAACTGTTTTGCAGCCTCAGTATGACAACCCAGACAAGCTTTAGTGACTTCTGGACCACTGCTAAAAGCCTTTTTTAATTCTTTAAAAAGACTGTGGTCAGCGGTACTTGTTTTTACTAACTTCTGTTCTGACTCATTCACCTGTTCAACCACCGGTTCAACTTTTGCGATGGCAACTGAACCAATAGTAAGGCAAATAAGCAAAATACAGGATTGCAACAGGTTCAATTTTACAACGTTATTTTTCACTTCAAACACCTATTCCATTAAAAATACGCTTATCATAAGCAGTATGTAAAGTACCGAGCAGATCAGGCACGAATGCTGACTTACCCGGTATCATTAATTGTATTAGAGTTTTACTTCTGACATTGCAATAGGCATTGGTGCAGTCAGATCTTTAGGCAGCTTGGTAAATTTTTTAACCAGGCCTGGCCATAACAGATTGTAGAATAATTCACCTCGAACCAGTGTTACGTTTTTGGCAGGTATATCATAACTCAGATTTCGTGTTTCATAAGCTTTGAGACGCGAATCTAGTCCAAGCTTTGTGGCCATTGGCGGAGGTGCATGAACACCTTTATCATCCAGTAGTTCATACATCAGATAGGCCTTAGGATCTTCCTTAGCCGGATGTCCTTTGGCATTTTCCCAAAGCACCTTGCCGTTAGCATCATAAGCGGTGAGCTTCATGTAGATGTTACGGAATGGTGCACCTGTGGGTAGACTATGAGATTGTTTATTCTTCATAGTAACAACAGTGTTAAGTTTATCGCCTTGCTTTTCACTGCTCACTGAAAACACAACTGAACGTCTCAACATCGCAATATCATGACCTCCACCCATCTCGTGGCTGGCCAAACCATTGCTGATAGGCATATGGCAAGAACTACAGGTAACCTCTGAATCACTTTTTACATATTCATCACCAGTTCGACATAAAGGAACCTTATTGGAGTTTGAGCGCTTATCATGACAACCCATGCAGGCATCGTTTGTTTTCATTAGCGATGGATTACCTTCCATCGGCATCGAAGCAATTATTGTTCCACCCAGGTCTACCGGTTTACCCAGATGTGGATTCGGCATTTGATCGCCATCGTCAGCGGTACCGCCAAACATATCATCTTCTACCGCAAGCTCAGTTTTAAATCCATTAGGTCCCTGTAAACTTGTTGACGTTTCATAGGCTTGCAGGCCGAGTGCCATTTTACCATCTTTGCCTTTTGTACCCTTAAATTCAGACAGCGTATGACAGGCAACACAGTTAACACCTTCACTATAAGCGGGTTTGGCATCTAGTTTTGTGGTTTTGTCTTTGGCTGCATTTGGGGCATGACATTGTAGACACACGGGATAAGTACCTTTTTTACTTTTCACCCCTTCTTTTGTAGGGTCGCCTATGACCATGCCGTAGAAGGTGCCATGAATCGGGTCATTCAGTGCAGTGCTCTGGGCGTGCATCGAACCTTTCCATTGATTGTATATCTCGTTATGACAGATCTCACAGGTTTCAGATGAAACCTGATGTATTGGAGTTTCTGCTATTGCAGAAAAACTGCCAAATAACCAAATTATGCAAAGACTGTGGAACAGTAAAAACTTGCTGATTTGAGCGCGCATTATGAACCCCTTTAATAAAATTGATGGTTGTTTTGTGTTTATATTTTTGAAGTCAGCCAGATGTAGCTTAAATTCGACGCACTCCATGGTCACACGACCCTTTCTCTTTTTATTTTTTTATATTAACTGAAAATAAAATTTACTCCAACACCTTATAAAGGTCTACCGAGTTAATTTAACCTATGTTATAAAAAAAGCAGGAGAATATAGATAATCTATAGCCTTAGTGAAAAACAACTTCTTTATAATATTAATAAATACGTTATGTTATGGTATTGAACAGCATTTTGCTGGCTAGCCAGTTATTATTTGTATAAATTTCTCTATTTCTGGAGATACTTTATTTCACTATCTGGCTTTTTTAATGCCTAAAAATAAAGTTACCATTTCCTTTGTTATTTTTTCAACAATTAAGATAGATCCAGACTATGAATTCAATAATAAAAATTTTTATATTATATATTCATCCTCAATTTGCTCTGCAACTTTTTACCAGACCTATATTGCTGTTTATAATGCTGGCTTTTTGCTCTCTGGCAAATGCAGACAATGTCAAACTGGATAAAACTGAATTGGGAATTGAAGGCGATAATGCATGTGCCAGCTGTCACAAAAAAGTCTCTAAAGGACTGGTGACTCAGTGGCAGGAAAGTGCCCACGGTGAAGTTGGCATAACCTGCCTGGACTGTCACCAAGCCGATGCAGCAGATGATGATGCGATCACTCATGAAGGTGAGGTAATTGCTACCATTGTTTCACCAAAAGATTGTGGACAGTGCCATGATACTGAATATCAGCAACAAAAAGGCTCAGTACATGCCAATGCTGCTGTTTTAATTAAAAACCGCATACCGGCACTGGAAAATGTTGGCGGTCCGGCCATTGTTGCCGGCGGCTGTGACCAGTGTCACGGTTCCATAGTGAAACTGAAAGGCGATGGTACGCTGGATTCAAAAACCTGGCCTAACTCCGGTATAGGCAGAATTAATCCCGACGGTTCAAAAGGCTCATGCTCCTCCTGTCATGGGCGACATCGTTTTTCCAAAGCACAGGCAAGAGACCCCGGTTCCTGCATGCGTTGCCATTCCGGCCCTGATTCTCCAGACCGTGAAGTTTACGAAGCATCTAAACATGGTATGCAATTTATGGCAGAACGCGACAAGATGAACATGAACAGCAACCAGTGGCGCGCGGGAATAGACTACTCTGCCGCGCCCACCTGCGCCACCTGTCACATGGGCGCAGCTGGCAAGATAAAACCCACTCACGATGTCGGTATGCGTAGCATGTGGAAACTCAATACGCCGGTATCAGAGAAACATTACCTGGTGGTGTTTGAAGATGGCGACAAACTTAATTTACCGGTAACAAGGGAAGTGCCTGAAAAAGGATCGAAAATGACAAAACTCGATGGCAGTATGGGCACGGTCAAAGCGGTAGCATCGCCTGAACGTCGTCGACAGGCAATGAGCAGCGTCTGCCTGGAATGTCATGGCAAACCTTTTGTGACAAATTTTATGGCTCAGTTTGATGATGTGGTGGAGCTTTATAACGAGAAGTTTGGCAAGCCGGCACAGGCTATTATGCAGGCACTCTACAGTGAGAAAAAACTAAGCCCTTTGGCCTTTGATGAAACACTGGAATTCACCTACTGGGAATTGTGGCATGATGAAGGGGCAAGAGCGCGACATGGTGCCGCGATGGCCAGTCCCAACCACACCTGGTGGGAAGGAATTTATCAAGTCGGGCGCAACTTTTATACAAAGTTTTTACCTCAGGTGCGTGAAGTTGCTGGCGAAGGGCTGGGCGATGCACTAATCAAAAAACATGTAACGGATCTCGAACATCATCAGTGGTTAAAACAACCCGGAAAAGCTAATCCAATACTGGGCTATGGTTCAGGTGGCCATTAAGATGAAGCCATTAAAACAGTGGGAAATTTTCGGCTTTCTGACTCGCCATGTTTTATATGCGTTGATAATTGGCGGTCTTTCTGGAATATTTTTTGTTCTAATGCTGATCGAATTCGACCACTCTACAGGCTCCGAAGAGTTCTGTACCACCTGCCACTCAATGGAATTAGCTGCAGCTCCCTATCGTAATTCTGTGCATTACAATTCTGCTTCCGGGGTTCGTGCCAGTTGCGGTGATTGTCATGTATCAGAGGGCATAGTGATGGCAACATGGGATCATTTCATCGGTACTAAAGATTTAATTAACCAGATAAAAGGTAGTCTGTTTGGACCTGATTATGATGATCCCATTATTAATCTCCTACATCTTCCCGATGCTGCATTTACCTCTCGTGAGTGGTTTATCAAAAGAGATTCAGCTACCTGTAAACGGTGCCATAACAAACAGGCTATTCTGGGTTCTCGCCTTCATACCGAGGCTGTTCATAAAGAGGATGCTAAAAACAAGTCCTGTGTTGAATGCCATATAAATCTGGTTCACCGCAAGGTCCCTGAACAGAAAACCTTTAAACGCGAAGCCTGGAACCGAATGGTCGAAGAAAAATTTAGTTTGCCAGCCGGAGAGGCAGTCAGACTGCTGGAATAAACATGCCAGCAGTTTTTTAGACTCTATTCATTTTGAGCGTTTATATATGGCAGTTTAAAACTGTTGGCTGGCTAAATCAGTGATCACAGTCGCCCAACTTCTTTTTGGAGCCCGGCAAGACAGTGGTAATAAAAGTCGAAATTAAGATGACTGGCGCAAATAAAATACAGGCTATACCTATTAAACTTGTGATCTGGGGTAGATAGAATACATTCGGTAAAACTCTTTGAGCAAGAAATACCAGACCTCCTCCTACTACTAAAAAAGACAGAGACGCGATAATTCCTTCGCGCATGGTATCACAGCTGATTAGTTTCATTGACTGATCCTCTACTCATAATGATCTCAGGAAAGATATCTTAACATAAGAAATTTATTATATTTAATTATAACAAGTTACTCATAAAAGAATAAAAACTGTAAAAAGGGGTGAAGACAAAAAATTATCTACGCTCTGTTGTCACCCACCCCTTAACTATGCTTATACGGTTGTCTGACTACCGGCAAAACTACTGCTGGTGTACGACTGCGGTTAACCCGAATATTTCATAGGAACGCTGCTAATCTCGCTTAACACTATGATTATAATAAGAAATGTAGGTATATTAGAAAAGTACACTATGTACCCGATAACGCTCGGCAATTGCTCCTGCATTGCCCTACTACCTGCCATCCATGGCAGTATATGCAGTTTTTGGAAAAATATCAGCGACCATTTTGTACGGTTCACCTGTAACCATAGCTACGGCTATGCTTTAATTACAGGCATCCTGCCCTGCACCCTACGGGCTCGCTTCGCTCATGTAAAATCGTTCCTACGATTTTATCGACGATCCGTACAAACGACCGCCACGGATGGCGGAAGTGTCGATTTTGCAGGAGCATTATATCGACCTGACTCACTGACTGATTTTATAAAATATTCCCCCATTGTCTGCATTCCTATAAAATATCTGGGTTAAGGGATGCCAACTGATAAGCTGTCTAGTGTTGAGGCAAGTTCATGGTTTGTTTACATACTGCGCTGCGCTGACAACAGCCTGTATACCGGCATAACCACAAATGTAAACAAACGCATGGATCAGCACAACGGTGTTGATAAATGTGGCGCCAAATACACTACTGGCAGACGCCCAGTCACCCTGGTTTACCAGGAACCTTCAAATTCACGCTCCGCAGCCAGTAAACGTGAATGCGCGATCAAATCCTTAAAAAAGCCGCAGAAAGAACGATTAATCAAGCAACAACAGTAAAAAATGCAGACCTTGATAAAAAAATAGTAAACCTTATCGTAAGCAGAATTAAGGTTATATCTAACCTTGATATATCTGAAAAAAGAATTCCACAAGATGGACGAACACAAATTAAAATATCTGGTGAAACTTTAGATATTAGAGTATCTGTTCTACCAACTTTTTACGGCGAAAGGGTTGTAATGAGATTGTTGATGCAGAGTTCTCAGATTCCTGCAATCAATGAACTTGGATTTCATCCATCTATGATAAATGAAGTCAAGAAACTTCTTCGCTCATCTCATGGAATTATACTTGTAACTGGACCAACCGGAAGTGGTAAAACAACATCATTACATTCATTTTTAAGAGAGGTAGAAGAACCTTCTAAAAATATTTTGACTGTTGAAGATCCCGTTGAATATAAATCTGATAATATTGCTCAAATTCAGGTAAATGAAAAAGCAGGACTTACATTTGCATCTGCCCTTCGTTCAATACTTAGACAAGACCCAGATGTTATTATGATAGGGGAAATTCGTGATGAAGAGACAGCCAATATAGCAATTCGAGCAGCACTTACCGGACACTTGGTTTTTTCAACATTACATACAAATTCAGCTGCTGCTACAATATCAAGACTTGTAGATATGGGGATAGAACCATTTTTAATCTC
>RCNG010000393.1_pt1 | contig 19598 bp, 16 predicted proteins | sample 2041371 | NCBI WGS metagenome assembly RCNG01 (sample SAMN09708227, study PRJNA481090) | Marine sediment metagenome, whole genome shotgun sequencing project. | biome: marine sediment; feature: ocean; material: sediment; isolation source: Sewage treatment plant 1 marine sediment (STP1) ... | reverse complement strand
CCATCCGCCGATATGCCTCCACCGACGACGAGTGCGTCGAGATCGCTCACCGCCGCCGAGAACCGTCGCACAGCGACGATCGGTCCGTCAACCGATGCCGGCGGAATCACAGCATGCAGGCGTGAGCCGTCCGGGAGGCGCGCGTCGACGGCCGGGCTAGCGCGGTCGATCCGCAGGCCGAGTGGAGCGAGCACACGCTCCACAGCGGAAATGATCGCTCGGTCGTCGGCGGAAGAACGGTCGCTTCGTTCGAGCGTGCCGCATCGCTCGACCCAGATTTCCGACGGGCCATTGACGAGCACGTCGGTCACCTCTGGATCCCTGAGCAGGTGCTCGACCGGGCCGAGGCCTGCCAATGCATCGACGGCATCGACGATGGCCTCGGGACCGGCGAGCGGAGCGACGTCGGGAACGATTGCCGATGCAGCAGCCGTCAGGGCCGTGCGCTCGAGCGGCACGTCGGAGTCGAGGAGACGCCGGATGATCCGATCGGTCACACCCATGCGTGGCTCCACACCTTGCGCCATCCACGAATCCAGCGATCTCCGGGATGCGGTGCACGGCCGGCGAGGAGCCCTCCGACGGTGCTGGCATGTGGTCGAGGTAGCACGACGCCCCCAAGCGGCGGGCGGACCCGCCACGCCGAACGCTGGTGGATTGCCGGGCCTACGAACCGCTGGAGCATGGATCCCGGAACGAGTGGAAGCACCGGAATCGCTCCGCCATCTCCGGGGTGGCTGCCCGGGAGTCGGAGCACGACGGCAGGCCACCCGCCCACGAGGGCCTGGAGCACCTCTTCTGCGTCCTCCGGATCGATACCGCCATTTCTCAGGACGGTGACGCCGCTGCGTTGCGGCGAGAGGTCGGCCTTCGTCGGACCATCGGAGACGAGGCGCTGCAACGTCATGTCGCCCGGGTAGCGAGGTCCGGATGGGTCAGTGTCGACGACCAGGGCGGTCCCGGCCGCAGCGGCGAGTGCGAGCGGCGCGACGGCCCCGAGCACTTCGTCCTCCGGCGACCAGATAGCAAACGCCGGCATCACAACTCCCTGAGACAACTGGAGGCACCGTATGTGCCGGGCTCCGTTGAATCAATACCTCCGATTCACGGTCACGTTGACCCGGAAATCTGCCGATACACTCGGCATGATGCAGCAGGCAGCTTTCTTCGACCTCGACAAGACCGTCATCGCCAAGTCGTCGACGCTCGCCTTCGGCAAGCCGCTCTACCAGGCCGGGTTTCTTGGGCGCAAAGCCCTGGCTCGCATGGGCATGGCGCAGGTCTTCTACCGGTTGTTCGGCGCCGACGAGGACCAACTCAGCCGGGCGCGCGACGAACTGCTCCACCTGATCGCGGGATGGCAGCAGGACGAAGTCGAACAGCTTGTTCGCGAGACGCTCTCCGACGTGGCAGAGCCGCTCGTCTATGCCGAGGCGCTGTTCCTCATTGACGAACACGCACGGCGGGGCCGGCGCGTCATCATCATCTCGGCAAGCCCGGAGGAGATCGTTCGGCCCATGGCCGAGTACATCGGCGTGACCGAGGTCATCGCGACGAAGGTGAAGACCGATAGCCAGGGGCGCTACCTCCCGGAGGTCGAGGTATACGCCATGGGGCCCGGCAAGGCCGACGCCATGGAAGCCCTGGCCCGCACGGAGGGGATCGACCTCGAGGGTTCCTTCGCGTACTCGGATTCAATCACCGATCTACCGATGCTCGAGGCGGTCGGGAACCCGGTCGTGGTCAATCCCGAGAAGGAATTGCGAGCGATCGCCGAGGAACGCGACTGGCCGATGCTGGAGTTCCAGCGGCCGGTCACCGTCGGGCCCACCATTCCGCGGCCGTCGCCGCTCACGGGTGCCGCCGTTGCTCTCTCCGCCGCGGCGCTCGCCGCAGCCGTGGCGCTGCTGAAACGTCGTTCACGCGGCTGAGCGAGCCGTCCAGTCGATGCGGTCGGGGCACTGCGCCACCCAGCAGGTCGCCAGGTTCACGACACGACGTCGGAGGCTGACCCATCCAACGTCTGCTCGGCGTCGGATGATTCCGAGGAAGTGTCGGGTTGATCGTCGCTGCCTGCCAGGACCCAGAACACGAGCAGCGTGAGCGCCGCCACCCCGGCGGCCACGCCGCCGATCAACCACCAATTCGGCCCGGGATCGTCGGTTGGCGGACTCGTCGGTCGCGACTCCGAGACAGCCGCTGGGTCGACGCCGAGTTCGGTGAGTGTCGACAAACTCGAGATGTCGCTGGATCCGCCGGCGTCAATGGCTTCGAATGCCACCTGCACGTCTTCGCGTCCCGAGAGCCGAAGAACACCGACCCACCGACCGCCGCCTTGGTCAATGAGCGCCACCGGCGGCAACTCACCGGCGAACGCGACCACGCGAGCCAAGACGGCAGAGCGACCGCCGTCAACTTCGACGGAGACCTCAACGGTCATCCCAGAGTCGACCTCGAGCGCTCGAGCCTCGGCCTCCCCGAACGGAGCGCCAAGAACTACCGACAGCAGCAGTGTGAGAAGGATCGGCATCGCATTGAGCGTACCCGTGAACCGCGACCCCGTGCTCCCACGCTTGGGACACCGCCGGGTTGTCCACCGGAGGCCGGCAACCAGTTGCCAACGGCGCTCCCGTCCCTAGTCTGCGACGCATCATGAATGCCCCCCGCACCCTCTACGAGAAGATCTGGGACGACCACGTCGTCCGTACCGAAGACGACGGCACCGACCTGCTGTTCGTCGACCTACACCTCGTCCACGAGGTCACTTCCCCCCAGGCCTTCGAAGCGCTCGAACTGTCCGGTCGCACGGTTCACCGGCCCGACCTCACGCTCGCGACGATCGACCACGGCGTGCCGACGTCCGACCGTCAGCTCGGCATCCTCGATCCCCTCTCCAAGAAGCAGATCGACACGCTGATAGCGAACTGCGAGCGGACCGGCGTCATGTTGTTCGACATCAACGATCCCCGCTCGGGCATCGTCCACGTGATCGGGCCGGAGCAGGGACTGACCCAGCCGGGGGCGACCATCGTCTGCGGTGATTCGCACACCGCGACGCACGGTGCGTTCGGATCACTCGCCTTCGGGATCGGAACATCCGAAGTCGAGCATGTGCTCGCTACCCAGGCACTCACCCAACGCAAGCCCAAGTCCATGTCGATCACCGTTGACGGCGATCTCGCTCCAGGGGTGACACCGAAGGACGTGATCCTCGGGATCATCGCTCGCATCGGCTTCAACGGCGGCGGCGGGCACATCATCGAGTACCGAGGGTCGGTGTTCGAGAACATGTCGATGGAAGGCCGGATGACCGTCTGCAACATGTCGATCGAAGCCGGCGCCCGCGCCGGTCTCGTCGCCCCAGACGAAACCACCTTCGCCTATCTCAAGGGCCGTCCCTACGCACCCTCCGGCGCCGAATGGGAAACCGCCATCGAATACTGGCGTACCTTGTCGACCGACCCTGACTCCGTTTTCGACACCGAGGTCGTGATCGATGCAGCGGAGTTGACCCCCTACGTGTCGTGGGGTACCAATCCGTCGCAGACCATCCCGGTGACGGCCAGCGTCCCCGATCCTGTCTCGTTCGAGGATCCGCTCGACCGCGACGCGGCGGAGCGGGCGCTCGCATATATGGACCTCGAGGCCGGAACACCGATCACCGAGATTCCGATCGACGTGGTGTTCCTCGGCTCGTGCACCAACGCCCGCATCGAGGATCTACGCGCGGCGGCAGGCGTCGTTGACGGCCGCTCGGTGGCGGACGGCGTCCGAGCAATGGTCGTGCCCGGCTCCGGGCTTGTGAAGCTCCAGGCCGAACAGGAAGGGCTCGACCGCATCTTCCTCGACGCCGGATTCGAGTGGCGTGACGCCGGCTGCTCGATGTGTCTCGCCATGAACCCCGACGTACTCCAACCCGGTGAACGGTGCGCTTCGACATCGAACCGCAACTTCGAGGGTCGGCAGGGCCGAGACGGCCGAACCCATCTCGTGAGCCCGGCGATGGCCGCTGCAGCTGCGATCGAAGGCCGATTCGTCGACATCCGGGAGTGGAACTGATGCAGCCCGTCACCATCATCACCGGGCAAATGGCGCCGCTCCCGCGTGCGAATGTCGACACGGACCAGATCATCCCGAAACAGTTCCTCAAACGCGTCGAGCGCTCAGGGTTCGGACCGTTCCTCTTCTGGGATTGGGCGCAGGACGCGGAGGGCGAACTCGATCCCAACTTCATCCTGAACCGCCCGGAGTACGCCGAGGCCGTCGTGCTCGTGTCGGGGCCCAACTTTGGTTCGGGCTCATCACGAGAGCACGCGCCGTGGGCGATCGAAGACCGAGGGTTCCGGGCGATCATCGCCCCGTCATTCGCCGACATCTTTCGCGGCAACTCCTACAACGTCGGCCTGCTCCCGGTCGCGCTCACCGACGACGAGGTTGCCGAACTGACGGCGGTGGCAGCCGATCCCGCGAACAGCGTGACGATTGACCTGCCTGCCCAGACGGTTGCATGCGGCGGCTTTGCCGCCTCATTCGAGGTCGACCCTGCGGTCAAGCACCGATTGATGAACGGTCTCGATCACATCGCACTCACCCTCGAACACGCAGCAGCGATCGAGACGTTCGAAGCATCCCGTCCCGACTGGAAGCCGCAGCTCTCGTAGCCTGCCACCGAACCCCGACACGGAGCGTTCTCTCATCGATCGACCTACCAGGCAGGAACAGGCGCAGGCGATCTTGCACCGAAAGGCCCGCAAGATGGCCTCGACCGTCCTCGGGCGAAGGGCGACGACGGCGACCGACTTCGCTGACGCCTTCACGTTGGAACGCGTTGACATCATCTCGGAGATCCCGGACGATGCAACGCTGAAGAGTCTTGTGCTCGGCCGGGTCGGACCCCGCGACGGCCTCTACGTACTCGACGCCACGGACGGCTATCGAGTGTACGTCCAGGAGCGGGGCGTCCCGCTCAGGGAGCGCTCGGGGCTGTCGTTCGATGCAGCGCGTGATGCGGTGATCGACGAACTCGTGCTGCTGAACGGGATCCCGTTCAGCGTTTGAAGACCTCGTCTCCGACGGCGATCTCAGCCGGGTGCTCGATGTGCCCGACGTCGAGAATGAAGCCGCGGGTGCCGGTCGATAGGAACGCAAGATGGTCAGCAACCACGTCACGACCGAGCACTTCGTCGGAATTCAACAAGTACGACGTGAAACCGGTGCACGCCACCGCCGGATTCGGTGAACGAAACTCGATCTCGGCGCCATCGGCACGGCGCACGACCAAGCCACTCGCGATGTCGTCTGCGCCGACCGCAGGACCGTCAACCACGATGTTCTCTCCGGCAACTCCGAGCGGCGCTGAGTCGAAGCGATCAGCCATTGCCGCGTAGTGGCCCGTGAACCCGATCGACAACACTCGCTTCCCGCCGCCCTTGGCTCGGGGATGGGCGGTGTGGTGGGTATCGACGATCCATCCAGTGCCGTCCCAGCCGAGCATTCCATCGGCACCGACGACGGCGCGGTTAATCGAGACGAGCGGATCAGGCACGTACGCGCCATTCTGCTTCAGGGGTTCTGCGTGGACCTGAAGCCGCACGATCCGGCCGATCGGTTCGCTCATCGAGTTCCTCTCTGCATCGACGCCATGGGTTACACGCTACCCGCGCTCTGACACAGCGGGAGACTGATTGAAGAAGCGACCGATCAGACAAGGGCGGACGCTCTGGTGGCCTGTCGCAGAAGTGGCGGCTGAGGCATCGGCGTCATCTGGCAAGGACGCACAACGAAGGCGCAGACAGGACTGCGACGAGGCGTGCCGCAAGCGGCACGCCGGTCCGGCTCTAGCCGGTACGCGGCGAGGATCGGAGAGATACGATGCCCATTTCTGCGACAAACCACTAGATGCCCACCACTTCGTTCAGGATGTCCGGGCGATCGGTAACGATGCCGTCGACACCGAGGTCGAGGAACCGGCGCATGTCGTCGGCCTCGTTCACGGTCCATAGATGAAGGTGCGCCCCGGCCCGGTGTACCGCGTCAACGAGCTTGCGGTCGACCTTGAACCCGCGGTAGTCGAACGGGAGCTGGTAGGCCTGGACCTTGCGGCGGGTAGTCCTGCCGGCTCGCGATGCGCTCCACATGGCGGCCGACGTCGTGGGACCCGCCGACACGGCGACACGGCCCTGCGTGATTCTGCGGAACCTGGAGATACGCCGGTCGACGAACGAGCCGACAAGGGTGCGGTGTTCGGCGTCGGCCAACCGTATGGCTTCGGCGACGGCCCACTCCTCGTCTGGGCCCTTCAAGTCGATGTTCAGCCGCACCTCCGGCCACGTTCGGTAGAGCTCTTCGAGCGGCGAGATCCCGATGCCGGTGCCGCGCAGCGGGTAGTCGTGGTCGGAATCGAAGTGATACGCGGCGTCGAATGAGCCGAGTTCGGCCAGCGTGTAGTCGGCGACCTTGCCGGTGCCGTCGGTCGTTCGGTCGAGCGTCGCATCGTGCACGACGACGGGAACCCGGTCGGCTGTGAGTCGCACATCGATCTCGAGGTACGCGTAGCCGAGCTCGTCGACGGCTCCGCTGAATGCTCGCATCGTGTTCTCCGGCCAGAGCACCCTTGAACCTCGATGCGCAAGGCGGATCGGGTGCTCCACTGAGAAGTAGTCGCTCACAGAATTGTCCCTCGCTTGACCACCGCGGCGACGATATCGGCATCGGGCCGATACGGGATATGGAGACGGCTGGGCGCGTCGAGGACCACGAGGTCGGCGATCGATCCGACAACGAGGGCGCCCCGGTCGGACAGGCCAAGCGACATCGCACTCCCCCGTGTCGCGGCCCAGATCGCCTCATCCGTCGTGAGACCCATGTGCAGCGCGGCGAGCGCTATCACGAACGTCATGGACTCCACGTAGGCCGTGCCCGGGTTGCAGTCGGTGGCGAGCGCCACAGTGACACCGCTGTCCCAAATCCGGCGTCCGTCCGGATACGGGAGCCGCATCGAGAACGAGACTGCCGGGAGCAGCACGGCGGTAGTCCGAGCAACGCGCATCCGCTCGAGATCGGCGGGAGTGGCATGGTCGAGATGGTCGGCGCTGGCGGCGGACAGGTCGGCAGCGAGTGATGCAGCGCCGACGTAGCCCAGTTGGTCGGCGTGCACCCGCAGTGCGAGGTTGTGACGTTGGGCGGCCTCGAGAATGCGGCGGGCCTCCGTAACCGTGAACGCTGCCTCGTCGCAGAACACGTCGCAGAATCGGGCGAGGGGTGCGCAGGCGTCCAGCATCGGCCCGCAGACGAGATCGACATAGGCGTCGCGGTCGCCGCGAAACTCCGCGGGCACGACGTGGGCGCCGAGGAACGTCGAAACCACATCGATTGGAAGAGCTCTGCCAATGCGTTTCGCCGCTTGGAGCATCCGCACCTCGGTTTCGAGGTCGAGCCCGTATCCCGACTTGATCTCCACGGTGGTCGTCCCGAGTTCGAGCATCCGCCACGCGCGTTCGGCCGCCGCATCGAACAGCTCGTCGTCTGTCGCGTCGCGGGTCGCGCCAACGGTCGAGAGGATTCCTCCGCCGGCTGCCAGGATGTCCTCGTAGGTCTCGCCCCGGAGTCGGCGGTCGAACTCGTCGCTGCGGTCGCCGGCGAACACCAGATGCGTATGCGCATCGACGAATCCGGGCAGCACCGCCGCTCCCCTGCAATCAAGACGCCGGAGCTCGCGGTAGTCGGTTGGAAGGTCGACTTCCTTGCCGACCCACGCGACGGCCCCATCGACAACGGCGACCGCCCCACCCGCGACGATCCCAAGGCGACCCCCACGCCCCGAATCATTGGTAACAAGTTCCCCAATGTTGACGATCAGTAGATCACTCACGACGTGCCCCCGCGTTTCGCGGAGTCCTCCCGACGACTGACGACTGACGACCGACGCCTCATGTCTCCCACATCGGAATCCGTACGCCACGTTCGCGCGCCACGGTCTCCGCCTCCGGATATCCGGCGTCGACATGCCGGATCACCCCGGTCCCGGGATCGTTGGTGAGCACCCGGGCCAGACGCTGTGCACCATCGGCCGTGCCGTCGGCGACCACTTGCGCCCCGGCATGGATTGACTTGCCGATGCCGACTCCGCCGCCGTGGTGCACGGCAACCCACGCCGCTCCGGAAGCCGTGTTGAGCAACGCGTTGAGAATCGGCCAGTCGGCAACAGCGTCGGAGCCGTCGCGCATCGCCTCGGTCTCCCGATACGGGGACGCAACCGAGCCGGAGTCGAGGTGGTCTCGACCGATCACGATCGGGGCACGTACCTCGCCCGACGCGACGAGGTTGTTGAACGCCTCGCCGGCACGATCCCGCTCGCCATATCCGAGCCACAGGATTCGAGCGGGAAGCCCCTGGAACTCGACCCGTTCCTCGGCGAGGTCCAGCCAGCGGTGAAGCGCCCGGTTCTCGGGGAACAGTGCCCGGAGCGCATCGTCCGTAGCCCTGATGTCGGATGGCTCGCCGGACAGCGCTGCCCAGCGGAACGGTCCCATGCCCTCGCAGAACAGGTTTCGGATGTAGGCGAGTACGAAGCCTGGATAGGAGAAGGCGTCGGCGAATCCACCGAGTTTCGCCTCGCCCCTGAGGTTGTTGCCGTAGTCAAAGACCTCTGAACCCGCCGCGCGGAAACCGACCATCGCGGCGCAATGCCGGGCCATCGAATCGCGGGCCGCTGCGATGTAGGCATCGGGATCGCTACGCCGGAGGTCCGATGCTTGCGACAGCGTCAGCCCGTCTGGGATGTATCCGTGCAGCGGGTCGTGCGCCGATGTTTGATCGGTGACGATGTCGAACTCGACGCCTCGGGCGAGTAGCTCGGGGAACACCTCTGCGGCGTTGCCGAGGAAGCCAACCGAAAGCGCTCGACCTTCGGTTTTCGCGGCCTGGACCCGTCGCACCGCATCGTCGAGCGAATCTGCCTGCTCATCAAGGTATCGGTGTTCGATCCGTCGAGCGATCCGGTCTGGGTCGACATCGACGCAGAGGGCCACGCCGTCGTTCATCGTCACCGCGAGCGGCTGGGCGCCGCCCATACCTCCAAGGCCGGCGGTCAGGGTGACGGTTCCCTTCAGCGTTCCGCCGAAGCGCTGCTCCGCGATCGCGACGAAGGTCTGATAGGTGCCCTGGAGGATGCCTTGGGTCCCGATGTAGATCCACGATCCCGCGGTCATCTGCCCGTACATCATGAGGCCCTTGGCCTCGAGTTCCCAGAACGTATCCCACGTGGCCCAGTCGGGAACGAGCAGGCTGTTCGCGATCAGCACGCGGGGCGCCATCTCGTGTGTGCGGAACACGCCAACGGGCTTGCCGGATTGCACGAGCATCGTCTCGTCGTTCTCGAGGCTGCGGAGCGTTCGGACGATGGCCTCGAAGGCCTCCCATGAGCGAGCCGCCTTTCCGCGCCCGCCGTAGACGACCAGTTCATCGGGGTTCTCGGCGACGTCCGGATCGAGGTTGTTCATCAGCATCCGGAGCGCTGCTTCTTGCAGCCAGCCCTTCGTCGAGAGCTCGGTTCCTCGGGGTGCTCTGATCGTTGGCGCCACGGCTACCTCCGGTTCATGGCGGCGGCGATACCGCCTTCCTCGATGAGTTGGGCCGCTGCCTCGATATCGGCCCCAACCGGCCGATCGGATGTCAACGGCGGGACCATGGAACGCACGGCGCCCAGGATTGCAGCTGTCCCCGGTGCCGGTTGGAGCGGAGCTCGTTGCTCGCACCCTTGCGCCGCGCACACGAGCTCGACGCCGATCACGAGCGCGGTGTTGCGCAGCACGTCGTTGAGCTTCATCGCTGCGCCCCAGCCCATCGACACGTGATCCTCCTGGGATCCAGATGTGGGAATCGACTCAACCGATGCGGGATGCGACAGCACGCGGTTCTCCGCCACGAGGGCTGCCGCGGTGTACTGGGCGAGCATGTAGCCCGAGTCGACGCCGGGGCGATTCGCGAGGAACGGCGAGAGTCCCCAGGATCGCTGTGGATCGAGAATCCGGTCGGTTCGGCGCTCGGAGATTGAGCCGAGTTCGGTGATCGCTATCGACAGGAAGTCGAGGGCGAACGCGAGCGGCTGGCCGTGAAAATTCCCGGCAGACACGACATCGCCGGCATCAGGGAAGATGATCGGATTGTCGACCACCGAGCCGAGTTCGCGCTCGAACACGGCGGCCGCGTGGTCGATGGTGTCTCGCACGGATCCATGGACCTGGGGGGCGCAGCGCAGGCTGTAGGCATCCTGCACGCGATGAGAGAAGTCGTCTCGATGGCTCGCTCCGATCGCAGATCCCTCGAGAAGACCGGCGATGACGGCGGCCGAATGGATCTGCCCCGGATGCGGGCGCAACTCATGGACCCGGGCCTCAAATGGGCGGCTCGACCCCATCAATGCCTCAACCGACAGCGCACAGGCGGCGTCCGCGGCGTCCGCGAGGCGCCTCGCCGCGTCGACAGCGAGACAGCCCTGGGCAAGCATTCCCTCTGTTCCGTTGAGCAGGCTGAGGCCCTCCTTCGCCTCGAGTTCGAGCGGTGCGATGCCGGCGGCTTCGAGGACCGGACCGGCTGGAGACCGCTCGCCGTCGACCAGGAAGAATCCCTCACCGATGACGGGCAAGGCCAGATGAGCGAACGGTGCAAGGTCTCCCGATGCACCGACCGAGCCACGATTTGGGACGGCCGGGAGTAGGTCCCAACGGAGAAACTCGACGAGACGCTCCACGACCTCCGGGCGGACACCGGAGTGGCCCTGGGCAAGCGTTCGGGCACGGAGCAGCAGCATGGAGCGAACCGACGGCCGGTCCAGCAGTCCCCCGACGCCCGACGCATGGCTTCGCACGAGGTCGTATTGCAGTTCGGTCGCCTGCTCGGCGGGGATACGAGTGGACGAGAGGGCGCCGAACCCGGTTGTGATGCCATACGCAACCTCGCCATCCGCGACGATTCGCTCGACCAAAGCACGGGCGGGTGCCATGCGCGAGCCGAGGTCCGGCCCGATAGCAACGGTCGCTTCCCGGCGGGCGATGGCGGCAACGTCGGCGATCGCGAGGGGCGATCCATCGATGATGACGACCATTCCCCAGCTCCTCTCAGAACGACCGGGACCAGCGCAACCAGCCTACAGCCGAACCCTTCCGCGTACCCAGGGTTGGAGACGCCGTATGCAACGTCCTGAGCCCGCGGAACACGATGGTCATCATTCCGTGGGCTGGGGACGTCGTATGCGGCGGTGTGAACCCTGGGTACGCGGTATCAGAAGGTGTCGGCGAGGCGGGTGGATTCGCGTTCTCGGAGACCGACACGCACCTTCAGCTGCTCGAGCTTCTGCTCGGCGTGACGTTCACCACCCTTGATCGGGTGGTCGGCCAGCCATGCCTCGATGTCGGCCGCGACCTCCGGCTCGGAGCGGTTCGGCACCAAATCCAGTATCCGCCGGCCGGTCGCCGGTGGCATCTGATTGAGCAGATCGTCCCAGTGCTCCTTCATCATTTCCCACACGAAGGGTCCGTTTGCTCGCTGGCCGAGCATGATGGCGACCACCCAGAATGAGTCCTGTCGACGGATTCGTCCATCAAGCACCATCTCGAAGAGCAGCTCTGCAGCCGCACGATCCGGCACCAGGGCGGCCGCACGGATGAACTTCACGACTTCCTGCGGCGTCTCCGAAGCCTCGGAGATCTCGATGAAACGTTCGAAGTCGCCGAAATCCCCATTTGCCGCAACGACAGATAGCACCGCGTCCGCAACTTCGGCGTCGACGACCCCATCGTCCGATCGTGCCTCATTGAAGGCTTCGCGTCCGCGACGCTGCGTCTCCGGGTCGTCGCCGAGGTTGCCGAGCGCCGCAATCAGCGCGCCGCGGAGCTTCCGGCTGCGGTCGTCTTCTCCATCGGCGGGAGCCCACCCCATCTCGGCGGCCTTCTCCCCGACCAGATCGCGTGCAAACGCCTGGAGCGCCGCTCGCGCATCAGGCGATGCGATGCGATCGAGTTCTGCGAGCCCGCCGAGGACGCGCTGCCACACATCGACCTCGTCCTCTTTGCCGAACCCAGCTACCAGCTTCACATACTCGCTCGCTTCGGATCCGCCCTTGAGCACGTCTGCCCATGCATCAGAGACGGTGGCATAGCGCTCCTCGCCGCTGAGCGAGTCCAGGCGCGATCGGCGCTCGCGGCGGAGTTCCGGCGAGTACGCCACGCGATAGAAGCCGTCGGCGCCGGCGTTGACCACGAGGTCCTCCCCAGCATCGACCGCTACTTCGTCGTCCGTGACCAGCAGCCGCTGGGCCCCGGTCGACGACCGAAGCAGCACGGGCAGCTTCCAGCTCTGATCGCCTTCGCCGAGATAGCGGAACTGCTCCTGGGACAGCGTGTACGACCCTGGCGCTCCGACCACGTTGACACGCGGGAAACCACCCTGGAAGATCCACGTGTCCATGATCTCCTTGACCGGCTCACCCGATGCCGCTGCGAGCGCAGACCACAGGTCGTCCCCCTCGGTGTTCGCGTAGGCGTGCTCCTTCAAGTAGTTGCTGACGCCGAGGCGGAACGTGTCTTCGCCGAGATACTGCTCGAGCATCCGCAGCACCGATGCGCCCTTCTCATAGGTGAGGGAGTCGAACATGGCGTTCGCCTCTTCGGGCGATCCAACCGGGAACTCGATGGGCCTCGTTGCGGCGAGCGCGTCGGTTTCCATCGAGTGCGCTCGCTCAGCGGAGAACGTGAGCCACACCTTCCAGTCGGGTCGGTAGGCGTCGATGCACTTCATCGAAGCGAACGTGGCGAATGCCTCGTTGAGCCAGATGCCGTTCCACCACTTCATCGTGACGAGGTCGCCGAACCACATGTGGGCGATTTCGTGGGCGATGACTTCGGCGACCCGCATCATCTCGGTTTGCGTAGCCGCCCGGACGTCGACCAACAACGCCGTCTCGCGGTAGGTCACGGCGCCCATGTTCTCCATCGCTCCCCACGCGAAGTCCGGGATGGCGATCTTGTCCATCTTCCCGCCTGGATACGGGATGTCGTAATAGTCGGCGTAGTAGCGCAACGAGAACGCTGCCACGTCGAGAGCGAAGTCGGTGAGGTGACCTTTGCCCGGCGGGTAGAGGATTCGAAGCGGGATTCCATCGACATCGACCGGGTCCGTGGCTTCGAGGTCCCCCACAATGAAGGCGACGAGGTACGTCGACATCTTCATCGTGTCGGCGAAACGGACGGCAACCTTGCCGTCGCCCAGATCGGTGCGCTCGACCTCGGGACCGTTCGACACGGTCGCCAGCCCGTCGTCCACGACGAGGGTGACGCCATACGTCGCCTTGAGGTCGGGCTCATCCCAGCACGGGAACGCGCGGCGGGCCTCGGTCGCCTCGAACTGTGTGGTGGCAATGGTCTTCTCGTTGCCGTCGGGGTCGACATACACCGACCGATAGAAACCGCGGAGGTCGTCGTTGAGGATGCCGTCGAACTCGATGTCGAGCTTCCATGCGCCGGGTTCGGCAACGCCGTCGAGGGTCAACGTTGAGCGTTCCGCCTCCTCATCCGTGGTGACGCTTGCGCTCAATCGCTGTCCGTCGGCATTGGCCAACGCAACACTCGCCAGCGTCAGTTCGGCCGTGTTGACCACGATCTGCGAGGCCGACTCCACCACATCGACGTCAACCACCACATGCCCGCCGAACGTGGCGTTGACAAGATCCGGTGTCAGCGTGAGGTCGTAATGGCTCGGAATGACGGTACGGGGCAGGCGGTAGTCGGCTTCGGACGGCACGGGGAACTCCTCATCGGTGGGCAAACAGGTCGATGCTACCGGCGAACGCGGGTGTCGTCGCAGTCCGCCGAGGGATAACCAGAGCCCCGGTCCACGGCGTGCATCGGCGCCAGGTCGCGAGGCCGAACATCGCGCACCGCGCTCGGCGGCACGCTCTCCGCCAGAACGCGAACTCAGTCCTTGAACTCTGCCGACTCGGAGAGCCGGAGCACCCAGAGACCGCTATTCACGTCGGACAGGTAGATCAGCTCGCCATCAACGTGCACCGACCACGCCAGTGGGAGCTTGATGACGCCATTCGGTGACACGAAATACCCGGACGGATCAATCAATGGCGGAGGCAAGAACGAGGCGACCTCGGTCAGCCCATTCGGGTCGGAGAGATCTAGGACGCGCAGACCGCCACTGAGCCAGGCGCTGTACGCGTAGTGGCCGCCGATAAGCGAGTCCCGGATCGAGTAGATGCCGTCGAGCGGTGCAAGGCCGTCTTCGTCGGGCAATGCCTCGGCGACGGTGTACGCCGCAGAGAGCGACGGACTCTGCTCCCCAGCGACATCGAAGACGGACTGCTGACCCCACGACTGAGTCTCGTCAGGCACCTCGTCGGGCGCCACCTCGGCTGCGGCTTCGTCCACGAGATCGTCCACGCTGACGTCGACAACCTCGATAGGGGCTTCGCCCTGTGGGTCGTCGAGCGCTTCATTGTCGTCGAGGGGGTCGAGGTCCTCGTGATTCACGATGAGCATCTGAACGTCGGCACCGAATGATGTCGAGCTCGACATCCCCTCGTGATTTCCGGCCGATCCGGTGCTCCCCATCACCCGGGGCTCGGCGGGCGTCGACAGGTCGAGCACAATGACGCCGGCGTCCCACTGGGACACGAATGCGCGCCTTCCCTCGGAATCGATGCTCACGCCGTTCGCGAAGAGGTCGCGCGGGTCGGCGCCATTCACGATGGCGTCGCGCTGGGCCGGATCCGCGTCGCGACGGAAGTCCCAGTCGACCACGTCCTGCGGAGCGGTGGGATCGGTGATGTCGACAATCCGCAGGTCACCGAGACTCCGCATGTGGTCGAGGAGCGAGTTCGGAACTGCTGCGACGACCAGGACGCGGTCGGCCTCGACCCAGACGTCGAAGCCCTCCACCCCTGCGGTTCCCGAGCCAGTGTCGTAGGAGCCGAGGGCCACGGGTTTCGTGGGATCAGAGACGCTGTAGACGGTGAAGCCCCGAAAGGCTTCGGGGGCGCTTCCATCGCACGCTCGATGGGCGACAACCGCAAGGTTTCCAACATAGGCTGGTGTATCGATGCGTCCCGCCCATACCTGTTCGGTGCTCGTTCCTGGGTAGCCGTCGGAGATGACCCCGAGCGCCTCCGGCGCCGCGGGCTCGGCCACGGAGTACATACGTACGCCTGTTGCGGGGCAGGTCTCCCCCCGCGCGATTGTGCCGAGGTACGCAATGCCTTCGTGCGCCCACACATCGCCGTTGAAGCCGGCGTCGCTCTCGACGTGGCCTACCACCTCGACCCCGTTGGTGATCGGGTCGGGTGAGATCTCGGGAAGCACGTACAGGGTCGTTGCGGATGTGCGGCCAATGACGAACGGATACGGGTTCACTGGCGTCCAATCGGGCATCCTGAGTTCGAAATGGAGATGGGAGCTTGATCCCTCGGCGTTGCCGCTGTCGCCAACGTACCCAATCACCTGCCCCGCTGCCACGGTCGTACCGACGCCGATTCCTTCGGCGAGCCCGTATCCGAGGCCGTCGTCGGTACCGGGCGTGTCATTGTTCAAGTGGAGATACCGGCTCCGCCAGCCGCCAGCGTGGGTGACGTCGATGTAGAAGCCGGCATTCGCCGACCATTCGACGGCACTGATCCAGCCAGGCGCGGTCGCCAATACGGATGCCATCTTCGGAGCGAAGAGGTCGCCGCCTTGGTGGAGGCGTTCGCCGCCGGAACGAGCCGTTCCGAACGTATCAGAAAACTGCCGGGGCGCGTCGATTGGATAGACGAGCGGGAATGGCGGCGTGTACGCATCGGGCGGCTTCGTGAAGAACGCGGTCGCTTCCGCGTTCGAGGTCACGACCGACAATGCCGTGGCGAAGACGAGCGCGACCACCCAGAGGTTGATCAAGCGCCGAAACCTTCCCGCCATACGGATAGGGTACTCGGCTGGCGAGTTTGTGGTTCAACTGATCGGGAGCAGCTGCGTGCGCGATTCCGAGGGGTCTTCTAGGAGCCACTCTCGGTCTCGCCAGTCTTCACCGACGTGACGTCCTCGCCGAGGAGGACCGAATCGATCGTGGCGGTCAGGAGATCCTGGGTGACCGGGCCGATGACCTTCCCGACCACAAGACCGTCTTGGTCGATGAAGAACGTCTCGGGGAGACCGGCGACGCCGTAGGCAAATGCGGCGCGCGAACCCTCGTCGATCCCGTAGACCGTGTCCTCGCTCCAGCCGTATCGATCGAGGAACCCGATCGCCTGACCCTGTTCGTCGAGCGTGTTCACGGCGAAGAACGTGACCGGGAAATCGGCGTATTCCGCCGCTGCCGTATCCAGGGCTGCATGCTCCTGACGGCACCCGGTGCACCACGAAGCCCAGAAGTTGACCACCACGACGTCGCCGAGGTGGTCGGCGAGCCGCACCTGGCCGTCCCCATCGAGTTCGTCGAGGACGAGGTCGGGTGCCGGCTTGTCGATCAACGCCGAACCAACCACCGTCGGATCGGTTCCCAAACTGCCGGCGAGAGCAACGCCCACGACGACCACGAGGAGCCCGGCAGCGATCACGATCCAGACGACCTTGTTGCTCATGATCGAGCCTCCGCAAGCATCGCCTCTGCTTGGGCTCGCACCTCGGACGGCAGATCGTACGCGAGGAGGCGTTCGAGTGGTTCGATCGCTCCGGTCGGGTCGTCCATTTGGAGGCGGACGTTGGCGAGATACCAGTGCGCCTGGGGGAAGTCCGGTTCGATCTTGATCGCTCTCACGATGAACGGCTCGGCGAGTTCGACTTCGCCGGACAGGAACGTGAGCCATCCGACGCGGGCCAATGCCGTGGCGTTCTCGGGTTCCTGATCGAGAACCACCATGTAGTGCTCGAGCGCCTTCGAGTAGTTGCCATCTTCCACATATCGATCGGCGAGAGCGACCCGCATGGCTGGAATGTCGGGGTTCTGAGCGACCACAGCTTCCATCTCGTCGAGACTGATCGAGGCGAGATCGCGTCCGCCCCCGTTCTCGAGCACCTCGGTCGCCACACCGTCGGTCGACTCGCCGGCAGGTGTTCGCTCCTGAAGGGAGAACACGGCAACGACGGCAACGACGATCGCTGCAACACCGATGATGACCGTGCCTGCGATCGCTCGGCCCTTCGATCTCCCTGTTGGTGCGTCGACGGCGGCCGCTTCTTCTGGGTCCTCGCCGATGTCCGCCAGCTGTTCCTCGAGCGATGATCGTTCGCTGCGGTAGGCCGTGCGCAAGCGCTCGGCCGTCGCCTCATCGAGTTCTCCCAGTTCGACCTGTTCGTCGACTTCGGCAAGGTCTCGATCGACCTGCTCGATCTGGTCTGTGATGCGTGCCATATTCACAATGACGCCTCATCGGGATCGCGATCCTTGCGCTTCAGGCCGTACACCGCGAAACCACCGACGACCGCTATCCCGAGTGGAACCGCCCACAGCACCGTGCCCCAGCCGCTTCGAGGCGGGTCAAGCAGGACCTGTTCGCCGTAGTTGGCGACAAACATGGCGACGATTTGTTCGTCTGTGCTTCCCGCCGCGATCTCTTCTTCAATACGAGCACGCAGGTTCTTGGCGAGGTCGGTCTGCGATCCGGCGAGCGACTCACCCGCGCAGATCGGGCATTTGAGGCGTACGGACAGGTTGTAGGCGCGCGCCTCCGGATCTGCCGCGGCCTGGTCGGTCGGCCACAGGCCCACCACGATCACCACCGTCGCAAGGATCGGCAGGATCAGCCACACGAGGTTGCGGGCGCGTTCAGGCATCGGCGTGCTCTCGTTCGTCACTCTGTTTCGACGTCGCCGACGTGCGTCTCGATTTCCGGCCGAGCGCCAGCACCCCTCCCGCCACGATCGTGAGGCCACCGACCCACAGCAGCCACTGGAGCGGGAAGATCAAGACCTTGAGCCGGATCCCGTCCTCGTCCAGTGCGGCAATCGTCAAATACACGTCGTCGATCCATGTGGTCCAGACCTGGGGAGTGGCGATCACCTGGCCGAACTTCGGATACTCGTGTAGCCGCGGCTCCATCACCGTCTTGACGTCTGAGCAGGCAGCGTCCATGACTGCAATGCGAGCGCCGACCACGTTGCGCTCTGGTTCGACCCGCGAGAACGGTTCGAGGTACTCGACGCAGTAGGCGTCGACCACCGCGGTCTCGCCGACGACGAGCGGCACTTCGGTGCGAATCGCCAGCACGGAGGTGGTCGCTATGGCCACGGCCACGAGAGCAACGCCGATGTGGGCGACCTGTCCACCCCAATACCCCATGTCGTTGCGGACGGTCGCCAGCAGTGCCCTCGGCCATGGCTTGCCTCCACGATGGGTTCGGCCGGATTGATGAATGTAGAACGCGACGACATTCCCGATCACGAACGCGGCCAGGCCGACGATCACCACCACCGAGACCGAACCGACACCCGCGACCACGGTGAGGGCCGCTGCAACGAATCCGGCGTTCAGCCCGACGCGGGTCCGCTGCCACAGAACCTTGCCGGTCTCCACCCGCCACGGGGCCGTGGCGCCTGTGCCGATAGCCAGCAGCACGAGGAACGCGATCGGGACGGCGACTCGATCGAAGAATGGGCGGCCGACCGACACCTCTCGTCCGGTGAATGCTTCGACCAACAGCGGATACATCGTCCCGAAGATGATCGTGAAACCGAACAGCGTCATCAGGAGGCTGTTCGCAAGGATGAACCCTTCACGCGACACGAGCGAGTCGAGCCGGGGCGACGACGACACGGTGCTCGAACGCACGGCGAACAGACCGAACGATCCGAACACGATGATGCCGAGGAAGATCAGCAGTGCCGGCCCGACGGCCGACAGGCTGAACGCGTGCACGGACGCGATCACGCCGGAACGTGTGAGGAACGTGCCAAAGATGGTGAGAGCGAACGTGGTGATGACCAACACGAAGTTCCACGCCTGGAGCATCGAGCGTCTGCGCTGCACGATCGCCGAATGGATGAAGGCCGTTGCGGCGATCCAGGGCAGCAGCGCCGCGTTCTCCACAGGGTCCCACGCCCAGTAGCCACCCCAGCCGAGGACCTCGTAGCTCCACCAGCCACCGAGCATGATGCCGGCGGTGAGGAAGATCCAGGCGACGAGCGACCACCGGTGGGTCCGGTCGAGCCAGACCTTCGACCGCTCCGAACGAATCAAGGCGGAGATGGCGAATGCGAACGGGACGGTGAATCCGACATACCCCACGTAGAGCAACGGAGGGTGCACGGCCATGAGGATGTGGTTTGCTAGCAGCGGGTTTGGCCCGACCCCGTCTTGCGGTGCGACGGCGTCACCGATCGGTAGCCACGACGTTGCCGAGCAGAATCCATTGCTCACCTCGGTGCACAGGGCGAACGGATTCGCAACCGTCGCCATGAGGCCGAACCAGAACACCGCGACGGCACCCATGACCGCAAGGGCGAGAACGCCGAGACCGTCATCCTTCTTGAGCCGGAGCCACACGAGCCACGTGAACACCGACAGCATCAGCCCCCACAGCACGACGCTGCCCTCGAGGGCCGCCCAGCCTGCCGCGAGGAGGAAGA
>RCNG010000392.1_pt1 | contig 19599 bp, 21 predicted proteins | sample 2041371 | NCBI WGS metagenome assembly RCNG01 (sample SAMN09708227, study PRJNA481090) | Marine sediment metagenome, whole genome shotgun sequencing project. | biome: marine sediment; feature: ocean; material: sediment; isolation source: Sewage treatment plant 1 marine sediment (STP1) ... | reverse complement strand
GACGGGGTGGTCGAATATGTCGACGGTGTCACGAACTTCGTCGCCCACCGATTTGAACGGTGGTCCATCGACGGAGCCCGATCGCGAGATTTTCGATAATCGCACTTCATTTTCACAGGCCGAATTGCCGATGAACTCTTTGTAGTCATACATGGAGGATTGATGGACAACTCGTTCACCGGAGCGGTAATGCTCCCAGGAGAGGCAGGAACCGGCCTCGAAGCCACCCTATGCCTGGACCCGGAGAAGGTCACGCTGACCGCCGGCGACAGCCAGCTGGGATCGTGGGACCGCGCCGACTATGTCATCACGCCCGAGGCCAACGGACAGTTCGGATTGACCCTCGGCGGTGAGACGCTGCTCTTCCGCCCCGACTCTCCCTCCGAGTTCTCGAGCACCTCAGAGGTCCCGATGGCCGAGCCCATGCGTGCTCGCAAGAAGTCGGTAGCCCCCGTAGCAACGGCTGATTCAGACACGCAGGCAACGGAAGACTCCCATGTCAACGCAGCGATCAGCGATATCCGCCCGCTCAAGGATCCGAACGACGACGGCGGCCTGTCCAAGGGCTTTGTCGCTGTGATGAGCGTGCTCGCCACCTTGGTGTGCCTCGCTGCACTCGTCACGGCCGCCCTGGTTTAGCCCTCCGCCTGCGAACCGATCTCCCAGCGCCAGACCCATTGTCCGCCCGCGCCGGCTGAGTCCGGACCAGTTCACCCTGTTCGCCGAGGCCGCCCCTTTGACCCTCACTGCGCTCGGGCCACCTCCCCCACTGCGTGGGAGAGGTTCACAGAGCTAGGGACGGGCGTACTGTGTGCATTCGCATTGGAGCCAGTTGAAGAATGTCTCGCAGCTCCCAGCGACCGCATAGGTGACTCGTTCGACGTCGCCGAACTCGAAGGCGGTCGCGTTGAGTTGGGCCAGGAGTGCCTCGCTGCCGCAGCTGGATGACGCGTTGTTCAGCTCGGTTCGAGAGTCCTCGAAATCCACAACGAGGAGCCCATTGTCGAGGTCCTTCGACCACACGGTCCCTGCCGTCGCTTCTGAGAACGGCGAGGCGAATCCGTCGGCCTCCTCGGCTGGCGTCGGTCTGGCGACGAGTAGATCGAATGCCGAACGCAGTGGATCGGTATCCGGGGCGAGTGATCGATCGGCGACGGACACGTCACTGCATGATGTGCCATCGCTCGATGAGAACGCGATCCGGACACGTCTGTGCTCTTGGTCAGTGGTGGTGGTCGGCGCTGGCTGCGTTGTCGAGGATGCTGCCGCCGTTGGTGCCGCGGACTCGATCGAGGTCGATGGTGAAGTCGAGGTGGAGACCGTCGAGCCGCACGATGCTGTGAGTACGGTGCCGGCGTGTGCCACAACAACGAGCTTCCGCATGTCCTGGGCTCCCTGGATCGCAATCTTCTCCATCATCTCGCGAGGAACGAAATGTGTCCAGGCGATCAGCACCGTGCACACGAGTCGCCGATCGAAGTCGCGAGGGGACGCCGCTCATTCGCGTGAACACCTACGCGTCTCTAGCGGACCGCAGCTTCTTGAACGATCCGGATCGCCGCGTCGGTAGCGGCAGGCGATACGTCGAGGTGGAACACGGCCCGAATCCGGGTCGGGGCGAGCGATAGCGTGTCGACGCCGCGCTCGCGCAACGTTGCGGCGAACCCGGGGGCATTCGCAACGTCGAAGAAGACGATATTGGTCTGCACCGACTCGAGATCCACCGTGATTCCGTCGAGTTGGTTGATGGCTTCTGCGAATCGGCGGGCGTGCACGTGGTCGTCGGCGAGACGGTCGCGGTGGTGGTCCACGGCGTAGAGCGCGCCGGCGGCGATGATGCCCGCCTGTCGGAATCCGCCGCCGAACATCTTCTTGAACCAGCGCGCACGGTCGATGAGCGGCCGTGGTCCGGCAAGCGCGGAGCCGATCGGGGCCCCGAGGCCCTTCGAGAAGCAGACGTTCACGGTGTCGGCCGTGGCCGCGTAGCGATCGAGCGAAATGCCGGTGGCTGCGGACGCATTCCAGAGTCGGGCACCGTCGAGGTGCACGGCGAGTCCGAGATCCCGAGCGGTCTCGCTGACCGCCGTCATAGCCTCGATCGGCCAGATCGTGCCGCCGGCCTCGTTGTGAGTGTTCTCCATCGTGACGAGCGTTGTCGGATCGAAGAGCCCAGGCGGGAACTCGGCGGAAGGTCCCGGGGTCGCAGCGATGAGCTGATCCGAGTTGAAGACACCGTGGATGCCGTCGACGGGGACGACCGAGACTCCAGCGAGGGCTGCCGGCGCACCGCTTTCGTGGACCCTGATGTGGGAGTCGGCATCCATCACGACGCGGTCACCATGGTCGGTGTGGACACGGAGGCCGATCTGGTTCGCCATGGTGCCGGAAGGCACATACACGGCGTCTTGTTTGCCGAGGAGCTCCGCGACGCGTTGTTCGAGTTGGATGGCTGTCGGGTCATCGCCTAGAACATCGTCTCCGACGGGTGCGGATGCCATGGCATCTCGCATCTCCGGCGTCGGTCGCGTGACGGTGTCTGAGCGAAGGTCGATCATGCGAGATCCCAATCGGTAGCGTCGAACATCCTCGGATGCAGAGCGTAGGCGAGCACGCCGCGCGCCTGTGCTGCCCCGTTCCACGACGGGGTGTCGAGGTCGAACCCGAGCACGGTCGCGGTGCGCACGGCGATGCGACCGCCGGTGATGCGGGCTGCGAGTTGCGACCACGTCGGTTCGTGGCCGACCAGCATGAGTCGTTCGGCACCCGCACCACATCGAGCGGCGATGTCGAGTGCCTCGTCAGGACCGGAACCGTAGAGGGCTTCTGCGATCTCGAGCGGTGCGCTCCAGCCGCCGGAAAGGCGGGCGAGCGCAGCGGTGGATTCGGCGCGAACAGCCGGCGAGGTGACCACGCGGTCGGGTACTTCCCCCATCTTGCGCAGCACGACGCCCATCGTCTGAGCGGCACGTTCGCCCCTCCGATTGAGCGGGCGATCGCGATCGCCTCGAACCGAGGCGTTCCAGTCTGACTTTCCGTGGCGGAAGAGGATGAGGCGTGGCATGGGGCGAGGTTACCGCTCTATTTCAGCCGCCGGCCGTTGCGGCGAGCAACACCTGGGCGAGGTAGTAGAGGGGGAGGCCGACCACGCGGTTGACGACCCCCGGTGCGACGAACTGATTCCTGGCGACGGCGACGTCGGAGAGATAGAACAGCGCGGCGCCGATGGGGATCAGCGCGGTCGCTCCGGCTCCGAACGCACCTCCAGCCATGACCACCATGATCGTGATCACGACGACATAGGCGAGCACCGGGACCCTCATGTCGTCGACGTGGGGCGCCAGCCATCGCCAGAGGAACCAACCAATCACCGCCAGGACGATCCCCACCGTGGCGGCCGCCGCTGCATCGACCCCGAGGGTCGCGAACCCGATCGAATAGGCCACCTGGCCGAGGAGGAAGGCGACGAGCCCGCCGACGAACGCAGTGCGCTGGTCGAAGGTCAACGCCAGGTCGCCGACCCAGGACAGGGCGAGGGCGACGAGGACGATCCGACCATACGTGTTGTCGAGCGCTCCCACAGACAGCGCGACACCAATGAACCCGGTTGAAGCGAGCATCTTGAGCCAGCGCCGTGCCGGAGATGCGTTCGCGTCCGCCCAGACGAGGCCTGCGGCGGATATCGCGGTGAATGCGACGGCAATGGGGAGCATCGAGTGTGAGCCTATCGCCGGATCCGATAGCATCCACATCGAGAGAGAGGAGTCCGAATGCAGATCAGCGAAACGATGACCGCTGCGTTCAACGACCAGATAACCATGGAGCTTCAGGCTGCCCACAACTATTTGGCGCTGGGTGCGTGGCTCGAATCAGTGGGGTTCTCGGGCATGTCGGCGTGGATGCAGGCCCAGTCGGCCGAAGAGACCACGCATGCGATGAAGTTCTACCAGTTCGTACTCGACCGCGGTGGGCGGGTCGAGATCGGTGCACTCGAAGCGCCGGCATCCGAATTCGAGTCTGTTGCCGGCGTGTTCGAAGTCTCGCTGGCGCAGGAGCGCCAGGTCTCGGCGGCAATCAATAGGCTCTACGGCCTCGCAACCGACGAACGCGACTTCGCCTCGGTGCCGCTGCTCGACTGGTTTGTCACTGAGCAGATCGAGGAAGAGGCGACGGTCTCGCAGATCCTCGACAACCTCGCTCTGGCCGACGGCGGCCCACAGGCAATGCTCTTCCTCGACCGAGAACTCGGCGCCCGCGGCGCCGGCGAGTAGCGGCTCGCCCTCAACCGAAAATCGGCGGCGTTCGATCTTTCCACGGGCGAGCGCGTTCGAGTTGGCCCGCGACCGAAAGCAATGTCTCCTCATCGCCGAAGCGACCCGTGAAGTGTGAACCGACGGGGAGGCCTTCCGGCGTCCAGTGGAGAGGTACGGACATCGCGGGGAGGCCGGCGAAATTCCCGAGGGGTGTGAACGCGACATACCGGTAGACCATCTCGATCAACTCATTCCACGGCAGACGCTGATCGAAGTAGCCGAGCGGCACAGGTGGCGCCCCGAGCACCGGTGTGAGCAAGAGATCGTGGTCGGTGAGGAACGCTCCGGTCTGGTGAGCGATCACCTGCAGTGCCGCCTCAGCGCTCAGGAGATCGGCCTGCGAACGTCGGCTCGACCGGTCCGCGAGTTCGCTCGTGAACGGCTCGAACGCCGGCATTCCCGACGCCCGCTTGTCCATGCGGGCGACCATCTTCATGGTCGCCTGGTCACCTGCGAACCTCCGGAGGCGCCGCACGGCGGCATACCGCTCCGTCGCTCCCGCCAACACGAGAGCGAACGCACTGGCGGCGAGCGCAGCCCACAGTTCGATGAACGCCTCGGCCATCATCTCGCCGTCGATGCTCGGCCGGGCTTCCACGATGTGGTGACCGAGCCCCTCGAGGAGGTCGGCGGTCTCGCGTACCGCGGCCTCGCATTCTGGATGGACGCGATCGCCGCGGAAGTCGTGGACGTTGTACGCGATCGTGAGCGGAGTCGGATCGCGATCAACGGCCGCAGCGAAGGGCGCGGCAGGTGGCGGCGCCCAGTAGCGATCTCCTGGCGTTGCGCCGTGGACGGCATCGAGAAGAGCTGCGCTGTCACGCACCGATCTCGTTACGACGTGTTCGGTGGATAGATAGTCAACCGGACCACCCGGCGATCGCGGGCTTCGTCCTCGTGAAGGCTTTAGGCCGAAGAGGCCGGTCGCCGACGCCGGAATCCGGATCGATCCTCCACCGTCGCTCGCCTGAGCGAGTGGGACGATGCCGGAGGCCACCGCCGCGGCGGCGCCGCCGCTCGAGCCACCGGCGGACCGGCTGAGATCCCATGGGTTCCTGGTCGGGCCGTGGAGTGTCGGCTCCGTTGTCGGCAAGAGGCCGAACTCCGGGGTATTGGTGCGACCGAGATCGATGAAGCCGGCTTGACTGATTCTGCGACGGAACTCTGAGGTGTCTTCGCCGATGTAGTCGCGGAAGAAGACGGATCCGAAGGTGACGGGCACGCCCTCTTCAACGACCAGATCCTTGATCAGAGTTGGTACGCCTGCGAACGGGCCCGACTGGCCTCCATCCTCGGCTTCGGTCCTGGCGGCATCGAGCCGATCCCACACGACGGCGTTGACGATTGGGTTGGCCTCAGCGAGGCGGCTTGCGGCCGACTCGAACGCTTCGAGGCGGTGGACCTCGCCGCGGGCAATGAGGTCGGCAAGCGCTACGGCATCGAACTCGCGATAGTCGGAGAAGGCATCCATGCGTGCCAATCTATCGCACGGTGGCGGACGCCCTGTCGGAATCGCCGCGCCGATGGTGAACGCCTATCGTGCACCAATCCTCGCAAGAAGGTGAACATGGCATCATCCAAATCGGCCGTCTCACAGCGAGCCGTGGCGGTTGCCGCTTCGGCGACCCTGGCGATCACGAATCAGGCGGCTGCGCTTCGCGTCGCCGGCCGGCCGGTCATTGGCTTTGGAGCGGGCGAACCAGACTTCCCGACACCCGGCCACATCGTCGACGCGGCTCGAAGCGCCGTCGATGATCCAGCGAACCATCGCTACAGCCCCGCCGCAGGCCTCCCGCCGCTCCGTGCAGCGGTCGCCGCCGCCACCGAGGCCCATTCCGGCCTCGCGGTTGAACCATCCCAGGTGATGATTACGAACGGCGGAAAACAGGCTGTGTACATGGCCTTTCAGGCCCTGCTTGATCCAGGCGATGAGGTTCTGCTGCCCGCGCCCTACTGGGTGACCTATCCCGAGGCGATTGGTCTCGCTGGCGGCGTCACGGTGGCGGTGCCAACGAGCGATCGGGACGGCTTCCAAGTGACTGTCGCTCAGTTGGAAGCGGCGGCCACAGATCGCACCAAGGCGCTGATCTTCGTCTCGCCATCGAATCCGACCGGAGCCGTGTACTCAACGGAGCGGATGGCGGAGATCGGTCGGTGGGCGGCGGACCGTGGAATCTGGGTCCTCACCGACGAGATCTACGAATACCTCGTATACGGCGAGACCGGCTTCCACTCCCTGCCGGTGGTAGCACCCGAGATCGCAGACCGCACCATCGTGGTCAACGGAGTTGCGAAGACCTATGCGATGACCGGATGGCGGGTTGGATGGCTGATCGCCCCGCAAGACGTCGCGTCGGCTGCGATTCGTCTCCAGAGCCACATCTCGTCGAACGTCGCCAACGTTTCGCAGCGTGCGGCCCTTGCGGCCGTTGAAGGCCCCATGGACGCCGTCGACGCGATGCGAGAGGCGTTCAACCGCCGGCGTCTCACGATGATGCGTCTGCTCGGCGAGGTCCCCGGCGTGTCGTGTCTCGAGCCGGGCGGCGCGTTCTACGCGTTCCCGAACTTGACCGGATTGCTGGGGAGGGATCTCGGCGGTCGATCTGCGGACACGACCATGGAACTGGCGGCGCTGCTGCTCGACGAGATCAACATCGCGATCGTTCCAGGAGAGGCGTTTGGGGCACCCGGCTATGCCAGGTTGTCGTTCGCTCTCGCCGACGAGGATCTCGAAGAGGGGCTAACAAGGCTGATCGACCTGACTACCTGAGCCGGTCGACCTCGTCGACGACCTTCTCCCACGCCGTGGTTGCCGGATCCGTGAGAGCTTCATGACCGACGCCCTCGAGCTCGTGGTAGATGACGGTGTCGCCCTCGTCTGCGGCTCGACCGGCGAAAGAGCGGCTGATTTCCGCCGGCACGTGCTCGTCTTGGTCTCCGTGAACGATGAGCAGCGGGATGCCGATCGGCAGATTCTTGATCGGCGACGCGGCGATCAGGCGATCGGGCGACTGCTCCGGTGTGCGGCGCAAGAACGACTCCACTGCGCCATCGCCGATATCGGCACGGTGCGCCGCTTCGAGATCGCCGATCGGAGCAAGCGCCGCCACGGCTGCGATGGGAACCTCTCGTATTCCGACCGCCGCTTGCAACGCGAGATGACCGCCAGAGCCGTGGCCGATGAGCACGATCCGGTTGAGATCGAGGTGATGTCCCCCTCCGAATTCCGCCAGTGCACCGATTGCCGAAGCGATGTCCGCCGTTGTGGCTCGCCACCCGCCGCCCGATCCGACGCGTGCGAATTCGATGTTCCACGTTGCCCACCCGCGTCTTGTGAGGTCCACGGCGGCCGGATCCAGTAGATCGCGTGCTGCCGTGTTCCGCCAGAATCCGCCGTGGATAAGAACGGCGACGGGATGAGGACCGTCAGCCTTCGGTAGGCGGAGGTCTCCGACGTTGTCGGGGTCGGGCCCGTAGGTGATGGTTTCGACGGGCCATGCCGCCCGCGCTGCGAGGTGGCGAATCGCGTCGCGATAGCCGCTGATGCCCCGGCCGAAGATGGTGGTCGAGCAGACCTCGGAGACCACCGAGACACGCCGCCACGGCTCGCGGTCTCGCACGTTGGAGATGTGCACCTCCACCGTGGGAATGCCGATCGCATCGATCGCGTCGCGGATCGCGTAGGAATAGTGGGTGAAGGCGCCCGGGTTGATGACGACGCCGTCGGCATCGCGTGCCGCATGGAGGCGATCGATGATGTCACCTTCGTGGTTGGACTGATACGAGTCGGCCTGGCATCCGGCGTCATGTGCCCACTGCTGACAGGCAGTTTCGAGATCGCCGAGGGTGGCCGAGCCGTACACGTCGGGTGACCTCGTCCCGAGCAGGTTGAGGTTCGGGCCGTTGATGATGACGATGCGCATGCCCGCTAGTTTCGGGCGATGCGGGCTGCGGCGCAAGGGCCGATGGTCACGGCACGTGCAGCGGAGCGAGTTCGTGTGCTTGTGCGAGCGTCCGCTCGTCGATTGGTGCGGGCTGCAATGTCGCCGTCTCGGCGATCGTCGTGATGATCGAGTCGATCACAGCGTCTACGGTGATGTCGGCGTCGATGTCTTGCACTGCACCGACGGTCGATGGGTCCCAATCGATGTCGAGCGAGGCGTAGGTGGGGACGAGGATGCTGCGCACGGCCTCGGAACGTCCCACCACGAGGACGCCGCCGACGTGCGCCGCGCCGCGCCCGAGGCGTTGGCCAAGCCCGGCGAGCTTGATCCTTCCCGCATGATTAACGCTGAACTCGCCCGGGCAATACTCGCCGGGGATCTCGCCGACGGCGCTGGCAACCCCCAGTCGTTCCAGCGCATCGGTGAGCACGGCTGTCGCAGCCTCGAACCGCTCGCGAATGCCGCGAACGGGGTCTGGAGTCGGAATCGTCCACGAGAGGGCCACGGTGTCTTCGTGGAATACCGCCGCGCGGCCGCCGGGGAGCCGCACCACGGGGGAGTAGCCACCGTCGCGCACGATGTCGGCCGCCGTGCGGAATCCGGCAGCGAGGCGGTCTTGCTTGCCGAAGGCGACGACGCGGGATGGCACGTAGATTCGGAACGTTTCGGGGAGTTCGCCCTCCGAGACACGGTTGAGCAGGGCGTGCGAGACGCCCGTGTCGAGGCCGGCGGCATCGCTGAATCCAGATGAAGACAGCGCGATCGACCGTTTGTGCATCGGGCGAGCGTAGGGAGATGACCGACGATATTCGCCGATCGATGGCACACTTGGCGCCGTGCCCAAACCAGCAGCCGCGTCCGTCGTCCTCCTCGCGATGGGGCTCGCCTTTGCTCTGAGCGCTTGCGGGGAAGCTGGTCCGTTTGAACGAGTCGGCGAGGCTTCCGCCGGTTGGGTGACCGCTGCGACCGTTCCGCCAACGACCTCACCGCCGGTCGTGGCCGAGATCGGCACCGAAGGCCTCATCGGGGCAACCGACGTCATCTGGGCCAATGACGATATTGGGGCGGCCGATCCCTCCGACGACCCACAACCGATGATCGCCGCCGTATGGAGCCGCCAGCTAGGTAGCCGCTTCGTGCAGGCGAGCCGTGCCGAGATCGCGACCGCCCTGCCAACGATTCGTTTTCCCGAGGCCGTTCCTGAGGATGTGAGCTGGGTGACGAGCCAGCTCGTCTTCGACCCGGCCCTCGAACTGCTCGATGCCGACACATCGGCGGCGTTCGGCTTCTGGACCGTTGAGCCCTACACGACGGAGAGCGGCCGGTTGGCGGTGCTTCGGGTCGGGGCCGCGCCGGACGGTATCGGCGCAGCCAAGAGCGATGTTGTACCCATCATCGTCCCCGACGGCCTGAGCCTGGGGTGGACCGAAGCCGGGCTGCGATACGAGCTGTTCTGCCAGTCATCGATCACCGTTGAGGTCTGCGATGCGCTGGTCGAATCGTTCGTACCCCTGGCCGACCTTCTCGCATGACCAGGGCACTTGTCGCACTTTGCCTGGCCGGGCTCGTAGCGTTGTCCGCTTGTTCGCCGAACGGAATGCCGGTCGACGAGTACGCCACGACCGTCGAGTCCGGGGCCGCTGGCTACGCAGACGAGATTTCGGGTCTTTTCGAGCGCAATGTCACAGAACTCGACACGACCGTGGCCCGCCTTCAGGACGAGTTCGAGGGTGAGTCGATCGCCGATGCTGCGGTGGCCGAGACCGCCCTGCTGGCATCGATGCTGTTTGCCGGTATCAGCGACGCCACTGACCGCTACGTCGTGTATCTCGACGATGTCGACGCACCGTCGGTCCTCGAAACGGAGCACCATGACTACATCGCCGCGCTCGCGGCCTCACGTGAGGGCACGGCGTCCCTGTTGGCGGCCCTCGGCGATGCGATGACATTCGACGACGTTGATAGCGCCATCGGTTCCTCCGGGTTCTCCGATGCCCAGCCGCGCGTCGACGCGGCCTGCCGGGCACTCGAACGGGCGATCCGAGACCAGGGTCCGACCGTTGATCTTCGATGCGTGCGCACCGCATGAGCGCTGTGATTCTTCGGACGCATTTGGGATGGTCGATCTCTTCGCCGCGCGTGGCCTCGGTCGCCGTGCTCCTCGTGCTGCTCGCTGCGGCATGCAGCTCCGCCGACGGAGAGGCGACATCGACGTCGGAGGTCGCCGGGTGCGCCAACGTGGTCGGAGGTGAGATCGAAGCGTCCAGCACGGGCTTCCGCGTCACAGCGACCGTGCGTAGCGCAGATACGGGACGGGACCGCTACGCGGACGCGTGGGAAGTACGGTCGCCAGACGGAACGGTGCTCGCGACGCGGGTGCTCGCCCACCCTCATGTCGAAGAACAGCCGTTCTCGCGTTCGCTCGACGGTGTCGCGATCCCCGAGGCCGTTGAGAGCATCGAGATCGCAGCGCGTGACTCCGTGGTGGGATTCTGCGGAGAGACGTTCACCCTCACGGTGCCAACACGCTGAAGCGCCGGCCGGCCGGATGCACCGAGCCGTCGCGTCGCTGCGGCCTCTCTCGCCCGGGGGACGGCGCCTACCGCCGATCCCTTCGGTCGCCGCGGTTCTTGAGATCGGCTGGCTCGTCGCGCTGCGGCGAGGGGACGACGAGGACGGTCCTTCCGGATTCGAGCATCACGCGCGCCGAGATGCTCTCCCACGCGTCGCGGTTGAAGATCGGACGCGTGGCTCCGAGGATGACCACGTCGGCGTCAAAGGTGTCGGCCGCCTGCGTGATGCCGGCAGCGGGATCGTTGCCCTCGACGAATCGCACGTCGAACGGAATTCGGGCCGAGTCGAGAGCGGCGCGAATCGGCTCCACCGTTTTGCGGCCGCGCTCTTCCAAGTAGCGAGCTACGGCCTCCTCGCGCCCGTCGTCAGATTCGAGCGGTCTGCCGTCGCCGGCATGGAGATCCTCAAGGAACGCCCGGGGCACCTCGATCACGGTGATCAGGGTGACTCGGCCGTTCTGACCGAGCAACTGGCGGGAGAAATCGACGACCGGTTCTGGACTGAGGACACCCGACGTCGCGATGAGCACGTGCATGATCTCATCCTAGGGTGGAGGCGCCGATGGCAACCCGAGGAGGAACGATGGAAGCTGCGACCCTCAATGCGGTGACGTGGGCGATACCGAATACGCTTTGTCTCATCGGCTCGCGCGACGCAGAAGAGTGGAACGGGATGACACAGTCGTGGGTGACACAGGTCTCGATGGAACCCGTGCTCATCGCCATCTCCGTTGACCGCAAGGCGGTCACAAACCGTCTGATCCACGCTGGAGGTTCGTTCTCCGTGAATCTGTGGGATCGTGAGGACACGCGCGTGTTTCGTACGTTCTCAAAACCGGCGCAGCGTGTTGGACTGACGCTGAACGATCGGCCGGTTCGTGAAGGGGCGACCGGCGTCCCCATCTTCGAGGAAGCTGTTGCGTGGCTCGAGTGCCGTGTCAACCAGGCCATCGACGTCGGCACCCACGATCTCTTCCTCGGAGAAGTCATCGACGCGGGCTTTCGCGACGGCGGCAGAGAGACCCCCGTCGCGAGGATCGAAGACACTCGCATGAAGTACGGTGGCGTTCGACGCGGTGGACACTGAACGGAGCTGGCATGGACATCCGATTCGACGACAGGGTGGCGCTGGTGACCGGGGGGAGCCGCGGAATCGGCGAGGCTGTCGCTGCCGAGTTCCTCCGGTCGGGTGCCCGAGGCGTCGCCATCACCTCGCGCAGAGCGGAGAACCTTGCGGATGCAGCGGACCGTCTGGGGAACGCCGATCGCTTGCTCACGGTGGAGGCACGCGCCGACGACGATGACGCCGCGGCCTCGGCGGTGCAGTCGGTGATCACGCATTTCGGTGCGTGCGACATCCTGGTCAACAACGCCGGTACCAATCCCGCGGTCGGGCCACTGGTCGACGTTGACCTTGGCGCTGTCGACAAGACGTGGGCGGTAAACCAACGAGGTCCGTTGGTGTGGTCCCGCGAGGTCTGGCGGCAAGCGATGGACGCCTCTGGGGGATCGATCGTCAATATCGCTTCGGTCGGCGGTTTGCAGCCTGGGTCGGCGCTCGGGGCCTACAACGTCTCGAAGGCCGCGCTCATTCATCTGACGCGCCAGCTCGCATTCGAGCTGGCTCCCTCTGTGAGGGTCAATGCCGTCGCTCCTTCAGTGGTGCGCACGCGCCTCTCGGCACTCCTTTGGGACGGTATCGAGAAGCACACGGCCTCGCTTCATCCGCTGAAGCGAATCGGCGAGCCTGCGGACGTGGCCGCGGCGGTGGCGTTCCTCGCATCGAACGCGGCGTCGTGGATCACCGGCGTCACCCTTCCGGTCGACGGGGGAGCTACGGGAGCGAGTCCGGTGCCGGGTATGTAGCACTCGGATCGAACCCCGGCAGTCCGGCCTCGATCCACTCCTCGAACGCCACGGCGCTATCGATGTCCCGACCCCGTTCCGCGGCGATGGCGAAGCGGAAGTTCAGGTAGTCGCAGAAGCCCTGGATGGGATCGGATTCGGGGCGGAGTTCTGCGATGCGCATGGTGAACGGTTCGAAACGGTTCATGCGCCACTCCATCGCCAGCGTCACCCGGGAACTTGGCGTATCCACGGGGTACCTGCCGGAGTGCTTGGCGCGGTGATAGCGCATGTCGCTGATGATCTGACGCGCCTGATTCTCAGCCGCATCTATGCCGGTGCGCTCGCGCAACCGCTGCGAGTGGAACGTCCTGCCGCCAACGCTCGCCGATATTCGGATACGGCTCGACGATCCGTCGGGAATCACGTCGACATCGTCGACCGCGAAGCCGAGCTCGTTGAGCCGACCGACGCGCTCGCGAATTCGGAAGCGCTGGTCGGGCGCAATGACCAGGTCGGTGGTCAGCTCGTGCCAAAGGCCCTCGTACCGTTCGGCGATGTCGAGACCCAGTTCGAGGTCTGCGTCGTCGACGTCATACCCTTCGGACGCAGCGACGTCCGACATATCCCCGGCCAGGTTCACTTGCATGATCTCGAGATCTTCGAGTCGCTGGCCGACGCTCAGCTCGTCGTAGAGGCGCGACGTCTCGGCATCGACCATCACCGCTTCGATCGTTGCCGCGTCGTAGCGATAGAGCACGTTCGAAAGTGAGCAGTCGCCCCAGAAGCACCCAGCGAGGTGTAGCTCGACCAGCAAACCCGCGAAGGCATCGAGCAGCTGCGCTCGCCGACTCCCAAACCCTCCACCGGAGACCAACTCGCGATACGGGAACGCGTAATCGACGAACCGGGTGATGATCGCTCCGGAGTACTCCTCGTGAGGATCCGCCCACGGGCGGATTACGAGTCCTGCGGGGCGCGCTGAGCGTGTGGTGCGCTTCGCGAGCTTCCTGAGCGTCTTGAACTCGTGGCGGGCGAGACGCACCGGCATTTCCTTGATCGCGTAGACGCCCTCCGGGTAGGCGACAAACACCACTGGATGCCGGTGGATGCCAGTTGGCATCTCAACGAGGTGGGGATCGTCCCAATCGAGAATCGGGATGTCCCACGGCAGGTCGAGGAAGTCTGGATTGCCGGGTCGGATGTGGAGTTCGGGCACTGACATGAGGCGGACGATAGGGGACTGGTACCGTTGCGGCGATGCAGCACGAACCCGAACGGATCACAGTCGGGCGCGAATCGGTCACCGTCGAGTGGGACGACGGCGTCTCGACGACGATCTCCGGCCCCCGTCTACGTGCCGCCTGCCCATGCGCAGAGTGCCGCGAAGACCGGGCCGCGGCTACATCTCCGATCCAACTCGCCAATCACTCGGAGATCTCCGATGGGCGGCTCATCGGCGGCTACGCCCTCGGGTTCACGTTCGCGGACGGCCACTCGGACGGCATCTACCCCTACGGGCAGCTACGACACCTCGGCGATCCTTGATCGTCTGTCGCAGAATCGGGAACCGTGAGCTCACAACCGCCAAGGGGAGTCACCGGTGAATCACGACGAACGCCGCATCGACACCACGACGAACGCCGCATCGGGTCCCGATGTTCGGTCGATCGCTAAGGAGGTCGTTGTTGAGACCGACGCCCGCACCACCTGGGATGCTTGGGCGTCGAGTGAGGGCATCGCCGCATGGTGGACTCCCCCGGGCACAAGGATCGATCTGCGAATCGGCGGGCCGTTCGAGCTGCTGTTCTCGGTCGACGCCCCCGACGGCTAGCGCGGCAGCGACGGCTGTCAGTATCTCGCGTACGTTCCGGGCGAGATGGTGGCGTTCACGTGGAACGCCCCTCCCCACCTCGCGCTCCGGGAGACGAACACGTGGGTGGTGATCACGTTCACGAGGAGGGGAGGCTCCGCAACCACGGTGCGCCTCGTGCACGCCGGATTTCTCGAGGGACCGGATTGGGACGCCTACATGGCGTATTTCGTCGAAGCCTGGGCTTGGGTCCTGGACCGGCTTGCTGATCACTGGCCCAGCGACTGAGCCGTCACGGCATCCGACTCGACTGCCGGCACCCGCTCAGCGGCGTCGCGTTCTCAGGGTGAGGCCGCGATATCCGGGTACGAACCCGACGGCGACCAGATCGGAGCGCAGGGGAGACTCCGCGGCAGCCTCGCCGTCGATCTGTTCCACGGTCCACTCGCCGATCCGCTCAGCGATGAGCGACAACGCCTGAGCAACGTGGGACCCGTCGTCTCCGAACGACGCGACGGTGCGGCCGCCGCGTTCGACATATGCAACGAGCTTGCCGTCATCCATCGCGACGTAGGCGCCCGCCCGACGAGCGAGCTGGACCGATTCGTGGCCCGGCCACGCGATGGCGGCGCCGTAAGCGTTGGCCGGATCAGAGGCCGCGAGGACGACGAACCCGGCAGGTTCACTCGACCGCAGGCGGTTGATAGCGCCCGGCAGGCCGAATTGGGCGCCGCCGAGGCCCTCGACGAAGTAACCACGGCGCGCTGTTCCGACATCCTCGAGAGCAGCGAACACCGGGTAGAGGCCGGCGTAGCCGCCGGGCACACCCTCGGCGAGCACGGTGTCGCGGCCAACCACACCATGTCGCTCGAGGAGCACACCTGCGATGGCAGATGCCGATTCTTCAGCGGACGGGGTTGTGCGCAGGATGTCGGAAACAGCAGACCAGCGTCCCACGCCGGACGGAGGCGTTGCTGCCGAGAGGTTTCTGGGCCGCGTGCCCGATGCTTTCCGCTCGCGAGTAGCCAGGGCGCGCACCGGAGCGAGTGTGTCGTTGGTCACTTCGCCGAACCACACCAGCTCCCACAACGCGGCGAGCGTGTCTTCGGGATCGCCGCCCCCGACTGCGGCGTAGAGATCGTCGAAGAATGAAGCGCCGGCCGCCAGGCGTCCGCGGATAGCGTCGTGGATCGGGCCGTCCGGCGCATCGTCGCCAACCTCCCAATGGAGGCGGGGCACGGCGGAACGCGGATACAGCGAGAGATACCCGTCGCGATGACCGAGCGAACCGCGCCCGATCCAGACAACATCTCCGGACGCGAGCAGCTCGTCGAGTCCGGATGGCACACCTCGATCGGAGAGGATGTCGGATTCCAGCGTGGAGGCCACCAAACGCGCTCCAGCCAGGCGGTCGACCACGGCTGTGGCATCGGCGACCGCCGGGCCAAACGGCTGCACCTGCTGCCATCGCGGAAGGAACCGTGCCAGGTCGACCGGATCGACCGCTTCGACCTGTGCTCGCAGACGCGCGAGGCTTGCGCGTCGGATGCGACGCAGGATCATGGCGTCAACCCACTCGGGCTCGGTACCGCCAGGGCGGAACCCGCCGGAAGCGACGCGTCCCGCCGACTCGAGACGGCCGAGCACGTCATTGATGACTCCGATTGGCAGCCCCAGCTCGTCTGCTGCCTCCGCAGCAGTGAACGGGCCGTGCGTGCGTGCATAACGCCCTACGACATCGCCGACCGGGTCATCGACTGCGTCGAGCAGACGTTGAGGGGCATCGGGCGGCGGCTCGACACCGAGAGCATCACGCAAACGGGCAAGGTCCTCGACGGCCGCGTAGCGGGTCGAGCCGCGCCAGGGAACCCGCGCGATTCGCGCCGACGCTTCGAGGCTCTCGAGCTGGTCGCCGAGGAGATCCTGGTCCTCCACGCGATCGCGGATTGCATCGATGTCGAGCGGACCCATGTGGAGGAGCAGATCGTGTATGCCGTCTGCGGAGCGTGCCCTGCGGTCCGACGACAGGCGTTGAACGTCGGTCTCGACGTCGTCGATGGCGTCGCCATCGAGCAAGTCTCGGAACTCGGGCTCGCCCAGCAGGTCGGCGAGCAGAGAGCGGTCGAGTGACAAGGCAGCGGCGCGACGCTCGGCAACGGGAGCGTCGTAGTCATACATGAACGAAGCGACGAAGTCGAACGTAAGTGATGTCGCGAACGGACTTGGTCCGGGAAGGTCGAGTTCGACCACGGATGTCCGGCGCTGACGCATGTCGTCAAGGACCTCCTTGAGGGCCGGAACGTCGAAGTGGTCCTGCAACACCTCCCGATAGGTCTCGAGCACGATCGGGAAGGCATCGTGGCCGCGTGCGACTTCGAGCAGGTTGGCGGCCTTGCGGCGCTGGAGCCAGAGCGGCGTTCGACTCCCGGGTCGCCGACGCGGGAGGAGCAGCGCCCGTGCGGCGGCTTCACGAAACTTCGCCGTGAACAGTGCCGAGTCTGCGACCTCGGCAATCAGGAGGGCGTCGAGGTCATCCGGTTCGATCATGAGCGGGTCCACAGCCGGCGGTTCGTCTGCATCGGGGAAACGGAAGAGGATTCCGTCGTCTGCCCAGATGACATCCAAGTCGCTGGCGTGCGTATCGCGATAGCTGCGGCGGGCGGCGAGGGCCCACGGTGCGTGGATGCGTGCACCGAACGGCGTGAGAACGGCGACGCGCCAGTCCCCGATCTCGTCGCGGTATCGCTCTACGACGACCGATCGGTCCGACGGCACGGTTCCGGTTGCCGCCTGCTCCTCACCGATGAACGCGGCGAGATTCTGTGCGGCCCACGGATCGAGGTGGTACTCGGACTGGAGAACCGTCTCCGCATCCGCTCGTTTGAGGCCGGCGATGCGTCGGGTGAAGGCGCCGATGGCTCGTCCCAATTCGAGCGGTCGACCCGCGGCGTCACCGTGCCAGAACGGCATCTTGCCCGAACGCGAACCCGGAGCGGGTGTGACGACCACCCGATCCTGGGTGATCTCGCTTACGCGCCAGGTCGATGAACCGAGCACGAAGCGGTCTCCAGCCCGACTCTCGTAGACCATTTCCTCGTCGAGTTCCCCGACGCGTGTCCCGTCCGGGAGCGTTACCCGATACAGGCCCCGGTCGGGGATTGTGCCCGGATTGGTAACGGCCAGGATTCGGGCGTTGCTCCGCCCGGCGATCGTCTCAGCAGCACGATCCCAGACGATCCTCGGCCGCAGATCAGCGAACTGGTCGGAGGGATATCGACCGGCGAGCATGTCGAGCACGGACTCGAATACCGGTCGGCTGAGATCGCGATACGGAGAAGCGCACCGCACGAGGTAGAACAGGTCATCGACGCGAATCTCCGCGTCGGCCGCTACTGCCACGATCTGTTGAGCGAGAACGTCGAGCGGGCTTTGCGGAATCTTCGTGGTTTCGATGGCGCCTTTGTATATCCGCTCCACGACCACGGCGGCTTCGAGCAGATCTCCTCGGTGTTTCGGGAACACCTTGGCGACGCTCGTGGCACCGACCTGGTGGCCTGCTCGTCCAATGCGCTGCAACCCGCTTGCGACGGAGGGGGGAGCCTCGACAAGGACCACGAGATCGACAGCGGCCATGTCAATCCCGAGTTCGAGCGTCGACGTCGCCACGACGCCGCGCAGATCGCCCCGTTTGAGATGCTCCTCGATCTCGGCACGCTGTTCGCGCGAGATCGAGCCGTGGTGAGACCGCACGACCTCGCCACCAGCCAGGCGATTGAGCTCTCCCGCGAGTCGTTCTGCGAGGCTTCGCGAGTTCACGAAGAAGATCGTCGACTGGTGCTGCATCAGGAGTTCATGGAGCTTCGGATATACGGCGGGCCAGATCGAGCGTGTCGGGCGCTCGTCACCGCTGGCCGGCGCCGTGGCTTCGGGTCGCGTGATGTCGGCGACTGGCACAACGATCTCGATGTCGAGCGTCTTGTCCCGAGGGGCGTCGACGACGATAACTGGGCGAGGTTCCCAGCCGTCACCGGTCGGCGTGCCCCCGGCGAGGAACTCGCCAATGGCTTCGAGGGGACGCTGCGTGGCCGAGAGCCCGATGCGCTGCGGGGGGTTCGATGCATTGGCATCGAGGCGCTCGAGGGACAGCGACAAATGCGAGCCCCGCTTCGTTCCTGCCACTGAATGCACTTCGTCGACAATCACCGTGCGCACGGACGCGAGCACCGATCGCATCTGGGACGTGAGCATAAGATACAGGCTCTCGGGTGTCGTGATGAGGATGTCCGGGGGAGTGCGGAGCATTGCTCGGCGTTCGGCCTGCGGCGTGTCGCCGGTGCGCATCGCCGTAGCAATGGGGGAGAGCGAGACGCCGAGGTGGTCGGCCGCGGCCTCGATTCCCTCCAGCGGCTTACGAAGGTTGCGTTCCACGTCGTAGGCCAGCGCCTTCATGGGGGAGAGGTAGAGAACGCGGCATCGTTGCCTCGGCGGTGGCGTCGGTTGAGCTGCGAGTTCGTCGATGGCCCACAAGAACGCTGCGAGCGTCTTGCCGGAACCGGTTGGTGCATGGATGAGCGTGTGGCTTCCCGAGGCGATCGCGTCCCATCCCCGGCGCTGCGCTTCGGTCGGCTGATCGAACGATTCTGCGAACCAGCGGCGGGTCGGTTCGGAGAAGCGATCCACGGATTCCATCCCCGCAGGTTACCAATCTGCCGGTTTCGAGAACCCTCAAGGGTGAGTGGAGACTTTCGTGAATCGTTCAACCGTAGGGGTTGTGGTGAGATGTCTCAACCCGGGGTTGAAGTCACTCCAAACTACAAAATCGTCTTACGCACGCTGTGGTGGGTAAGAAACGGCCGTTCGGCATGCTGGCCCGAATGGTCGAAGAGAGGCGATGGTGCGACGACCCGCACCGAGTGGCGCATCCTTCAGCCTCCGGAGTGGATGTGCTCGCGTTGTGATCAGCCGGCTGCGGCGCGAACGACCGCCGCGGCTCGTTTGGGATCGACGGGATTGGTGGCGATTCCGCCGACCTTCGTATCCGACCCCACGATTGCGCCCTGGCCGATCGAGAGGATCTTGGCGATCGTGGCTGCGGTCGCTCCCGAACCGACGAA
>RCNG010000388.1_pt1 | contig 19709 bp, 10 predicted proteins | sample 2041371 | NCBI WGS metagenome assembly RCNG01 (sample SAMN09708227, study PRJNA481090) | Marine sediment metagenome, whole genome shotgun sequencing project. | biome: marine sediment; feature: ocean; material: sediment; isolation source: Sewage treatment plant 1 marine sediment (STP1) ... | reverse complement strand
CGATGTCGGCAAACCTGCACCGGATTCGGATGTGCGCCGGGTCTTCTACCCGGAAGAAACGTCCAACCGTTTGAGCTTCGGTTTAGAAAGCCCCGGTCCGGGGGCATGGAGCCGCCTCAGCCTCAGCTTTTCCTGGGATGACTACGGGCTGATCCTGGCCAAGGACAGATTTGCCACGGAGTCCTCGCCACGGGACTTGAGTCAATCTGAAGTTGACGCCAATGACTTCGGCATCCGCGCCGACGCCGAACGTTCCCTCGGAGCGTGGCGGACGGTCGTTGGTGCTGACGCAAGCGGCCGCTACAACCTCCACGCCGTCAACCGCGCCACCGTCTTCGACAACGATGACGATGCGGTGGAGACGGTTCTGGAAACGAGCATTTCGGGACGGGCACAGAGGCAGGGCCAGGTCAGGTACGAAGTGGTCGACATCAGGGATTTCGCGGTGGACAAGCACCGCACTGTCGATGACACCGCCTACGGAGGCGGGGCGGGCATGATCATGATGGCGCGGCCGATCGTCGAAGCCGTCGAATCGGTTCGCGAACGCGACGACGCCACCGTGATCCTGACCACGCCGCAGGGTGAGACCTTCAACGAGGCCCTGACCCTGGAGCTTCTGGAGGACCTGCAGGACAAGGGCGAACTGATCCTGGTCTGCGGGCATTACAAAGGCATCGACGAACGCGCGCGGGAGCTGGTGATCAACCGCGAGGTTTCCATCGGGGACTTCGTCCTGACCGGGGGCGAGCTGCCGGCCCTGGTGATCGCCGATGCCCTGGTCCGTCGCATCGAAGGTGTGCTTCACAACGGCGATTCGGCAGGCAACGACAGTTTTACGGAATCCCGCGGCGGCGGTCTGGATTGCCAGTGGTACACCAAGCCGCCGGAATACTGCGGTCTCAAGGTGCCCGACGTTCTCTTGTCCGGGCACCACGGGAACATCGAAAAATGGCGGAGCGAACAGGCCGCCGAAAGGACCCGCTCCCGGCGGCCGGATCTGGCGGATCCGGACACGGAGAGCGGCAAGGATAGATAGTCGAGTTGGACGCCGACCCGTAGCGCGTGCCGAGTGAATGAGCACGATGACGGGCAGGCATGAACTGGAGGCAGTGATGAACATCGTCGAACAGATGCGGGCTGAGGGCCTGCGGGACGATCTTCCGGATTTCAAGATCGGTGACACCATCAACGTGGCCGTGCGGATCGTGGAAGGCGGCAAGAGCCGAATCCAGAATTTCATCGGAGCGGTGATCAGCAGGCAGGGCACCGGGCTCGAGGCCTCGATCACCGTGCGGAAGATTTCCGGCGGTATCGCCGTCGAGCGTATCTTCCCCGTGGAGTCCCCCAACGTGGACTCGATCACGGTGAAGAAGCGGGGCCGGATTCGTCGGGCCAAGCTCTTCTACCTGCGTGGCCGCACCGGTCGCAAGGCCAGGATCCGCGAAGCCCGCCGGTAGGCGCCGTGCCGCCACAGGTGGGGCCGTTGGCGCGTTTCGACCGGGAAAAGTCCGGCCGGGGCCGCCGGTTGCTTGCGGGCGTCGATGAGGCGGGGCGCGGCTGCTGGGCCGGTCCCGTGGTTGCCGCCGCGGTCATACTGCCCGACGGCTGGTGTCCCGAGGGCCTGGACGACAGCAAGGTATTGACGCCCCGTCAGCGTGAAGCATTTTATGAGAAGATCCAGGCAAGCGCCCTTAGCTGGGGCGCTTGTGCTGTTTCATCCATGGAAATCGACCAAACCAACATTCTGAGGGCGACCCTGGCCGCCATGGCACGCTCGGTGGCTCGTCTGGACCCGGTGCCGGACCTGGTCCTGGTGGACGGGCTGCAGGTTCCGGAGGTCCCTTTTTCCGTGGAAGCGCTGGTCAAGGGGGACGCGACCAGTGCCGCCATCGCCGCAGCCAGCGTGGTGGCCAAGGTTCTGCGGGACCGCGTGATGACGGCCTGGGACCGCCACTATCCCGGCTACGGTTTCGCTTCCCACAAGGGCTACGGGGCCGCCACCCACCGGCAGGCCCTGGAGCGCCTCGGGCCCTGCCCCCTGCACCGCTTCAGCTATCGTCCGGTGGCGGACCTGGATCAGGGCCACCTGTTCTGACCCCCTGGACGGGGCATCCTCCTTGCATTGCCCACCGAAATATCCCGTTGCCCGCCGCCCCCTCCTCCTGGAAAGCGATTGGCGCCATGGCCGCCGGACACAAGTTGGGGGAATGGGGGGAGGACGCCGCCCGCCTGTTCCTGGAAATGTGTGGCTACCGGTGTCTGGATCGGCGGTTCCGTCGGCCGGGTGGTGAAATTGATCTGGTGATGACACGACGCGGCCTGGTGGTCTTTGTGGAGGTCAAGACGCGAAGTCCGCGATCGCCCGTCCCTCCCGAGGCCTGGGTGACCCGGCTCCAATTGAACCGGCTGCGCCGGATGGCCCGCCTGTGGCTGGCCGAACACCCCGGGACCGGAGCCCGCGGCTACAGGTTCGATGTGGTGGCCGTGGTGCCTGGCGGCGACCATACGGGGGCGGAGATCAGGCATCTGGTGGGGGTGGGTTAGGAAATCCGTGCTCCGGCCCTGACCGGTAGCCGCTGTCCGGTATTGCGGGCCGGGATGGCACTCCTTACTTTCAGGGGATTCGGACAGGCCCTGCGATTGGGCATGCACCACAAGCTACCCCACCATCCCGACCGCCAGCGGTATTCCGGGTCGAAACCTCGACCGCGCGGTTGCGTAGGGATCGTCAACCCTGTTTGACGGCCCTGCCCCGGAGGGAATTCCGGGGTGTCACATTCCATCCTTAGGACGGACATGCTCGCCAACCGCACAGAACCGGCCCGCCACACGGCCTCAGATGGCTCCCTCGTCCGCTCGAGCCGCCATCCGGCCCCTCGCGCTGCCTGGATCTGTCGGTTGGGATCCCCGCGGAGCATCGGGTTCGCCCTGCTGCTTCCGATGCTGGTGGGGATCCCGCCGGCGGTTGGGGCCCAAGTCCTTTTTCCCTCCCTCTCGGCAGTCTCGGCAGGTTTCGCCGCCCGGTTCGACCGCGAGCTCGACCACGACGGTAACGGCCTGGAAGATGTTCTCGACGCCTGGCTCGACGGCCGGGCCTCCTTCGTGGAATTGCGTGAGCGGTCCGTCTCCGCGTCGCATCGCGCGGCCGCCAAAGCGGTCACCGGTGAACCTGGTGACCCCTTGCCGGCTCACTTCACCCCGGCCGAGGGCAGTTGGCGCCAGGGGCGCGTACGGATTATCGGCCTGGGTGTCACCGCCGGCGGTGTGACCGCGGCCGTCCGATCTGCCGCCCTTTCCGGTCACTGTCGCATCATCCATGCGCTGGATCATTTCGGCGGGGTCCGTGTCCTGGATCTCGATGAACCGGGATTGCGTGCCTTCCTTGCCGATCACCCTGCGGGCCGCTTCATGCTGGATAGGGAAGGGATTCCCGCCCTGCTGGAGAGCAGACCCCTGATGGGTGCGGACCGTGCGGCCTTCGGTGCGTGGCAACTAGGGGATGACTGGTCGACCACGGTGGCCATCCTGGATTCGGGATGCGACACCGCCCATGGAGATCTGGGGGACGCTCCCGACGATAATATCGATGGCCCACCGCCCGGGGTGGGGGACTCGGGGGACTGGGCCGACGCCGAGGGAGGCTGGCCACTGTTCCAAGGCTACAAGGTTGTCGGGTGGCATGACGTGACGGACGACTTCCCTTTGGCCGCGGGACCCTGGGACTACCATCACCACGGCACGGCTTTGGCGTCGGTGGTCGCCGGCAGCGGGACGGTCGATGAAGCCTACCGGGGGGTGGCGCCCGGCGCCCGACTGACGGTGGTTAAATTCTACGATTTCGACGAGACCTGGCATACCTGGGCGGGCGATTTTCTGGCCGCCTGCGCCTGGACCCTCGATCACCGCGAAACCTATCGCATCCATACCGTCCTGACGGCGGTCAACTGGGAAGTCGACGCGGGTATCAGCGCGGCCATGGACGCCTTCGTGGCCGCAGGGATGCTGCCGGTGGCGGCGGTGGGCAATCATGGCATCGATCCGGTTGGCCCAGGTTATCCCGCCGCCCTTCAGGACGTCCTGACCGCCGGCAGCGTCGACGATTCAGGAGCCCTGTCGGCCTTCAGCGGCCGCGGGTTGACCGCTCCGGGCAAACCTGATCTGCTGGCGCCCGGCGGGGGACTCCTGCCCAGCGGGGGACGTATCACCGCAGCCGACAACGAACCCAACGACACCTACAGCGGTCGGTTCGGAACCAGCCTGGCGGCCGCCCATGTGGCCGGCGCGGTTCATCTGCTGGATGAAGGCCTGTTGGAGAACGGCGTCATCCTGCCCACGGACCGGTCGTCCGTCCTGACCCGGACCTCGCTCCTGAAAATGACCGCCGCGCCCGTGGTCCTGGCCGAAAATCCCGACGGGACCGGCCATGAAGCCCTGTCCTATCCAGTGGGTCCCGACGCCGCGCGCGGATGGGGTCTGCTGCGGATCGACGCGGCGGTTGACGCGGTCCTGAGACCCCTGAGGTCCGGACTCGATCAGGCCGACACCCTGACCATGGACTGGAGCAAACCGGTGGTCGCCCGCCGCCTGGTGACCAGCCCAGGTGTCCGGTATCTCATTGAGGTCGTTCCTTCGGGAAACCTGGACGTGGTTCTCGAAGTGGCCGATCCGCGCTGGCTGGACGACCCGGCCACCCACGACCTGGTGCGGCGCCAGGACGCCAGTGGCCCCGGCGTGTCGGAGTTCACCTATCTGCGGCCAGATTTCGACAGCTGGTTGGTCATGGCGGTCAAACGAAAATCCGGTCAGGGCATCCTGGTCCTGAAACTCCGGGAAGCCGACTCCTTCGAGGTCCAGGGCAGTTCCGCCGTCCTTCCCGGCCTGGGTACGGGGGCGCCCAATTCAGGTTATCTGGCCGGCTATCCCGGTCCGTCCCTAGTGATTCCCTCGCGGATCACCGTGGATCTGGCGGCCCGCTCCCTCAACGTCTTCGACAGCGCAGGTGAATTCCGTCCCGGGTGGCCGGTCTTCGTGTTCCCCAACAGTTCCAGTCAGGGAGGGCTGACTCAACCCTTGGTCTGGGACCTGGACGGGATCCCCGGCGACGAGATCGTGGTGGCTTCGGACTTCGGATCCGTCTATTTCTTCACCGCCGGCGGAGTCCACGAAGATGTCAACCTGACCATCAACCGGTCCCTGACCGCTCCCGTGGGATTCGAGACCGGAGGCGGCGAACGCCTGGTCGCGGTCGTGGACAAGCTGGGGAACGTGCGGGCCTGGTCCCACGGTCCGGTTCTCGAGGCCGAGACCGGCTTGAACCACAACCTCCCTCTGGCTCCGGCAGCGGGCCAACTTCTGCCCGGGACGGGGGAGTCGCTGGTGGTGGCCTTCGCCGATGGTTTCGTGGCGGCTCTTGACCCGGACCTGAATCCGCTTCCCGGCTGGCCGGTGGATCTTGGTGTGGCTCTCGAAGTGGCTCCGGTCCTGTGCGACCTGGATGAAGATGGGCTGCACGAAATCTATCTGGCGACCCGCGACGGGTCGACCGGCCAGGTGAGCCTGCGGGTCCTCTCCGGACAAGGGACGCCGCTGGCCGGGAACGGGATGGGTATTCCCGCTCCCGAGGGCGGGGGCTGGCTGGCTCTGTCCCCCGCCGTGGTGGCGGGGGGATACCAGACCGACGACCTGAGAGTGACCTTGACGGGATTGGCGGAGAACGGACTTTTCGGTGATCAGGCGGCATGGGTGCTGGGACAGGGATCCCTTTACTCCGGCGGCTCGGTCGCGGCCACTACACTGCCGGGGTTCCGGGTGAAGGCCTCCACTTCCCAGGGACTCCTGACCTTGGACCATTTCCTGTTGCCCGCTCCGGTGGCCTGGGATTTCCGGGGCGGAGGCGGGGCGGATGTCCAGTCCCTGGTGAGTTTGAACTGGACCGAAATCCTGATCGGATTGACATCGATGCCCGGTTCCTGCACGGGTTGGTTTCGGGAAGATCCCGCCACGCGACCCCTGACGAAAAGGCAGGGTCTCACCCTGGGCGGGTCGGTCAGTGAACCCGTCGGCAGCGCGGGTACACTGCTGGTTCCGTTGGCGGAGGACGCCCAGCTCCGCGTTGATGTGCTGGGGGAATTGGTGGGCATCATGCCCGTCCAGAAGCCACGGGGCTCGGCCACCGGGTGGCTGGCGGCCCGGTCCGATGGCCGCAACAGCGGGGCGTACCCTTTGCGACCTTCCCTGTCGCCGGTTCCGGATGCGGTGACCGCGGCCGCACGGCTTCAGGTCTATCCCAATCCCGGAGGCGGTCAATTCCATTTCCGGATCTCGGGGGTTTCCTTGTCGGCGGGTCTCCGTTTGGAAATATTCGATCTGCGCGGCCGGAGGGTTCGGACTTTGGCGGCCGGCCAGGCCTCCGGCCTGATCCGCTGGGACGGCGCGGACGGCCAGGGTCGCCCCTTGGCTGCCGGGACCTATCTGGCCGCCCTGCGCGGGGCCGGAGAAACCTTGACGACCAGGGTCGTTCTGACACACTGATCCGGTCGGGCAATCCCCGGCCAGGGCACACATTCCTCCTCCCTTCCTACGTCCATCCGTGGTAGATTCCCGCCATGGAAAACCAACAGAACAACCCCGCCAACTACTGGAACATCCTGGCTGCGGCCGAGGCTGCACTGGATCAGGGGGATTTTTCCACCGCAGAACACTATTTCCATGAGGCCGCCAGCCGACGGGCGGGCTCACCTGGCCGGGTTTTCTTCTCCGAAAAAATGACCGACGGCCTCAAGGGCCTGTTTCGCCAGGCGGCGCAACGCGAGGACCGGAAGATGACGGCCCCGGGCCGCTGGTCCCAGCGCACCGCCGATTTTCGCAACCGGTTCCTGCGCCTGGGGGAGCCCGTGGTGCGGGAGGGCATCCGGGTCGCGGAGCTTCGCCCCGAGGACGATCCGGCGGCCAATCAGCCCGTGTTGGAATCATCCCTGTTTCTGGTGGCCCGCAGCCGGATCTTCGCCCAGGAACCCTCCTCGGCTGTGCCTCTTCTCAAGGGTCTTTTTCGCACAGCCTGCCGCACGGGCCGCACCTTCGAATTCGACCTGGTCCGGCACGACCTGCCCCTGACCGAAGAGGATCGCCTGCACCTGGCACGTCAGGGCGGCGATTTGTGCGACGTGTTCAGGGAGCAAGGCAGCCTGGTGGCCGGGACCGATGGGGCCGACAAGTGGGCGCAGGCGCTCCTGGCCCTGCTGCAGCCCCGGTATTTCGGTTCGACCGGTCGGCTGGAAGAGGAAAGAAGCTGGCTGGAAGCCGTGACCGCGGACCGTCTGCAGGACAAGGCCGGCGCGAGTGTCGAACTATACCGCGCCTATCTGGGGGTGGCCCCGGTGATCGGTCCCCGGGTCGACGAAGCCCGAGTCCGGTTGACCGAGCTTCTCGGCAACACGGATGCGGGACATTTTCCGGTGGCCAGGTATGAGGAAGCCCTGGCCGCCCTGGAGCCGGATGATCTGATGGAGGCCGGCCCTTTGAAGGACCGGCTCGAGATGGCGCGCGCGAGGATCCTCTACCGGCGCCCGGAGCCCACCGGGACGGCCGGGGCCTCCTTGGCCTGGGCTTCGGTGGCGGCGGCGGACGACGGATTGGTCACCATCGTGTACTGGAGCGACAACGAGCCGCGCGACGTGGCCAGCTGGCGTCCCGGTCAGGACGCCGGGACCCTGGAAGAGTTTCTTGCGCCGTGCGCGGATCGCCTGGTGGCCTTCGACGACACCGTCCAGTCCCTGGTGCATCCCCTCTGGAAAGAGGCTCCGGCTCCGTGGACGGTGCGCGATTTCATGTTGGCTCTGATGGAAAGCTTCCTGCCCCGGACGGGCCTGGAGCGGGACACGGTCCTGGGATGGTGCCTGGCCGAGACCGGTCCCTGGCGGGCGGGATGGAATCCGTCGGCGGGTCACCCCGATCTGGAACCGCCCCGCAGTTCGTCCCTTCTGGAAGCCTGGGAGGAGGGGCCGGTCGCCGGCGCCCTGATGGCCGGTCTGGCCTGGTTGGCTGTGCGAAACCGGGTGGCTTCCGGTGATCCCACCTTGCGCGCAGGCCTCGGTGAGCTGGCTCGCCGGGGAGATCCCGCGTCCCGCTTCCTTTATGCCTTCATCAACATGGATTCCCACGGCGGCCCCGGACTCGACGCTTCCTTCCGGCCCTGGACCCTGCCCCTGCTCTGGACCCGGCCCGATCCCTTCGGCTGGTCGGTGGGCGGCGGCCCGCGGCACCGTGAGCAGCCCTCGGCGGCGGGCCCCGGCGTCCGGCCGGACCTGGGACGCAACGATCTGGCGGTCGTGACGACGGGCGATCCTTCGGCGGTCTTGGCCGCCTGGGGCGACGGTCGTCAGAAATTGCGCGTGGTCCTGGACCGCCCGGAACGGCTGGAATCCCTGGCTGGAATTTCCGGGGGTGTCATCGGCCCGGTGACGATGATCCCCCCTTCGGGGACGGTTCATTCCCTGCCGGCGGCCCTGGATTTTCTGGAGGCCCTGCTGACCGATGTCCGTCCGGACCAGGAAGCCCTTCTGCCGATCTTCCACTGGCTGCGGTTGGTGGAAACCCACAACGGGGACCTGTTGGATTTCCGCCAGGTCCGGCCCCGGCCTGCGGGCCGCTTTCCCCTGTACGATCGGTACGCCACGGCGGTCGCGGCTTTGGATCGGGAGGAGCCCAGGCTCGATCCCGAAGGTCATCTCGACACCTGGGCCGGCCAGTTCAGCCAACGGGTCCGCAAGGCGGGCCTGGTGGCGGGCCCGGTGGAATATCTGGCGGTGACTTCCGACCGGCTGGACAGCCTGTGGGGTGTCTTCGAGGGCAGCGATGCGTCCTGGGTTTTCCTCGACAGTGCGGCCATCCATTGGGCCCTGCTGCGCGGAGGTCCGCTGGGGGTGGAAGAGATCCACGCCCTGCTGCACAGCCGGGGCGCAAGGCACCTGTCCCTCTTGACGGGCCCTGCCTGGCTGCGGCCGGAATTGGAGTCCCTCCTGGGTTCGTGGCTGGGGGTGTTCGGCAGCCCCTATTACCTGTCCCTGACGGACGTTCGCCCGCCGACCCTCCTTTTGGCGGACCGCGGTATTCAGCCCGAAGCCCGGATCCAGGCTGCCGAAGCCCTGGCGAGCCAGGCGACCTGGATCGAGGGGGCGCTGGCCAAGGCGGCCGATGGTTTCATCCAGTTGCCCGCCGACGGCCGGTCGGCGGCCTTCTGGGGTTCCGTCAGCAGCGGCGAGATTTCCCTGTCTCGTCGGGACTGGAAATTCCTGCCCCCGGTCGGATCGGATCCGGGACCGGTGGCCGGGTCCGGACTGCTGGCCGTGCCGTCACTGGCCAGCCTCGAGATCGCGACCATGCCCGTGGCACGATCGGACTCCCGCGCGGATTGGGCCCGGGCCGATGCCGAACGGAACGTTTTTTTCGCCTGGCGTCGGAAGATATGTGCTCTGGAGATGGCCGCCCTGATGGCGGGCCCCTGGGATACGGTGGCCATTCTGGATACACGCTGGTGGCGTCTGTTGCCGTCGGGTCCGGGCTCCGGAACCGATACCGGCGGAACGGCGACCGCCGGCAGCAGTGAGGTCGTCAGAAGGGCCACCGAAGGCGTGGGTCGGGCCCTTTCTCTACCTGGCTCCGGACCCCGTGGCGGCCAGGCGGTGGACGGCGGGATCCTGGCCGTGGTCAACGGCTGGTTGATGACTCACGATCCGGATGCGGAACAATTACCGGCGGGTCCTGGTGCCGCCGCCGTCCAGGCCTCGGCGTTGCCGGCCAAAGGTGTGAATATCCTGCTGGGCGATATTGCCCCTACCTGGGAAAGGCTGACTGTCCAGGTCGCCGAAGCCTGGGAAGGGGGTAGGGTGGAGAGCTGGATCCTGCTGGTGGCCGATGCGGTTCCCGAAGGCGCGGCCGACCTGGTGGCCGCCGCCGGCATGGCGGGCATTTCGGTCTGGTCCGCTGACGCGGGCAACTTTGATCCCGCGCCGGTGGTGTGGGTCGAGCCCGAGGATTTCAGTGATCCCGGCCTGGCCCAGTTCCTGGCGGTCCATGCCCCGACCGCCATTGTGGCGGGCGACGTGGCCGACTGGAAACCAGGTGCCGACCGTCAGGCCCAGGAAACGGCTTTGGCGGTGCGATCGATCCTTGATTGCCGGGCCGACACCGTTCTCCTGCACAGTCAGAACCCCGCCGACTCCTGGATCCGTTTCCTGGCCCGGGCCTGTGGGGCCCGGTTGATTGGGGGGACAGGTTCGGTACCAGCTGCTGCCCTCGATGCCCCCGCGCCGTCTGCCGAACAGGTCTGCCTGGATTGTGGCCGGGCCGTAAATGCCACCACCGTGGTGGGACGGTTGCAGGCCCTCCTTTTTCGCTTGCGCACCCTGGTCGTGAGCCGACCGGGCGGTCCCGATGAATCGGAGGGGGAAAAGCCGCCTGGCCGTCAGCTGCTGCCCCTGGCCTGGCTGGGGGATCTGGCCGGCTTGTCCCCGGTGGATGTAGCCGAAGGTGCGGTGATGCTGCGGTGGGCGGCCCGACTCGCGGGTGATTCCCTGTCGGCCGCCGGATCCCTGGCTCAACAGGCCGGTCGGTCCGGCGGCGGTCACACCTTGTTGATCCCCCTGCGCTTCGCCGACATAGAAAACGACCTGGAGAAGATGCAGGAAAACCTGAGGGTGATGCTGCCCCTGTGGCTGGGTCACAGCCGGCCGGGGTTGCTCAACTGGATCGACCTGGACCATCCTCCGGCCCGGATCGATACAGGGGAACTCACCCTTCTGGATGGATATCTCGTTTGCCACGGATCCCTGTTTCCCGATACCGGGCTTACCTATTGCTGCCCGCGAGGCCTTATCCATTCCAGCGAGCGTCTGGTGGGCTGCCGACGCACCCCTGCCGAGGTCATGGAGGAACTGGTCGCCAGGCTCGGTCAATTCCGATCCCGCATCTTTGACCTCATGGCCGGCGCCCTGGAGACGGGGGAGGGCTTCCTGGTCGAAACGGGGTTGACCGATCTGCGCGACGAAGAAAGTTTTTTCCTGGGGTTGGGCGTGGCCCTCGGGTTCTGGCGTTGGATCGGACCGCCCTGTGAAGGGGCTATTCACTTGGTGGACCTGCTGACGGTGGCGGAAAGCCGGACGGTCAAACAGGCCTCCGCCGGTTGGGAACTGGTGCGGGATGAAGCCGCCTTGCGCTACCCCGGCACCGGGGACCTGGTCCCCGCGGGGCAAGGCCGGAATATGCCCCCCGCCGAATCGGGTCGGGGGTTGCGCGGCCTGCGCTCCCTGCTGGCCGGTGGTGCTGAGAAACGCGACGATCTGGATCCGGTGGTGACCCGGGTGACCGAAGCGGTGCGGGGCAAGGGGGAAGGATCGTTTCTGGTTCTCCGTGGCGTGTGCGGTTCCGGGAGACACGAGGCCCTCGGACGAGGGTTGCTGCAGGCCGGCCAGGGCAGCGGTGAGGTGCCCGAGCTGACGATCTACTGTCCTGACGAAGCGGTGGCCGCCATGGCCTGCCGCGAATTTTTGCGCCTCGGTCTTTCCGGTCCCCTGGATGTCCGGGTGCCCAGCGGGGATGCTACGGTTCCGGAGCCTGCCGAGGGCGGAGCCAAACGCGCAGACCCCTCGATGGCCGTGGTGGTCATGTGTGAAGCTCAGCGGTTCGACCCCGACACCCGCTACCGGATCGCGCAGACCGGTCGCCGCCGCCGGTTGATCATGACGGTGGATCCGGTGGCCACCGCCGAGCCCTGGGAACATCTGTTCCTGACCACGCCGCGGTCCGACGATATCGTCGATCTTCCCGGCCAACGCCGCGCGGCGCGCAAGCTGTGGTCCGAAGTCGGGCGCCTGGTTCCGCAGGAGTATCGGCAGACCGGCCACCAGCGGCGGGACAAGGGTGTCCTCATTTCGGACTACGCCGCCAACCTCGACCAGTGCCTTTCGCGGGTGACCCTGGAACATCAATCCGGGAAACTGATGGAGCCCCTGCGAGTGACGGCGCCCATGCCGGGCGACCTCGAGTATCTGGGATCATCCATCCGTGACCGGGGCTGGCTGGCCGTGCTGGAAACGCGCCTGGAAAGCCTGCTGCTGCCCGGTCCGCGGGAATTCCTCGCCGCGGCCACCGATCATCTCGTACTGGGTGGCCATCTGGACCCCGTGCCACCCGGCGGGGACGAGGATGAGGCGGCCTCTTCCGCGCCGGTCCCGGAAGGCCGGCCGGATCTCATGACACCGCGGCTGTTGGGCCCCGAAGGCGCCGCGGCGTGGACATCCTGGATCGAGACGCAGGATCCCGCGGCCGATCCGACCCTCAATGATTTCGCGGAACAGGTGGCACCCACGGCCTGGGGCATCACCTTTCTGGCGCGGCCAGACAACAGGGTACGGGTGATGCGGTTTCTTGAGCAGTACGGGAACGAACCCCTTTCGGCCCTGATGACGTTGCCGCTTTGGGAAGCCTGGTGGTACGGCATGATGGACGATCTCGCCCTCAAGGGGCCCCGGCACCGGAGGCCCCTGGCGGTGCTGACCTCGGCCACCAGACCCTTGGGATCCTCTCTGCCAGGGGCGGCTTACCTCTGCCTGGGGACCGAACCGGAGTCCCAGCACTACGAATCTTTGGTACGGGTCACGGACAGTCTTCTGATCCTGTACCAGGAAAAATCGCCCCTGCCTTCGGAGTCTTCCGAATAGTCCCGACCGGGCTTGACAGGGGCTTGTTTCGGCGTGGGGCAATGACTAGTTTCGAGTTTGTTGAACGTCCGGGAAAACCCCGTTGCGCGAAAGGACCGCCCATGGAACTGCCCTTCGAACCCTACCGCATCAAGGTCGTGGAAAAGATCCAGAGGATCAGCCGCGAGGAGCGGGTGACCCATTTGCGCGCGGCGGGCTACAACCTGTTCAAGATTCCCTCGGAGGCCATCTACGTCGACCTGCTGACCGACAGCGGGACCAGCGCCATGAGCGATCTGCAGTGGTCGGCCCTGATGAGCGGGGACGAGGCCTACGCCTGTAGCAAGTCCTTCGCCGTCTTCGAGAGCACCATCCAGGAGATCTTCGGTTACAAACACGTGATCCCCACGCATCAGGGCCGTGCTGCCGAAGGCATGCTGTTCACGGTGAGCCTGAAGCCCGGAGATGTGGTACCCAACAATATCCATTTCGACACGACCCGGGCCAATGTGGAGCACATCGGCGCCATCGCCCTGGACTGCATCGGCTCCAAGGGTCTCGACCCGGCCGTGGAGGGCCCCTTCAAGGGCGACATGTCCCTTGAAAAACTGCAGGCCGCCTTTGAAAAATACGGGACCGGACGCATCCCCTTCGTCATGTTGACGATCACCAACAACAGCGGCGGCGGCCAGCCGGTGTCGATGGCCAACATGCGCGAGGTGTCCGCCTTCTGCCGCGAGAAGGGCGTGCCGCTGATCTTCGACGCCTGCCGTTTCGCTGAAAACGCCTGGTTCATCCAGCAGCGCGAAGCGGGATACAAGGACCGGCCCATCCAGGAAATCTGCCGGGAGATGTTCGCCCTCGGCCAGGGCTGCACCATGAGCGCGAAGAAGGACGGACTGGCGAACATCGGGGGATTCCTGTGCCTGGACGACGACCAGTGGGCGCAGAACGTCACCAACCTCCTGATCCTGCGGGAGGGTTTCCCCACCTACGGCGGTCTGGCCGGACGGGATCTGGCCGCCGTGGCCCAGGGTTTGCGCGAGGTTCTGGATCCGGACTACCTGGCCTTCCGCATCGGACAGGTCGCACGGCTTGGCAAGCGGCTCGACGAACTGGGGGTGCCCCACCTGAAGCCCACCGGTGGCCACGCCGTCTACCTGGATGCCAGGAACGCCCTGCCCCACATTCCCCAGGCGGAATTTCCGGCCCAGGTGTTCACCGCCGCCCTGTATCTTGAAGGCGCTGTCCGGGGGGTGGAAATCGGCAGCCTGATGTTCGACCACAAGGATCCCGACACCGGCGAGATCGTCCACCCAGCCATGGAACTGGTCCGGTTGGCCATCCCGCGGCGGGTCTACACCCATACCCAACTCGACTATGTGGCCGATTCCTGCGCTCGGGTCATGGAGATGGGGGACAGGCTGCGGGGCCTGGAGATCATCTGGGAACCTCCGGCCCTCCGCCATTTCACCGCCTCGCTGCGGCCGGTCGGCGGCGGCAGGATGATCGCGGAGGGTTGAGGCCTCCATGGAGGAATCCGCTTTCCAGATAACCTTTGTGGGTCAGGCAGCTCCCCTGGCGGCCGAGCTGGAGCCGCTGGCGGAGTCCGCCGTCACGTCCCTTAAATTGACCAGTGATTTTTCCGGCCTGAGAATCTGTGGGGACGATCTGCCGGGACAGGACGATGTCTGGTACCGCCTTCGTCCCGCACATCGCGAGGACCAGCGGCCCATCCTGGTCCTGTTTTGCCACGGGGCCTGTTTCCAGGGGTCCGGCCGCATGGCCGATGCGGTCCGGCCGCCTCGCCCGGTCTGGGAGCAAATGCCTGCGCCGCGTGACGGCATGGATCTGGACCCCGAGGATTTTTCCCGGGAACGGTCCGCCCTCTTTCTTCATCACCACCTGCTGGCGGCCCAGGACATGGTCCGGGGCCGGGTCAGGGGCCGCAATCTGCCGGCGGGGTTGGCCGAAGCTTTTGCCGAGGCCTGGGCGGTCGGCCTCGATGGCCGACTGGCCCGAAAAGGGTTGCCCGGCTACCCCTTGGCCGAACGGCGGGCCCGCTTTGCCCGGGTTTTTTCCCCGGCGGGGATTCTGCTGCCGGATCACTGGCAGGTTTTCCAGTCCCTCTGGGATGGCGCGCTGACCGGGCAGAAGGAAGTCCTGGATGTCGTGAAAAGGCTGCCGGGTCTTTGATTTAGAGCCCGGTCACCGGGAATCCCTGCGCCGGGGACACCCTGCCGTCGCAGGCCTCGGGAATGGATTTGCTTTTTGGGTCCGGATGCCCCAATTTCATGTGGTCGAAGGCAACCGTTGACGGTTTATAGGTCCGGACGTAAAGTTCGGAATTCTGGTGTTGTTAGACCGGTTTTTTCGAATTCCGCCTTGCTTCCCACCTGCAAGGCCGGTGTGCATACCTTCTGGGAGGTTGGTTCATGTTCGGTGTTTCTTCCACGCGTCGCTGGGTTTCGGTCATGCTGCTCGGCCTGCTCCTCGTGACCTTTGTCGGTCTTGCCGGATGCGGGAAAAAGGAAGAAGTGGACCCCTATGTCTACGATTCCCTGCGCAGGGTCACCCGGGGTGACACCCTGACCGCTACGTTCCTGTTCGAGATCGACGCTCCCGAATTCGAATTCGTCCGGGGCAACACCGCCATCGTGCGCGACGGGAACCTCCTGGAATTCCTGGTCGCCGAGGATCTGGAACACAATTACCGGAACCTGTCCGGCACCCTGCTGGGTGTCAAAAAGACCTTCTCGCCGGCCCCGACCCATTACGTGGTCCAGCGCATCAAGCGCGGCGGCGTGGTGGAGGCCGACAGTCTGCCCGTGCCTGCCAGCTACACGCTGCCCACGCTCCTGCGTGCGGGCGCGATCGACCTCGAAACCCCAGGCGCCCCGTTGCCCGATCTCGGCTGGAAGTCCGGCCCCATCAAGGAGGCGCGTGCGACCTTCCTGCCCGAGGAGGAAGACGGCGACCTAAGGCCCATCCAGACGGGGATCGATAAATTCGTCTACATGCCCCGACATGACCTGGCCGATTCGGCGCGAGCCAATCCTTCCGCCGAGGACTTTGCCTGGTACGCGGTGTTCCCCGAATCAGCCGTCGAAATCACCGAGCTGACCAGCGGTGCCGAGTGGATGCTGCACCTGCTGAAGTCCCAGGATCTGCCGCTGATCGGATCATTCTCCATGCTCACGCTCGAGGACGAGTACGCCAAGCGCAAGATCGATCACGAGGGCCTCGGCCACGTGGTCGGCACCATGAAGATCAACTGGTTCAAGTACGCCAACACCTTCGTGGAAGGCTCCGAGCGGGACATCTAGTCCCGTTTGGTTCTGAAATCGGTCCAGAATCCGGTTCCGAATTTGGTTCGAAATCCGGTCCGGTCTTAAAATCAAAGAGCGGGCTTCCCTGAGGAGCCCGCTCTTCTTTTTACCTTTTCTTTTCCGGTCACTTCGTCAGACGAGAATTTCCATCAGGCGCGCGTCACGCAGGACCGCCTTCGCGGGTGCCTTGGACTTCTTGTCCAGGCTGCTGGTCTTGAACTTGTTAGCCACCATGCCGACCATCACTCCGTATTCGCCGGCGAGAAGCATTTCCGTGGCCCGGTGGCCCAGGCGCGAGGCGAGGATGCGGTCGTAGCCCGAGGGGGAGCCGCCGCGCTGGACGTGGCCCAGCACGACCATCCGGACACTGCGCTTGAGTCGTTCCCTGATCTCGTAGGAGACGTAGGTGGCTTTGCCGGCGCCCTCGGCCAGGATGATGATGGCGTGTTGTTTGCCTCTCTGGTAGCCCTTGGCGATGTTGCGGCACAGGTCGTCCAGGTTGTAGGGGATCTCCGGCAACAGGACTTCTTCGGCGCCGGTGGCGATGGCGGTCTGGGCGGCCAGGAGCCCGTACTCGCGACCCATGACCTCGATCACGAAGATGCGGCCGTGGCTGGTGGCCGTGTCCCGCACCTTGTCCACGGCGTCGATGGCGATGTTCAGGGCGGTGTCGAAGCCGATGGAGATGTCCGTGCCGGGTATGTCGTTGTCGATGGTGGCCGGAATGCCGACGACCGGCAGGTCGAACTCCTTCATCAGCTTGGTTCCGCCCCGGAAACTCCCGTCCCCTCCGATGATGACCATCCCGTCTAGCTTGAGCTTGTCCAGGGCCCGGCGCACCGGCACGTCGCCCACATCGGTGGCGAACTCCGGGTAGCGGAAGGTCCTCAGAATGGTACCGCCCTGGGACAGGATGCCGCTCACCTCGCGTGCCGTCAGATTGGTGGACGCTCCTTCGGAGAGCCCGCGCCAGCCACGCTTGATGCCGACGACTTCCACGCCTTCGCGGCTGGCGGTGCGGACCACCGCCCGGATGGCGGCGTTCATTCCCGCGGCGTCCCCGCCTCCTGTCAGTACTCCGATTCTCTTCATGCCTTGTCTCCCGGGTCGGTTGTCGGTGATGATTTCTGGGAATCGTAGACCCCTGATTGGCGGGCCCGGCGCCGGTCGTGCCACCGGCGGATCTGCTCCATGCGTTCGGCCAGTTCGGTCTCGAAGCCGCGCTTGCCCGGTTGATAGTAGTCGGTGCCCCTGAGGGAGTCGGGCAGACAGCTCATGGAGGCGATGCCGTCGTCGGTGTCGTGGGCGCAGACGTAGCCGTCGCCGAAACCGATGTCCTTCATCAGGCGTGTGGGGGCATTGCGCAGATGCAAGGGTACGGGCGGGTTGTGTCCTCGGGCGACCTCGCCCGACGCCTTCTTGTAGGCCCGGTACAGGGCGTTGCTCTTGGGGGCGAGGGCCAGATAGACCACGGCCTGCGCCAAGGCCAGCGCCCCTTCGGGCATGCCGATGAAATGCACGGCGTCGCGCGCGTCCAGGGTTCGTCGCAAGGCCTCGGGTTCCGCCAGGCCGATGTCCTCGCTGGCGAAACGCACCAGGCGGCGGGCAATGTAGAGGGGATCCTCGCCGCCTTCCAGCATGCGGGTCATCCAGTACAGGGCCGCCTGGACATCGCTGTTGCGCAGCGACTTGTGCAGGGCCGAAATGATGTTGAAATGTTCCTCGCCGGCCTTGTCGTAACGGGCGGGACGCGTCCGCAGCAGTTCGCCCAGGTTTTCGACCGAGAGTTTCTCTCCTTCACCCAGCGGGGCAAAGCCGGCATCGACGGCGGCGGCCGCGGTTTCCAGAAGCCCCAGGGCGACCCTGGCGTCTCCTTCGCAAATCTCCGCCAGCATGGCCAGCGCTTCGTCCGACAGGTCCAGCCTCCCGCCCAGGCCGCGGGGATCGGTCAGGGCCCGCTCCAGCAGCACGGTGACCGCGTTCGGAGAAAGGGGAGCCAGGACGAAGAGCCGGGTGCGGGAGATGAGCGCGCTGTTGATCTCGAAACTGGGATTTTCGGTGGTGGCGCCGATCAGGGTGACGTCGCCCCGTTCGACCCAGGGCAGCAGGGCGTCCTGCTGGGCCTTGTTGAACCGGTGGATCTCGTCCAGGAAAAGGATCGTTCTTTTTCCGGTGGCCCGTTTCAGTTTTTCCGATTCGGCCATGACAGCTTTGAGCTCCTTGGAACCCACCGCGACGGCGCTGTATTCCAGGAAGCGGGCCTGGGTATGGCCGGCCACCAGGCGGGCCAAGGTGGTCTTGCCGCATCCGGGGGGGCCCCAGAGCAGGAGCGAGGGCAACGAATCACCCTCCAGGAGGAGGCGCAATGGTCCGCCGGTTCCCAGCAGCTCCTCCTGCCCGGCGACCTCGTCCAGGGTGGCCGGGCGCATGCGGTCCGCCAGGGGAGTGGAGCCGGAGCCGGAACCGACCCCGGTACTTCCGGGGACGTCGCCGCTGTCGTGGGTGTCGAAGAGGTCAACCATCATGCCGCACATTCTAACCGTATGGACCCCGCTGGCAAGGTGAAGCTGTTGACGTTGGCCCCTTTCTGACGCTACCCTTGACTGGAAATCCCTTTAGAGAAGGAGCAACATCCATGGCCACGGCCATTCTCATCATCCTGGACGGGCTCGGGGTGGGGGGCGCCCCCGACGCCGCCGAGTACGGGGACGCCGGCAGCGACACCCTGGCCAACATGGCCGCCAGCGTTGGCGGGCTCGAGGTTCCCAACCTCAGGTCGCTGGGGCTCGGCAATCTCCACAGCATCGAGGGGGTGGCTCCGGCGGTCTCGCCGACAGGCGCCTTCGGCCGCCTGGAAGAGGTGTCGGCCGGCAAGGATTCCACCACCGGACACTGGGAACTGATGGGCCTGGTGACCGAAATTCCCTTTCCTACCTATCCCGACGGATTTCCCCCGGAGGTGATCGGCGAGTTCACGCATCTGACCGGATACGGAGTGCTCGGCAACAAGGCCGCCAGCGGAACCGTGATCATCCAGGAACTCGGCGATGAACATCTGCGAACAGGGAAACTCATCGTGTACACTTCGGCCGACAGCGTGTTTCAGATCGCGGCCCACGACGCGGTCTGCAGTCTGGAGGAACTCTACCGGGTCTGCGAGATCTCCCGCGACATGCTGCAGCCCCCCCATCAGGTCAGCCGGGTGATCGCCCGACCTTTCACGGGACCGTCAGGAGCTTTCGAGAGGACGCCCTACCGCCACGACTACGCCCTGGACCCGCCGGCGGGCATGGTGCTGCCGGACCTGCAGAAACACGGCGTGAAGGTGATGTCGATCGGAAAAATCTATGACCTCTACGCCGGAGTAGGGATCGATGAAACCTTTCCTTCCAAGAGCAATGCCGAGGGCATGGCGGAGATGGATCGGCTGCGGGCTACGACCGGGGACACCGATACCCTTCTCCTGTTGAACCTGGTCGATTTCGACATGCTGTGGGGACATCGCAATGATCCGGAGGGTATGAAGCGGGGCCTGGAGATTTTCGATGCCTGGCTGGGGAATTTTCTCTCGGTCCTGGATGAAGGTACGCTGCTGTTGTTGACCGCGGACCACGGCAACGATCCGACCACCGTCAGCACCGATCATTCCCGGGAGCATGTGCCCTTGTTTGCCTATCTGGCT
>RCNG010000385.1_pt1 | contig 19726 bp, 14 predicted proteins | sample 2041371 | NCBI WGS metagenome assembly RCNG01 (sample SAMN09708227, study PRJNA481090) | Marine sediment metagenome, whole genome shotgun sequencing project. | biome: marine sediment; feature: ocean; material: sediment; isolation source: Sewage treatment plant 1 marine sediment (STP1) ... | reverse complement strand
GGTCTGGGAAGGCCTGCACGTGGACACGCAATCCGAACACGTCCTCGAGGCACGGCGCACGGTCCTGGACCTGATCCTTTCCGCCCATCCGAATGCGAAGCCCGTACAAGAGCTTGCGGCACGTTACGGCATCACCGAACCGAGCTATAAAGGTGACCCCGGAGACGACTGTATCCTTTGCGGCCTGTGCGTGAGAGTCTGCGATCAGGTGGTGGGCGTTTCGGCGCTCGGCTTCTCCAGCCGCGGGCCGGCGCGCAAGATGGTCTCTCCCTTTCTCGATCCGTCACCCACCTGTATCGGATGCGGTTCCTGTGTCTACGTCTGCCCGACCCAGTGCCTCCACATCGCGGACGAAGGAAACAAGCGGGTCCTGTACAAGCAGAACCGTGAGAACGTCTTCAAGGAGTTCGAGCTTCTCGCCTGTCCGAGCTGCGGAAAACACTTTCTGCCCAAAGAACAGCTCGACTACGTACAGAAGAAGTTCAAGCTCCCTCGGAAGATCGCCCAGACGTGTTCTACCTGCGGCGGCCCGAGAGTGTAGTTGTCCCGCACGCGAATAGCGCTATCTTTTCCTGCGCCACAGCACGAATCCCAGAAGGAAGGCAACGGGCAGAGCGTAGAACAGGAGATTCGCGCTTCGGTCGATCCCACCCGCCTGTGGATTCACCGTAGTACATCCTCCTGCGGCGCAGTCGATCACCTCCTGGACAGGCTGACATCCGTCTGTTGCGATGTCCACGGCGAAGGGAAGGATGAGTACGCCATCTCCCCCCGGTGTTTCGAAGAAGCCGGCGATAATGCTTTCGATATTCAGGGCCCAGTTGACCAGGCCACTGATGATCCCGTTCAGCCAACTCCCGATCCCGAGGACGTCCCCTGTCGGAAAGAGGTGAAGGGTGAAGCCGCTCAGGTTTGCGTCCGTATTCTCCAGTGGGTTGAGGACGTCGCAGCCTCCGGACACGCAGATGTCCGCGGTCTGGGTCACCAAGGCGCTCGAGAAGCTCATGCCGAAACTGTGCCCGCTCAACAGAAGGTTGATGCCCTCCCGCTCTCCGACACACAGTCCTACGTCAGCCCAGCATATGGGATACGCACCCGCGCAGACGCCCTCGCAGACGAGCCATATGGGGCCGCAAACGACTTCGCATCCCCACCAGGTGCAGCAGCTGTTGTAGCTGCTGTCGCACCCGCTCACGCACGAGTTGTACTCAGCATCGCAATTTCTGCAAGCGGCATGGCTCATGCTGGTTGACAGATTCGTGTTCCAGCCGGGGATCGTGAGATCCACCTCCAGGGACCCGAGGCCCGGCGTAACGATGAAGTCCGCCCCCCCCAGATCGATCAAACTGTCCAATGTGGTATACAAGGTATGTCTGTACAAGAGGTTAACGCTCGCACTGCTGGTGTTGCTGACGTCGATTGCACCGAGCGTGTCGATCAGTGCGTTCAACAGGGTCGGATCCACGGTGGGCCGGAAAGGCACTGCCGCCGGATCCGTATCACAGACGGTGGTTGCCCGTGTCTCCGTACTCGATGCCAATCCAAGAAGACAGGAGACCAGCGCGAGAATGAAGACGATGCCGTGGTTTTTTGCATAAAAACTCGCTCTGTTCATAGTAATCCTCCTTTCTTGTATGTGGACAGTGACGGGAACGGAATACGATTCTTCGCCTCGGTGCGCGCCCTTGTTACAGCCCTGCGCTTCAAGGGCTGGGTTCATACTGGGCGGAGAGATCGGCGAGCCTTATCTGTTTTTCGTCAAAGCTCAGATACTGGTCATTGAGGATCGCCTCACTTTCGCTCCGATATGCCTCAAATGCGGATCTCCTCTCTGCCTGGGCCGCCAGGACCTGCTCGACCCTCTCGAGCGTCTCGGATGGCAGTTCCTCGCGGTACAGATCCAGGATTACAGCCCTGCGTTCCTCTTCGGACATGGTCCCAACGCTCTCGCCGTACCTCTCCCGGAGCCTCTGGTCCAGCTCGCTGCGGCGCTCATCCGCGAAGCTCACGTAGCTGCCCCGGGAAGCCAGCTCGACCTGGAGGGTATTCCGGCGGCCGATGATTTCTGCTTGCTTCTCGACTTCCGTGAGGCCCGTGTCCTCTGCGATGGCTTTTTCCTCCAGCTTGTACCGGGTGTAGGCCTCTTTCTCGAAGAAGAGGCGCTCCGCCGTTTCTTCTCCGAAGGCGTCTCTGCGTGCCTTGACGACATACTCGAACCTGTCCTCCGGGCTCATCCCATCCAGTTCGTCGGTCGCCAGGGCCTCTTCTAACCGCCGATACCCGTCGAGCATCTTCAGGGCTCCTTCGGCGTTCTCGTCGATGAGCCGTTGCTCTAACGCTGCATACAGATCTTCTCCTTCAAGCTCCTGTGTCTCGAATTCCTTGACCCGTTCTTTCAGCAGGTTGAAGTCTCTCTTGGCAGCGGACCGGGCGCGCGGCTCCGGATCCTCTAAAGGGGCGAAACGCTCAACCTTGAGGATCTCTTGAAAGACTTCCCAGACGCTCTGAGACTCCCGGGCCTGCTGCCGGTCCGTAGGGATGGATACGGTGTAATGCCGATCGCCGGTTGCCGGGTCCTTTGTTTCACTCAGGGACACGTGTCCGGGGACCGTCTTGGAGTTCTCGTCGTTGCCTCTTTTCGAAGCCCATATCGCACCCATGGCCAAGGCAATGACGAGCATTCCAAAGACCAAAAGCATGGGCCTGCTCAGGGATCCTCGTTGCGAAATGAGATTTGTTTTCATCCCAGATTATTCCTCCCGTCGTCCTTCTATGAATAGACCGGAACGACCGGTTAGCCCGGGAATGCAGTTTTAAAATAATGCGGCTGGGGCCTATTGGGCCATTACTCACGCTCGAAAAGCATGGGACCGACTCATGATGAAGTGGATCAGACATCACCGGATAGTGAAGCCTATAACACGCTTGTTCTGACGGGTCAAGAAAAATGCTAATAATCGGAAACCCGTTCTGTAATTTGGCTGCTAGCTTGCTTTCTACTCTGCACCCACACTCGGCAAGAGTCCCTGGATACTGCTAGAGACTAGATGTGGGGGGGGCTCTCTCGGACGAAAAGCGAAACAGAAGTTACTCAAGATGGTGATTCTACAGTTCTTGCACCTGTCAGTTACCCAACTATGCCGGCTCCCCTGGATTCCAGCGTGCGCGGGAATGAGGTCTTCCTTCAGCCCTGCAGCTTTCTCGCCAACAGGTCCTTGTATGCCCCTGTGAGCGTGATGAACTGTTCGTGGGTGCCGCCTTGATCGGGGTGGTGCTCGAGGGCCTTCTTTCTGTAGTGCTGGGTGAGATGCTTCAGGCTGAGCTGCGCGAAGGAATCCTGGGGGATGTCGAGTGCCTTGCAGGCCTCTTCGATGGGTAGTCGGGGACGACGGCCCGTCGCCTTCCGATGGCTTCGGTGACGGTGCATGAAGTCCTGGATATAGTCCCATTCCGGGTGAATCGCCCGGAACTCGTTGTCAAAGTACATGATCACATACCGGACGAGAACCGGGTCCAGCCCGCTGCCGTCTTCCTCGTCCGGGAAGAGCAAGGGGTCGGCCTGGAGGCGGCATACTTCTTCCAGGAAGCCTTCGTCCATCGTGCCCGGGTCCATGGCCTGCGGATACCCGGCCGCCAGAGGGCTGGAGAAGAAACGCTGAAGATTGAAGATGAAATAGACATACATCCTGCGTTCGTCCGACCGCAGCGTGGCCTCCATCCCCTCGATCATCTGCTCGATCTCGTCACGTGACTTTCGCAACAGTCGGTTGTAGGCACGCATCGGGCGAGAGGACATCTTCCTCAGGTCGTCTGCCCCGTAACGCAGGAAATAGAGCCGGCTCTTGTCGAAGAGGTGGAGGTGCCTCTGGAGTTCGGCCAACTCGCTCAAGGCAACCCGGCCTCCTTCCTTTCCCGAACGCCCGGACGAGTGCTTCTGAATGATCCTTCGGACCGCCGGGTCGAGGAAGGGCCAGAAGACCTCCTCCAACTCTTCCTGGCCGGCCTCTACCCCCTTTTCTCGAAGCGCATCCTCGATCGCCTCGTCGATGTAGTACGCGGTCCGGGTCGGGGCGTGAATCCACTGCCCAGGGTCCTCGCCAAGGGCCGCGAGATCCCTGCTCTTCCAGCAAGTTCCGTCAAGATACGACTCACGGATGAAGTAGTGTGTCTTCCCGTCTTTGGTCTGTCTGGCCAGGTACACGAGGCAAGCTCCCTGAAAGAATGTCTTCTTTCCTAAAGGATGCTTGAACCGGCAGGGAGTTTCAAGGCGTGTGCTTTTTGGGGCGGCGGCTAAACGATTTAGGTCCCTTTACCGATACCATAGGTGTACAAGGGACCGGTAGAAGAAGGAGTTATCCATGAAATTCAAGGGATTACCATACTGCCTGGGCCTGCTGAGCCTGTTGATCCTCCTCGGCGGGGCACCCTGCGCAGATGCCGAGGAACGGTACCACGCATGGAGCGCGGGGCTTCGAGGAGGTCCCTCGATCCTCACGCAAGATGCCGTGAGTAACACGAACATCGAGGGGCAGGTCGGACCGATCTTCAACGGCGTGATGGTCTACGACCTCAACAAATACGTTTCGCTTGGTCTCGAGGCGGAGTGGGAACAACACAAGATCGACCAGGCTGCCCTCACACTGGGGGACGCTTCCACCGCCTCTCTGTTCTTCCGTTTCGAAGGCCACCTCGAAAGGACCCAGCCGATCTCTCCCTACGTCCTGTTGGCGGTTGGATACAACCTGAATTCCTTCAGTGAAGAGGACGCCTACCTGGCCGAGTGCGGAGCGGACTGCAATGTCGACATCGACAATACCTTCTCACTCAAGGCGGGCTTCGGAGTGGACCTGTTCGTGCTCTTCGAAAATGCCGCCATCAACTTCGAAGTGGCGTGGAAGTACAACAAGGCAGATATAGACTTCATCTCGGGCGGGGACGTCGCGGCTTCAGATGACTACAACGGAAGCGCCTTATACCTGCTCATCGGTTTCCGGTATCACTTTCCCGTTTCCCCCTTTGATTGATATCCCCGTTCAGTGGCTTGTGGCGAGTGGCCGGTGGCGTTCGTGCCCGTGCCCGTGTGCGTGCCCGTGTCCGAAAACAGCTGCTAAAGGTCGCTCCCATTCCCCACGCCCCACCTGGATCCCCGCTTTCGCGAGGATGACAGTGAGTGGGGCTGAGGGATTCCAGCGTGCGTGGGAATGACGGCTCTCATTCGCCTTTGCCCTTCTACCTTCAACCTTTTGCCTCTTTCTCCAGAAAACGGGGCCGGAAGGTGTAGATGAGACAGGGCAGTAGGGTCAGGGTGGCCATCGAGGCGGTGATCATGGTCAGCGTGATGAAAACGCCGAAGTAGATTTGCGGGATGAAGGAACACAAGACCAGCGCCAGGAAACCCAGGCCCACTGCGGTCGCATTGTAGATGATGGCCCTTCCCGCCGTGCTCGCTGTGGCTTCCAGGGCCCGGCGCACCCCTTCTTCTTTTCCCTTGATCCTCAACATATTCAGGAAATGGATCGCATAGTCGATGCCGATCCCCAGGGCCACACTGCCGATGAGGGCGGTCCCGGTTTGCAGCGGAATTCCTGCCAATCCGAGGATGCCGAAGTTGATGAAGACGCACAGCATGAGAGGCAGGATCCCGAACAGCCCGCCGATAAACGAGCGAAGGATCAGGGCCACCAGGCAGAAGACAACGATCGTGGAGGTAATGATGCTCTCGATCTGGCCTCGAATCGTCAGGTCATCGATCAGCTTTCCGATGACCGCGGCTGCCGTCATGTGGATCGAAAGCCGGGTGTTTTCGTCGTTGTACGCTTCCACGTTCTGAATCATCTTGCCCGCATACCGTGTGCTCCCGGATTTGAGGAACACGGAAATACATCCCTGTCTGTATTCGTCGTTGACCACGTCCTCCATGTCGGACGGGTCCCCGGACAGGGAGTACAGGAGAAGGCACTGTGCAACCAGATCCCTTGTATCCGGTACCCGATAGAAACCGGGATCATCTCCGTGTAGGGCCTGGTTCATCCGCTTCAGGTAATCCACAAGGCTCGTCGTCCCCCCCACGTGGGGCAAGCTCTCTACATAACGTTGCAGCGCCTCGATCTTCGTGAGCAGGTCGGGATCCTTCAGCGCATCCGGTTCTCCTCCATCCACGATGATGTTCAGGACTGAAGACCCGTTGAAATGCTCGTTGATCATCCGGTCCGACTTCCGGATGTACGTGGATTCCTTGAACTGCGTGATGTAGTCGCTTTCCGGGTAGATTCGCATCGTGCCCACGAGACACACGATCCCGAACAGGCAACTGAGAACGTAGACGGTACGCCTGTGACGAATCACGCTCCGAACATACCAACGAAGGAACCTTCCCAGGCCCCCCCTCGTCGATCGGCTCGCCGGCACCATGCCGATCTTTATCCGGCCCATCGAAACCGCCAGGATCGCCGGGATGAGCGTTACGCTGCAAAGCAGAGCCACCCCTGTCCCGAAGGCGGAGAAGAGGCCGTACTGCTTGATCGGCACAACCTCGGAGACCCCCAGGGAGGCAAACCCGCCCATGGTCGTCAGTCCCGCCATGACAACGGCGTAGCCCACCTGGGATACGGCCCGGACAAGGGCCTCTTCCCGGTCCTGTGACCGGTGCGCATTGTGCAGGAAGTGAAACAGAATGTGGATTGTGTAGGCCGTACCGACTGCCGTCAGGAGCACGGGCAGGTTGCCGGATAACGGGTTCAGGGGAATGCCCACCAGGGCCATGAAGCCCATGGTCCAAAGGGTGGAGACAATCACGGTCAGCAAGGGCAGCAGAACGCCCAAGAGCCTTCGAAAGGAGAGCCAGAGGCACAAGATCACAACCAGATATACCACCGGGATCATGCGCTCGAGATCCGTGACGATCGCTTCCGAGATACAGACCTCGATGGCCGTCATCCCGGCCACGAACACCTCCTGATGAGGCAACGCGGCACCCTCAATCGTCTCCATCAGCTTGTAGTAGATCTGCTTGCGCGACGCCTCCCTGATGTCACTTCCGTAACGGACCAGCATGGCGGTTGCCTTGCCGTCCCGGGAGACCATGTTGCCCAACAGGAAGGGCCATTGCCGTATCTTCTCCTCGATGCCGCGCAGCCAACCCGGGTCGGAGGAAACCTCCTCGTAAAGGGGTGCTACCGTCATGCCCTCCGGATCGCCCTCTATGTAAGGGAATTCGTAGAGGCTCACCACACCGGTAACGTTGTCGATATCCTCGAAGGACTGGCTAAGGTCTTTCACAAGCTGCAGCGTATCGGGCTGAAAGACGCCACCCTCTCTCTCGTCCACCACTCCGACCATGAAGAAACTGAAGAGGCTGAACATCTCGCGCATGTCGAGATAGAAGACAACTTCAGGGTGATCCGCAGGGACAAAAACCTCTACCGCCGGGTTGACTCTGAGGTTCCTCATCTCCAGGCCGAAGAAGAGCGTGACGAGGCAGAAGGCAATGATGATCTTCTTCGGATGCCGAAGCATCCATCGGGTGACGGCTTCCATCCGATCGAGTCCTTCGCGACGTTGAGCAATCGTTCAGTGCCTTGGGCTGCACCCTTGGGGAGGTACCGAAGTATATGAAGCGACCGGGAGCCGTGTCAATCCGATCTTCTGCGCAACACGAACTTTGGCCGGAAGGTATAGATGAGACAAGGCAGCAGGGTGAGGGTGGCCGTCGAGGCGGTGAGCATGGTCAGGGTAATGAACATGCCGAACTGCATCACCCCGATGAACGAGGAAAAGGCCATCACGAGGAAACCCAGGCCAACGGCTGCTGCATTGTAGAGGATAGCCCTACCCGCCGTTGCGCCCGTCGCTTCCTGGGCTTTCTCGATCCCCTCTTCCTCTCGGGCCTGGATTCTGGACATGTTCAGGAAATGGATGGCGTAGTCGATGCCGATCCCGAGCGCGATGCTTGCGACGATCGCGGTGCCTGTTTGCAGGGGGATTCCACCCCACCCGAGGATCCCGAAGTTGATGATGATGCAGAGAAGAAGAGGCAAGATCGCGAAAATCCCGCCCACGAAGGAGCGGAGGATCAGTGCCACCAGGCTGAACACGACGATCGTGGACGTGATGATGCTCTCGATCTGACCCCGGATCGTAAGGTCGTCCGTTACCTTACCGATGACCATGGCGGCCGTCATGCCAATCGGGAGCTGCGTGTGCTCTTCGTTGTATTCCTCGATCTTCTGAATCATCCATCCTGCATATCGCGTGCTTCCTGTTCTGAGGGAGACGGCGATACAGCCCATGCTGTAGTCGTCGTTGATCGCCTCTTCCAGGTCCGACTCGTCCCCGGACATGGAGTAGAGGAGAAGACACTGCGCAACCATTTCTCTCGTATCCGGTATCCGCAAGTATTCCGGCCGGTCGGCGTGCAGGGCCTGATTCATCCGCTTGATATAGTCCGCAATGCTGATCGCCCCACCGACGTGGGGCAGGCCCTCCACGTAACGCTGCAACGACTCCACCCTTTTCAGGACATCCGGGTCTTTCAACCCGTCCGGGTCGCCCACGTCCACGATGATGTCCAGGACGGAAGAACCGTTGAAATACTGATTGATCATCTGGTCCGATTTGTAGATGTACGAAGACTTCTTGAACTGGGTGATGTAGTCGCTCTCCGGGTAGATAAGCAGCCCGCCCGCCAGAAAGCCGATCGTCAACAGCAGGCAGATCGCATAGACGAAGCGGCGGTATCGGATCATGTTCCGAACATACCAGCGAAGAAACCTGTCGAGCCGCCTCCCGCTCGTTGGCTCATCCGAAACGGCCGCCGGCAGGCGGATCCTGTTCATGGAAAGCTTCAGGATGGCCGGGATCAGGGTGACGCTCGTAATCAAGGCCACCCACGTCCCAAAAGCGGCGAAGAGCCCAAGATGCCGGATGGGGACGACATCGGAAACAACCAACGAGGCAAACCCGCCCACCGTTGTCAGTCCTGCCATGGCGACCGCAGAACCCACCTGAGAGACGGCCTGAACAAGGGCCTCTTCTCGGTCCGCCGTCTGGGCGACCCTGTGGAGGAAATAGAAGAGAATATGGATCGTATACGCGGTGCCAACCGCCGTCAGGAGTATGGGAAGGCTGCTTGTGAGGGTGTTCAGGGGGACATTGAGAAGGGCCATGAGGCCCATCGTCCAAAGGGTGGAGATGATCACCGTCAGCAGGGGCAGCACCACGCCCAGGCGCCTTCGGAAGGAGAGCCAGAGGCACAGCATTACGACAGCGTAGACCGCGGGAAGCAAACGCTGGAGATCCCGGATGATCGAGTCGGAGAGGCAGGTCTCGATGGCCGACATCCCGGCCACGAACACCTCTTGGTGGGGCGTTTGGGTGGTCCGGATCGTGTCCATGGCCTGGTGGTAAACTCCCCTGCGCAGCTCCGGTGTACTGTCTCTTGCGTATCGGACCAGCAGTGCCGCGGCCTTGCCGTCTCTGGAGACCAGATTGCCCAGGAGCAGGGGCCATTGCCGGACCTTTCCCTCCAGGCCGGCGAGCCAGGCCGGATCGCTGGAGACCTCCGTATAGAGAGGCCTGACCGTCATCCCCTCCTCATCGCCTTCGATGTACGGAAACTCGTAGAGGCTCAAGACCTTCGTGACGCCCGGGATTCCCGCGAAGGCCTGGCTGAGATCCTTTACGATCTGCAGGGTGTCGGGCCGATAAACCCCCTTTTCTCGCTCGTCCACGACGCCCACGATGAAGTAATTGAACAGGCCGAAGACATCCCGCATCTCCTTAAAGAAGACGACCTTCGGGTGATCTTTGGGCACGAAGATATCCACGGAGGGGTCAACGGCCAGGTTCTTCATCTCGAAGGCGAAGTAGGCCGTGACGAGACAGAAGGCAAGGACGATCATTTTCGGATACCGTAGCATCCACCGGGTCATGGTTACGATCAAAAGGAACCCTTCCCTACCGGGATGAACCGTGAAATCGTGCAGTAGGCACACATCAGTAGGCACACATGGGGAGGCATGGAAGTATAGAAGGCAACCGGGCGAGGTGTCAATCCGGACGGGCTCTGTTTTCGTTGACTCGGATGCACGGGCCGTACCATAATGAAATGGTAACCGAGCCCGGAGGGACCGAATGCCCGACTATTCCCAGAAACACCCGAAGATCACGACCCTGCCCCTGCTGACCGATCAGTCCGAGCTGCTGGACGCGTTGATCCGCTCTTCGCGCTGGAAGAAGCCGATACTCGTCATTCCTTCCCTGGCCTCGGAATACAACCTTCCCGAGACGCGCCCGATCTTCGAGAACATTGTACGGGAGCTGAAGGGGGCATCGTATCTGCAAAGGATCGTCATCGGGCTGGATCAGGCCACCGAGGACGACGTGGCCCTTGCCCGGGAGATCCTGCTCGAGAACGGTGTGACGAATTACTTCCTCCAGTGGAACGACGGACCCGGATTCGGCGGCCTGTACGCCCTGCTCCAGGAGAACGGCTTTGACCTGAGCACCCGGGGCAAAGGCCGGAACGTCTTCATGAGCTTCGGCGTGGCCCTTGCCCTGGAGGCCACAGCCGTGGGGCTCCTGGATGCGGATATCCGCAATTTTAGCAGGGTCCAGCTCGACCGGATCTTCTTTCCGGTGCAGGTTCTCAACTACCAGTTCTCCAAGGCCTTCTACGCCCGCTGGACCTCGGCGGGCATGTACGGCCGGGTCAAACGGCTGCTCGTGGACCCCCTGCTGCTCACCCTGAAGCGGCGATTCACGGATTCGAACGAAGAGAAGATGCTTCGGCTGATCGACTTCCTGTCTCTCTTCAACTACCAGCTTTCCGGGGAGATCGTCATCAGCCGGGAGCTGATGCAGCGAATGCGGGTTGCCCTGAACTGGGGTATCGAGATCTTCACGCTGATCGAGGTCTACCGGAAGGCGAACCAGAACCAGGTGGCCCAGGTCGACTTCAGCCACACCGCCTTCGAGCACAAGCATCAAAAGGTCTCCGGCAAGGCCACAGGAGGCCTGCAAAAGATGTCGATGGACATCATCTATACCCTGCTGAACGCGCTGATCATCGAAGAAGGCCTGGAGGTGTCCGAACACTTCTTCCGGGATCTGGCCATCACCTACGAGAGCATCGCAAAGGATCTGATCAAGAAGTACTCGGACACGGCACGGTTCAACAACATTCCCTACGATCGAGATGCAGAAGAGGAAATGGTCATGGGCCCGCTCAAAGAGGGGATCGTGAATTCCGCAGACTACTTCCTCGAGCCGCGCAACATGGCGAACAAGTTCCTGCGTTTCACCTCGTCCAACCCGGAATTCAAGCCGTACAACGACCAGGGCCTCCAGCAGACGATCCTGGAGGTTGCCGAGCGGATTCGTAAGCTGCCCTCCGTACACGGGGAGACCCCCTCCTGGGAACGGGTGCAGGAGAAGTGCCCGGACATCATTCTTCGCATCATCGACGTAATCGAATCAGAAAAAGAGAGATGGGGGCCCAAGGGTGGTTCCGACTGAGCCCGCCACAAGAACGAAACGGCGCAGCCCCGATAAGCGAAGCATGCAGATCCTTTCCCAGACCGAAGGGGGAATCCGCACCGTTCTGTACCTCACGCTCACCGGGAACGACAGGTGGGTGCCCGGTGAGGAAATCTGCCGGACCCAAGAGATTCCGCCCTCCTTCCTGGCCAAGATCACGCGCCCTCTCGTCAAGCGAGGGATCCTTTCTGCCGTGCGGGGGGTGGGAGGCGGGTTCCGTCTCGGGAGGCCCCCGGACACGATCTCCATGCTGGAGGTGATCGAGACCCTGCAGGGGCCTCTGAATTTCAACGAATGCCTGATCGGGCCGGGCTCGTGCGAGCGCGCCGGCCTTTGCCCGGTCCATCCGGTCTGGAAACAGATCAAAGACGGTACCGAGCGGATCCTCGCCATGTGGACCTTCTCCGATCTGGCGAGACAGTCCCGGTCGCAGGACACTCCGCAGCTCTAAGAAGGAACGGAAAACATGAAAGGCTATGTTCACGTCTACACGGGCAACGGCAAGGGAAAGACCACCGCCGCCCTCGGGCTCGCCATCCGCGCGGCCGGCGCCGGGATGCGCGTCTACATCGCCCAGTTCGTCAAGGGGATGCACTACAGCGAGCTCGATGCACTCGATCGGTACGCCGACCGCATCACGCTCAAGCAGTACGGAAGGGAGTGCTTCATCGAGAAGGAGCCCGAGGAAGAAGACATTCAGGCAGCCCGAAAGGGCCTGGAAGAGGTGAAAGGCCTCCTCGCTTCAGGGGACTACCAGATGGTCATCCTGGACGAGGCCAACATCGCCACCCGCTACAACCTGTTCTCTCCGGACGAGTTGATCGAAGTCGTCCGATCGAAGCCCGAGGCCGTAGAACTCGTCATCACTGGGCGGAATGCGGACCCGAAGGTCGTGGCTCTTGCAGACCTGGTCACCGAGATGAAAGAGATCAAGCACTACTATAACAGAGGCGTGCAGGCCAGAGTGGGGATTGAGACATAGAAGCCTGTACGCGCCGACAAGAGCCTGTCACTCCCGCGCAGGCGGACGTCCCTCAGCTCCTGAAGCCACTGGATTCCCGCCTGCGCGGGAATGACGGCTAAATAGAGATGCGCCTTGTTCGGTTCTGGTTGACTTGCGCACGTCTTCCGTGAACTATGTTGTGCGATCTGTATTCATCTTCCCTGATCCGGGGGCTCGAATCATGAGGGGAATCCTCAGGCAGGCGGGGCTCCTTTGCCTTTCCCTGCTGGTGATCCTTGCCTCGATGGCGGCTTGGCTCTATTTCGGGCTGGGGCCGGACACGAAGGGTCTCGATCCCTCGACGTTCAAGGACCCGAACAAGGACCGTGCCCCCGTAAGCCGGTTCGTCGAAGTCATCGACGAGGCGGCCGTCCGCCCGAACGTGGTCCTCATCCTTGCCGACGACCTGGGCTACGGCGACCTGGGGGTGCAGGGCAGCCGTGCCATCGACACGCCCCACATCGATCGAATCGCCGCGGAAGGCGTGCGGCTGACTGACTTCTACGCGGCCGCATCCACTTGTTCTCCTTCCCGTGCCGGCTTGCTTACGGGCCGCTACCCTGCACGCAGCGGGATCAGCACGCCGTTGCAGGCGGTGGGGGACACCTTTGCACGAAGGCTCACCCACCGTGCGGCCATCATCATGGCGAAGCTCGGCGTGGTCGACATGATCGGCGGCCAGAATCTCGTGCAGGGGTTGCCGCCGGCCGAGATCACCCTCCCCGAAGCGCTGAAGCTGGCCGGATACCGCACCGCCGCATTTGGCAAGTGGCACCTGGGGGATTTCACCGAGTTGCCGGAATACCATCCATTCGAACACGGCTTCGACCATTTCGTGGGCTTCAACATGTCGAACGATGACTTCCCGGTCGCCTTCTGGCGTGGAGGCGAAGAGGTCGTCGAAGACATCGGCGCGGAACAATCCCATTACACCCGCTTGTTCACCGAGGAGGCGGTCCGGTTCATCGAGGCCGCACGGGACGGGCCGTTCTTCGTCTACATGGCCCACAAAGATCCGCACCTCCCCTTCTTCCCCTCGGAGCCGTTCGCCGGGCAATCCGATGGCGGCCCTTACGGGGATGCGGTCGAGGAGTTCGACTGGAGCACGGGCGAGATCCTGGCCGCCCTGGAGCGGCTCGGGATTGCCGACCAAACGCTGGTAATCGTCACGAGTGACAACGGGCCCTGGTTCGAAGGCAGTGCGGGCGACTTGCGGGGACGCAAGGGACAGAGCTTTGACGGTGGGTTCCGGGTACCCCTGGTCGCCCGGTGGCCGGGTAGGATCCCGGCGGGCACCGTAGCCGGAACACCGGCCATGGGCATCGATCTCTTTCCAACCCTCCTGGGGTTGGCCGGCCTGGGCCTGCCGTCGGATCGGGTGATCGACGGCACCGATATCTGGCCGCTCCTGGCAGGGGATGCAGAACAGCTTTCCGAACGCCCGTTGTACTTCTTCCACGAATTCGACGTGGAGGGGATGCGCGTTGGCGATTGGAAGTACTTCCGGGACTTGAGCCACTGGACATGGCCACTGCCCCTGGACAAACGCGACAACATCGCCGGCCGCATTGCCGGCGCCCGTGACTACACCCCGCCGGGCACCGAGATCCGCATACCGACACTGGGCACCTGGCCGAAGCTGTTCCAGGTGCGCCGCGACCGAGGCGAGGCCTACGATGTGGTGAAGAAGTATCCGAAGAAGGCGGAAGAGATGGGCGCAAGGCTGGAAGCGTGGCGGAAGACGTTCTACAAAAACCCACGTGGCTGGAATGAAGAATGATGCAAAGCGAACCCGGAAAGACGCCGATCTCAACCAAACTGTACTATGGCTTCGGCGCTGTAGCCTTTGGGGTGAAGCAGAACGGTTTCGCCTTCTTCCTGCTCATGTACTACAACCAGGTCCTGGGGCTTCCGGAGAAGTGGGTCGGCCTTGCCATCATGGTGGCTCTCCTGTTCGATGCGATCTCTGATCCTATCGTGGGCAGCCTGTCGGACAGGCTGCACTCCCGATGGGGCCGCAGGCATCCCTTCATGTATTTGTCCTTCCTCCCGATCGGGGTCTCGTACTTCTTTCTCTGGAACCCTCCTGCCGGGCTCACGCATGAGCAGCTCTTTGTGCATCTCGTGGTCCTGGCGATCCTGGTTCGACTCTTCATCACATTTTTCGAGATACCCAACACCTCGCTCATCTCCGAACTCACCGAAGACTACGACGACCGGACGTCGATGATGGGCATCCGATATTTCTTCGGCTGGTGGGGCGGCCTGTCCATGTCCCTTCTCGCCTACGGCTTCCTTCTGCGGCCCACCAGCGAGTATCCGGTAGGTGTCCTCAACCCGGCCGGATACCGCACTCTGGGCATGGTGGCCGCCTGCGTGATCGTTTTTTCCATTCTGGTGTCTTCTATAGGGACACACAGGAACATCCCGCATCTCAAACAACCGCCCCCCAAGAGACGCTTCGGCCTCTTGCCGGCCATCCACGAGATAAAAGAGACGTTGTCCAACCGGTCCTTCCTGGTCCTGTTCGTGAGCGGGATCTTTTCGGCAATGGCGGCAGGGCTCAGCGCGGGGCTGAACATTTATTTCGTGACCTATTTCTGGGAACTGACCTCTGTACAGATCCTTTTCCTGGTCATGACCGGCTTCCTGTCCGCCGTCCTCGCCCTCGTGTTTGCCCCACGCCTGTCCGCCTGGCTCGGCAAGAAGCCGGCGGCCGTTATGGTCCTCTTCTCCGCGATCCTGTTCGGGCCGGTACCGGTCGTACTTCGGCTGCTGGGCGTGTTGCCGCCGAACGGGAGTCCCTTGTTGCTGCTTGCGCTGATGGTGTTTCAAACGTTCGAAGTGGCGCTGATCATCTCCGCGAGCATTCTGACGTCCGCCATGGTGGCCGACGTAGTCGAAGAGAGCGAACTCGCGACGGGACGTCGTTCGGAAGGCGTGTTCTTTGCAGGCTTGAGCCTTATCGGGAAGGCCGTCGCGGGGATCGGCGTGATGTTGTCCACGGTCATCCTGAGCGTCATCGGCTTTCCGCAGGACGCCCAGCCCGGAGCCGTCGACCCCGAGATCATAACCAACCTGGCGCTCGTGTTCGTTCCTGTCTTGTCTCTCCTCTATCTCGTTTCCGCCTTCCTCGTGACCGCCTTTCGGATCAGCCGGACCACGCACGAAGAGCATCTCCAGAAGCTTGCCGGGAATGCGGGCTAGAGGCACGGATCGATACGAAACTCAATACAACCGAGGCGCAGTACTGTGGCCAATGACTCAGGATTTCGACTCCATCAGCTGCTGACAGACCTCCAGCGCCCTTTCATAGGCTCCGGGAATAGCTGATGATATGTATCCCGCTTTCTCAGCGATCCGGGCCGCCTCCTCGGGCAAATGTCTTCCCAGTGCCGTGGCGACAGCTGCCGGCACGGTGATGTTTATGATAACACAGCCGGCGTATGTCAGCTCCAGCGTTGCCATGGCCCCGGCAGTGATCTCCGGATCCAGGGAATGGGGAATCATCCATGCCTGCCCAGGGACCAGATTCGGGCTTCTTCCGTACTTGGCCATCATCAGGCCCATCCTGGCCATTATCTTCTTCTTCATCATACGCGGCCCGGGCTTGACGGCACTGGGAACAGCCTGATCCAGCAAATGTTTGATACGCTTGGTCTTACCGCCAATGGTCACCTCCACGTCGATACGTGCATCGAAGGCCAGGTATTTTTTCGTCACTGGATCGGATCGACGGGACTGCGGCTCGATTTTCAGAAAACGCATAGAAATCTTGCGGCCCTGCATTTCGCTGAGCGTCGCCCCGGTGTTTCGCTCGACGATTTCCTGCCGACGTTTTTCAAAGAGGTGTACCGTTTCTGCCAGAGATTTCCCGGCCTCCAGATTGTGCAGGGCCTCCTCAGCGCGATCCCTGACTGAAGACAACGCTGCCTCACTTGAGGCCTCGAGACAGACCTCACTGACTGGACCGTTTCCTACTTCTACAGATTTTTGGGCAACGATATAGAGACTGACGAGCGACATTTCGCCATCAAGTGAATAGGATGCGCGCATTTCCTTGAATCGCTCGGCGGCAACGGAAATGTCCAACTTTTTATCAAGAAGCAGGTGAAGAATCATCGGAAGAAATTGCGTTGGCGTGTGTCCCAAGGGCGGATTGATCGGGCCGATGGCCGTCGTCGAGGAGTAGACAGACTCCTCAAAACAGGAAAAGAGATCGCTCAGCCAGATCATTCCGACCACTGTCGGCGCTCCGATGTCCTTGAGGATGAGTCCCATGTCCGCCACAAAGCGTTCTGTTTTGAAAGATTTTTCAGTCCCGAGAACATGAAGCTCGGGGGCCAGCCCCACTTCTCTGACGGCCGCCAGGCCTGCCAGATAGATCGCATCGACCTGGGACTTCTTGTCGTACGGGCCATACGCCTCCGGGGCCGCCGCATCGCCGTGTAGGATTTCTGCAACAGCCGCAACGCCGAAAATGGCTGCGAACAGTGGGCTGGCCGCCGTGCCGACGCCTTCATAAGCTTCGACCATGGCCCGTGTGGCGATGCGTGCCCCGTTCATAGCGACTTCCGGCATGATTGTGTCCTCACCCAGGGCATTGTGTCCCCAGGCTGTACCCCAGTGAGCCGCGAAGGGAAGATAGTGACCGTTGATTCGCGTTAGTTTTCTGTCTCGAATCGCATCATACAAAGCCTGGACTGCCGGAAAGCCGGAAATCTTGTTGCCCATCTTGGGAGTGGGCATCTGGCACACACCGCCGCGCTCGGCCCCGGCATGAATTCGACACAACGCTCCCAGCTTGCGATTTGCTGCTGGAATTCCCGAACGTGAATGAGTTCCGATTAAGTACAAGAGCGCCGCCGTGATCAGTGCAGCGTTGGAGGGCGTAGCCCCCCCCTCCCTGGCGGCGGCAACGGACTTCTGAATGAGATCGTCAAGGGGAGTTGTAGGATTGTTGAGATTCTGCAATTCCGGACTCCCCCCGGCCAGAATTGCCTCTGCCAGGCGGTTGGCCGCGTTCAAACCAGCAAAGAGCGCACCACCGTGGCCGCCCTTCAGGGCGTCTATGCGATCGCTCGTCATCAAAGTGACATCGGAAAGAACCGCCTCGACTATTCTTGAAATATCCATGATTTCTCCTGTTGCACATATTCAATTGAAGCGATGGTATCTACTATTCGGCGACTGCCGGAATCCCCATGGGACGCGCCCTCTGGGCCAGCACTCTCTCTGCTTCGCCCGGCACATCGGCTGCCCCCTCTGCGTACCCGTCCGCACCGATCGACTCGGCAAGCCTCTCATCCAGAGGGGCACCACCCACCAGGATCTTCACCTCAGGATGAAGCCGGCGCACCCACTCGATTACGTCCCGCATGTTCTTGAGCGGCGTCGACATCATCGTGGAGAGGGCCAACAGCGACGCTTTCTTCTCCTTCAGGCATTCAAGGAACCTGTCCCTCGGCACATCCTTGCCCAGATCGATAACGCGATACCCCGAGGCCTCGAGGACACCGGCCACGATGTTCTTTCCCATATCGTGCACATCTCCCTCCACCACCCCGATCACCACAGTGTCTTCCTTCTTGGCCACGTCCGCGGATGCGTCCTTTAGATGCCCGACCCCTTGTCGAAACGCATCGATGCAGAGCAAGAATTCAGGGATCGAACACTCTCCTTCCTTGAGCTTCCTGCGGGCCTTCTCCATCCCGGCGGTCATGGCCCCCAGGATCTCCTCCGGAGAAACCGACGCCGGATCGAGCTTGGACAAAACCTTCTTCACCTGAGCCGGATTTCGAGACAGAATCACATCTTCGAGTTCTTTCAAGACCTTTGGCTTTTGCACTCTTCCTCCCTCCGGATCAGCCGTACATTTCGGCTGCCTTCATCATTGAAAAGGCATTCGTCAAGGGGATGTTCGGCGGGTACTCACATCCAGGCGCCAGAATGAACCCGCCGTCCTTGGCAAGCACGTCGATCTGCTCGCGGCAGGCGTCAAAGACCTGCTGAGGGGTGCCCTCCACCAACAGGGGAGTCGGGATGTATCCCACCAGAGTGACCTGGTCGCCGTATCGCTCTTTCAGATCCTTGGGCGTCTTGCAGTCATCCGGCAGGTGGGCAAAGCTGATCGAGTCCGGCTCCATGAACCGGATCTGCGCATCGAAGTAGAGATCGTGGCCGCAGTTGTGGATGGCCACGGAGACGCCGTTCTTCTTGATGGTCCGGCTGATCTCCCGGGAAAAAGGCCCTTCGATCTCCTCCCAGAGTTTCTTGGTGAGGCCGTTTCGCGAGGCATAGAGGGTGTCGATCGCCACCGTAGACACGCCCGCCTCACACTGGGCCTGGGCGAACTCGAGCAGGGTCGGGGTGATGGCCTCACAGGCCCGGATCACCTCCTTGGGGTAGAGCACACAATCCTTGAACATCTGCTCGGCCCCCCGCATCATGCTCAAGACGCCGAGGGGGCCGAACATGAAGCCGCTCACCACGGACCGGAAGCCGACGCGGCTCACCATGATCCGACATAGCTTGACGAATTCCTGCATGCGCTCCGCATTCGCGAAGTCGATCGGCTTCAACTTGCCGTAGTCATCCACATCTTTGATCTTGGGATCGTCATAGTCGGGCCGCGGTGTGGAGTTCTCGGGATAGACTACCCTCTGGCCGAAATCCGCGGCCTCGACCGACAGGTCCCAGAGCAGCACGATCATGTCCCCACCAACGAATTCGTACCCGGAAGAATAGACATCTGCAGCCTTCTCCGCATCCGTTGCGAACTCCGGAAAGGAGATCCCCTTGATCTGCCTGGCCCCTGCGCACAGGATCGGCGTGACCGGCACCCGGTCGGGTTGCTTGTGGCGCGTGCTCGTCAGGACCCGCTCGATGGAGCTCAAGTCGGTCCATCGGCCCCTCATGCTGGAGAAGGACGCAAAGGCATCGAGCAGGGGCTCCGGAATGTCTCCCATAGCGGGCCTGCGGCCCTCCCGAAGGATCTGTACAATCTTCTTAAGGTGTTTCATCGCGACTGGACTCCTTGTTTTCAGACACCCACTTAACAGCCCGCTGCCAAAGAGGCTGGAGGCTGTTCAAAAAGTTTCAGATGCAAGGCAGGCAAAATCCCGAGGAATGAGGCGTACTTCCTGTACGTTGAATGACGAGGGATGAAGCCGAACGCCGCAGATGGGA
>RCNG010001306.1_pt1 | contig 19741 bp, 15 predicted proteins | sample 2041371 | NCBI WGS metagenome assembly RCNG01 (sample SAMN09708227, study PRJNA481090) | Marine sediment metagenome, whole genome shotgun sequencing project. | biome: marine sediment; feature: ocean; material: sediment; isolation source: Sewage treatment plant 1 marine sediment (STP1) ... | reverse complement strand
CAGCCAGCGCTTGCGCCCTTTCCGCATCGACGGCGTCGACGCTGATGAGATCGTCACCCGCCGTGCGCACGAATCTGTACTCCCTTTTGCGCAAGCGCATCTCGAACAGCCTTAGCAACCGCGGTGGCGCCGGGCGTATCACCATGGATACACAAAGTATCTACTTTATCGACCAGCGAGATCGCCTGTGGCAAGACGAGCTCAAGGCTGTCGTGCACGGCGCCCGGCTGTGAACGGGGTACGAGTTGCCCGTCATCCTGATACGCACGATCGATGAAACCTTCGCCGACGAAATCCAGACCACTCGTTGCCGCCGCTTTTTGTAGTTCACTGTTCGGAAGTCCAACGAAATTCGCTTCCGGAACGGTCGCGAGAATCGCCGTCGCGATAACATCTGCCAACTCACGATCGTTCACCGCGTCGTTGTACAGAGCACCGTGTGGTTTGACGTGTGAGATGGCAGCGCCCTGTTTCGCGGCAATAGACGCAAGAGCCTCGATCTGGGCTTGCAGCGATTCTCTCAATGCATCGCCACTCATGAACCCGCTGCGACGTCCAAATCCTTCACGATCCGGATACGCCGGATGCGCACCTATTGAAACTCCGTTCATGATCGCGGCCGCAACCGTAATGCGCATAGTCTCCGCATCGCCCGCGTGACCGCCGCACGCGATGTTGCAACTGCTGACGATGGTCAGTAGCTCTGCGTCGCAGGGATCCCCCTCGCCGAGGTCCGCATTCAAGTCGATCATCTGCACCATCCTGTTCCGCCTTCTATTGGCCGCCTTTGCGATTTTGCTTTTCTGTGATTACGGATTTGTAGAGTTTCCCGAACTGCTTATCACGTGATCTTCGTTCCGCCATCGTTTCGGTGTTGCGTCTATCTTCTGATTGCAGTTTTCGGTAACGCCGTAGTCGATCGGCATCCAATGTGTCCGCATCGATTGCGGCCTGGATAGCACAGCCCGGCTCGCTGTCATGGCCGCAATCGGCGAACCGGCACTGTGCGGCGAGCTCCGCTACATCGCTGAAAACGTCGTCCAGGCCGTGCGCAACGTCCACGAGTTGCAGCTCCCGCATTCCAGGCGTGTCGATCAGCCAACCACCGTCTTCAAGCTTATGCATCGACCGGCTCGTCGTTGTGTGGCGACCTCGCTGGTCATCATCCCGAACGCCCGAGGTAATTTGCCCGGAACCCGATAAGGTATTGATAATAGTTGATTTTCCGACACCAGATGATCCGAGCAACGCAACCGTCTGACCCGCTTCGCACCACGCCCGGAGTACGGCGACCTGCTCGGGGTCTCGTGCGTCAAGAGTCTCAACCACGATCCCGGGCGACAGCCCGAGCGCGGGTTCCAGGAAATCCTGAACGGATTCGGCAAGATCAGCTTTCGTAATTACGATGATTGGAAATGCGCCCGCTTCATGCGCGATCGCCAGGTATCGTTCCAGCCGTGCGACATTGAAATCGCGATTCGCTGAAGTAACGATAAACAGCGTATCGACATTTGCAGCGATTGCCTGAATCTCTCCAGCTGTTCCTGCCGCGCGACGCTGAAACAGCCCGAATGGCTGCAAGCGTTCTGTGATTTGGGATTTATCCGCATTAACCAGCACCCAGTCTCCGACCGTGAGCCCCATTGACGCGCTCTGACCGTGCAGCGCAACCGAGACAAAACCCTCTTCGGCCGCAATCTCAACGCGCCCGCGATGCACGGCCGTGACGCGTGCCGGCGTCGAGACCTTGTTCGGGTCCAGCTGCGACTGAAAGTGCGGCCGCCAACCGAGACTCGCTAACGTAAGCTGTATGTTCATGAGATACACTGGATAACACGATAAGCGTCTTTGGGGAAGATCATGAGCGTTGCAGTCATTACCGGCGCGAGCTCCGGCATCGGAGCGGCAACGGCTATAGCCTTTGCGGAAGCCGGGTGGGACGTGATGGCAACGGGGCGCGATGAAGGCCGTCTCGAAGAAGTGGCAGACGTTTCCGAGCACATCGCAACGTGGGCAGGCGATCTCACCGAGTCGGATGACTGCGACGAATTGATCGCAGACACGCTGGACGAATTCGGACATCTGGACTGTCTCGTCAATAGCGCAGGCATTATCCTACGAGCCAATGTTGCCGACACCAGTGACGACGACTGGCGCGCAACAATGGCGATCAATCTCGACGTCCCTTTTTATCTGAGCCGAGCCGCGCTGCCACCGTTGCTGAAGTCGGGAGGTAGCATCGTCAATGTCGCATCGGACTGGGGCCTGAAAGGCGGCAAACGCGCTTCAGCTTACTGCGCCAGCAAAGGCGCGCTTATTCAGTTGACCCGGGCGATGGCACTGGACTACGCGATTGACGGGCTGCGCATTAACGCCGTTTGCCCTGGCGATATCGACACGCCCATGCTGGCGAGCGAAGCCGAAGCCAATGAGATAGCGCTCGATGAATATCTTGCGCAGGCGGCCGAGGATAGCCCCAACGGCCGTATCGGGACACCCGAGGAGGTTGCCGCCCTGATACTGTTCCTGGCCAGCGACGCAGCGACGCACATTACCGGTGTCGCCATCCCAATCGACGGCGGCGGTTCAGCCTAGGCGTATCAGACGCCCGAGAAATCGACGTCGGCGAAAACCAACGATGGTGACAGCGTTGTCGAATAGGGATAGATGTCATTACCAACCATCTCGAGGCGCGTAAACAAGTCCCTTAGATTTCCAGTGACGTTCATTTCGCTGACCGGTCGACCGATCTTGCCGTTCTCGATCATGTGGCCACGAAGACCCAGCGAATAATCACCCGTTGTGGCATCCGCATTGCCGCCCAGCCAGGACGTCACATAAATGCCTTCACCAACGTCGGACAGCAGCGCTGCGAGCGACTGGTCGCCGGTAGCCAATCTGCGATTCGACGCAGATCCTGTTGTTGGCGCCATATCGGCCTTGCGGCCGTAATACGTGTCGACATAGAGGTTCTTCACGACGCCGTCTTCAACAATTGGAATAGCTCGCGCTGAAATCCCTTCGCTATCGTAGTGACGCGACCCGAACCCACGTTTGATCAACGGGTCGTCGATAATGGTCAACTTGTCGCTGAATGCCTTCTCGCCAATAAGCGGCGCCCAGTAGGACTGACCTTGCTGCACGCTGCGTGCGTTCGCCGGGCCAAGCAATCTGCCGATCAACGATCCGGCCACCCTCGAATCGACGAGCATCGTCGTCTTCGCCGTCGGCCCCTTTTCGGCATCGAGTCGAGACAGCACACGATCCAGCGCGGTTGTCGCAACGGTCGATGCCTCTGGCAGACTCGCGACATGCGCGCCGCCCACGTAGAAACCATCTTCGGCGCGTTTATCACCCTGATCCATCATCGTCACCGACGACCCGTACCAGCAATACGTCGATCGTTGCGTGCCGGAAAATCCGTTGCTGCTGACCGATGCGGACTGGCTAGTGCCGTCGTATACGCCTGCCGTTGCCGAAATGACTTTCTCATTCGCAGTCGCGACCGCGTCGATGACTTCGCACCAGGCCAGGCGCTGCTCTCGACTGATGTCCGCAACCGCGGGATCGACAAGATCGAGATCAATATCCGGCCTGTTCTGAAACAGCTCTTCAGGCGTAATTTGCCGAAACTCATCCGGTTCCAATGCTTTCGTAATCGCAACCGCTTCAGACACAAAACTCTTCAGGCGATCCGTCTTCATGTCCGTGGTCTGGTGACTGGAATATCGTCCCGCCGCGTACACCTGGATGCCGAGACCCTGAGAGGTAGTGTCCTTCACTATCTCCAGAGCGCCATCGCGGTACTCAAAGGTCACATCACGACTCTGGTTAATGGACGCCGATACTTCCTCAGCGCCCGCCGCCTTCGCGAGCTCGACAGCCTGTGCCGCCTGGCTAATCAGATCAACTGGCATTTTCGCCTCCCACTGTCATCTTGGAGACAAGCACCGTTGGGATACCCTGAGATACAGGCACGCTCTGACCATTCTTACCGCAAGTCCATCCACCGGTGTCGAGTCTGGCATCGTTCGCAACCATGGTGATTCGCTTGAGTGACTCCGGCCCGTTACCAATGATGTTCACGTCCTTAATAGGCGCCGTGATTTTTCCGCCTTCGACCAGCCAGCCATTCTTCACATAGAACGTGTAATCTCCGGCACCGATTTGCACCTGGCCGTTCGTGTAGGTTTCGCAAATAATGCCGTGATCGACTGCGGCAATGATCTCGTCCTTCGAATGCGGACCGTCTTCCATAAACGTGCAGCTCATACGTGGCATCGGCGAGTACTTGTAGGACTCGCGCCGCCCCGATCCGGTTGGCTTAATGCCGTATTGCTTGGCGCTGATTTCATCGTGTAAGTAGGACTTCAGAATGCCATTCTCAACCATCACCGTTCGGCCGGCTTTGTTGCCTTCGTCGTCGTAATTCAGAGCGCCACGTTCACGTGGGATGTCGGCCTGATCAACAACGGTAACAAACGGCTCCGCGACCTTCTCGCCCATCATGTCTGAATAAATACTGGTCCCTTTACGATTGAAGTCAGCTTCCATGCCATGGCCGATAGCCTCATGCAGCAAAATACCGCTTGCGCCGGCGGCCAGAATAACCGGCATCTCGCCAGCGGGCGGCCGCTTCGCCTCGAACTGAATCATCGTCCGATCGACAGCTTCGTCGACCATTTTCGAGAGGCGATCTTCCGAGAACCATGAGAATTCTTCGCGCGCCGCGATGTTGGAGTAGCCTGATTGTGTCTCTTCGCCTTTCTTGGCGGTGACAACAACCGTTACCCGTGCCATGGGTCGGTGGTCGCTCACAAGTCTGCCGTCCAGCGTCGCGATCATGACGCGTTCGTCACCGTCACCCCAGTAGACAGCGACTTTCTCAATCGCAGGATCTTTCGATTTCGCCTGCTGTTCGATAAATTTCATTACGGGTAGCTTTTGATCCACGCCAACGTCCGACCAGGGAACGGTCGTCGTATATAAATTGCCTGCTTGCGAAGGATTGAAAGACTGGGGAGCAATAACCTGGCTACCGGATGCGATGGCAGACGCTGTTCGCGCCGCCGCCAGCATCGACTGCATCGTCAGGTCTTCCGTAAACGCGTAGCCGGTCTGCTCGCCAATGACTACGCGTAAGCCAACCCCTTGCTCGATGCCGGAATTGGCGTTGCTTACGATGCCGTCTTCGAGCGTTAACCTGTTGGTGCGGGTGTGCTGGAAATACAGATCCGCGGCATCAGCGCCCCGCGACGTCAGTTCCGACATCACGCGAGCAACTGTCGATTGGTCAACCCCGAACCAGTCCATAAACGGATTGTCGGGCGTCGCCGCCCCGATAGCGGTGGCGGTTTGTACGCCGCAGCCTGAAAGAAAGCCCGGCATCGTAATAATTGCACTGCCTGCAGCAACGGAGCCGAGAAAGTCTCTACGTTTGATCGTCATAAATATCCCCTGAGTTGACCTTACTTAGATGCAGCAAAGGCCAAAATCGTCTCATTTAGCTGCGACGTTGCGCAGACCAGTATTTGATTAATGCGAAGCCGAAAAGCATACCACCGAGATGTGCGAAATTTGCTACGCCATTGTTGACGCCGCTGAAGCCGATTACGAGCTCGAATATACCCAGCATGATGACGAAATACTTCGCTTTCATGGGGATTGGCGGAAATATCAGCATCATCATCCGATTCGGAAACGCCATGCCGTAAGCGAGAAGAATTCCAAACACGCCACCGGATGCACCGACCGTCGGCGCACCGCCTCCCTGCATAAGACCGACCGCCAGCTGAACAAGTCCGGCGCCGACGACACAGGTCATGAAGTAAGTAAGAAATCGCCGCGGACCCATCAATCGCTCAATGTCACGACCAAACATCCACAACATCAGCATATTGAAGAGGATGTGCATCAGTGAGCCAGTGCTGTGCATAAAGCCGTAGGTCACCAATTGCCAGGGCATGAATGACGGGTAGCCTGCCGGACTGCTTAATGGCCACAGTGCGAAATACCTGAACATCGTATCTGGCGCGAACTGCTGCAGCGCGTAGACCAAGCCATTCGCAATCAACAGAATAAAAATAACGTCGGGAATCGCGCTGTTGCCGGCGGGTCGCCGCCTATAGATGTGTTGGTTCATTCATCAATCCTAGCGGTTACCAGCCGCCACCACCACCGCCGCCGCCGCCGCCACCGGACGAACCGCCGCCACCACTTCCGGAGGACGAACCGGGCGCCGTTACTGACGAACTGACCGCAGAATTCAGGCCGCTCGATAGTCCATCTGTCGACTCCAGGATGTTTGAAGAATTCCACGTGCCGTTGTACCAGCTCGGGCTGTAGGAATCGCCGTTGGGCTGCTTGATTGATGCAAGCAAACTCGCAAAACGCTCGGACCATTGCTGATCGACGCCCAGCGCCAACGCGAACGGCAGATAGGTTTCGAATAGCTCCGGCGTTTTCTCGGGCGGGTTTCTGAGGTTAAGCTCTTCTTTCTCCGCTATTTCAAGGAAGTCCTTAAAGCCAAGCATCTCGTCGAGCAGTTTTCGACCACGCAACGTCGGTCGCTTCATGATGATGGCGAAAAAAATCATCGTCAGAAACATCAACACAATGGTCGCGATCACGAACAACGTCGGCCCGTTTCCGGTCGCCAACGCGAGTACGGTCGAAACCAGAACAATGATAATCGCCGGTATATTCAACATACCGTTGGTACGGAAGTATTTCTGTTTGTAGTCCGTTTTCAGAGACTGCTTGTGCTCCTCACGTGCCTTTCCAAGCAATGGGTGATTGAACTGCTTGAGCGTCACAACATCGTCTCCCTTGAACAGCGCGGCATAGAGTTCCCTTTCGCCCGCAGCCAACGGCGACCGCAACGTTCCGCTACCGACTTTGCTGATCGAATGGGTATCATCCTTCTTCTTTATTTCCAGGTAACCTTTGACCGCAAGATTCACAATTGCCGCTGTCATCACCTCGTCGTCGTAATACATCTGCCGGATGAAGCGCAGCGATGCCGGAGAAAAACCCTTGGGTGGATCGTAGCGCGCGACGATCACCCCTTCGTCAGGATCTTTACCGTGCTTCCGCCAGACGGGAACGTAATAGGCCAATAGCAGGATTAATCCACTGATCGCGATCAACAAATTGCGGTTATCGGAGAGCAACCAGGCAATTCGCTGTGTCCGGGTCGGCTCAACCACAAGGCCTTTCGGCCAGCCCACAACAATGGTCAAACCGTGGGCTGCTGGCAGCGGTTTATCGGCGCTGAAATGCACCGCACCCGCTTCATCCATATATCGCCCGTACTCCTGGGCCTTCGAACCCGAGCGCCCGGTATAGCCCTCGACAATCATCGCGTCGCGGGGCGCTTCAAAATCCAGTGTTACGGTCGCGCTTGCCTTGTCGATCGTCGATCGGGAACGCCCAGCGATTGCCGGTGACGTTCCAATACAGTTCATCGTGCTGCTCGAAGAAGCCAAGTAATCTGTTCGCGCGATACCGATAGGTGTAGGTGTACACGCCCGGTTCGAGGAGGTAGTCACTGCGACCGAAGTAAGTGCGAATGTCGCGCCGGTTTCGCACCGTGTGAAACGATTCCGGCATTTCGTCGCGCAGTACGGCGAGCGGTTCAACGCTAATCTCGTAGTTATTACCGAGACGGTCTTCGTACTCAACGGGGAAGTCACGGTATATGCCACGACGGATCTGCTTCCCTTCGGCACGTACCTGAATTGTTTCTGTCACTTCGATCATGCCATCAGTGAAGACGCGAACGTCGCTGTGAAAACTGAGTATTCGCTCGTCGGCCAGAACCGATGTCGACAAGATGAGGAGAATCGTAGCGATGAGTTTTTTCATTCAACCGACCCCAAATCAACTAACGGAACATTCGCTGCATCGTCTGAGGACTTCTGGAAGAACTCTTTTTGTTCGAAACCGAACCAGCCCGCAACGAAGTTGTTCGGAACTGTCTCCGTCGCGGTATTGTAATCGCGCACAGATCCATTGTAGTAACGACGCGCGAATTGCAGATAGTCCTCGGTTTCGACCAGCTCGTTCTGGAGATTCAGAAAATTCTCATTCGCCTTGAGGTCAGGATAATTTTCAGCGAGTGCAATAATACGTCCCAGACCGGCGCTGAGTTTTTCCTCGAGCTTTCCTTTGGCGCCAACGCCTGCTGTTTGCATCGCCTCGGTCCGCAGTGCCGTCACCGCCTCTAACGTCGCCCTTTCGTAATCCGCGTATTGATCAACGGCGGAAACCAGTCTTGGGATCAGATCGTGGCGACGCTGCAACTGCACATCGATATCACTCCACGCTGTGGCAACGCGATTACGTCCTCGGACGAGGCGATTATAGATTGCGACGCCTGCAACGACGATCAGCAATAAGACTATTAGGACGATTGTACCCATGCCACCGGACCTCCGATCAGGACCGGTCAATCCTACCACTTGTGGGGGTTCGGCCAAGGGCCGCAGGAGTTAGTACCAGAAGGAGAAGTACAACTGGAAGATGTCTGCGTCGAGTTCGTACAGCGGCTCGCTACCTATCGGCTGAAGCGCCGTTAGATCGGAGAATTCGTCATAGTCGACTTGCAACATGTTGATCGAGGCTGTGACTTTGGCTTTCTTGATGAATCCCCAGTCATTGCCATCGTCGCTCAAGAACTCATAGGCCGCCTGCAGCTTGAACGTATAGCTCGTTAGCGGACTTATTTCTTTGTCACGACCACGAAAATTGGTGGCCTGCGAACGCGAGAACAAGTCGCTGTAAAAATGCGCACCGGTCTGGTCGTGATACCTGAATTTCCCGGTGAACGTGAAATCGCCCCAGGGGTGAATATACGTCAACGCTGCCGTGTGACCTTCGATATCCCAGGTATCAGTGAAGAATCGATATTCGCCCTCGATCGCAGCCCGGTAGGGCAGGAAGTAGCGCATCCTGAGACCCACCGCATTAGTCGTGCGAGTGTTGGGGTACAGCTCCGCTTCATAACTGAAACCTACTGCGCTGCCCAAATCCGCGTAACGAACCGAACGGTAAGGGTTGTTAAGAAACCCTTCGTCCGTCGCAGTTTCGAAATTCATTGACGAAATCAGGTTTTTCGTCAAAATCTGCGTGACGCCGACGCTGTAAGTTTGCTTATCGAGGTCGCGCTCGAACAAAAGGTCATCAGATCGTCGAACCAAGTCATCACCCAACGCATAACCGATTGTCAGCGTCGTCAGATCGCCGAACATGTCCTGGCTGACTGAAAAGCTGTACGTCGCCGCATCGTAGTCCGATTCTTCACTGCTGACGTAATTAAGACGCATGGTCGTGTTACCACGTAGGTAATCCATACCAAGCGACCATTGCGTGCGCTCTTCGGTGTACGGGCTTGCTTGCGTAATGACGTCGATCGATGCGGAACTCACCATGTCGACATAGTAGTTGCCGACGAATGACAGACTCTTGCCAACTTTCTTGCGCATGAGTACGGACGGCCCATCAATCGTGACACCGCCACCATCGTAAAGGTGGTAAAGCACGTCAGTACGATCTTCCGGCAACACACCCGCAAACGCGTTGCTGAATGTCAGCAACAGCAGAACAGAAAGTGTGAGTCGTCGAAAAATCATCTAGTGATCATCTGTCTTAGTTACAACCGCAGCCGCCGCCAGCAGCGCCTTCGCCACCCCGTGCGCCTTCGCGAGCTTCGTAAACGTGTTGAATGTAGCCTGTCGACACCGCATCGGCGTCCAGCGCCATGATCGGATCGGCCAGTTTGTCGCGCTCGTAGGGTTTCACCCATGGCTCGATAGGCCCACAGGCTGTCATGCCGGCAATCAGCAATAGCGCCAGCAGAATTCGTAACATTGGCTGTATCGTCATTTTCATATCGTTAGCTTAGCTCCACGCGCAGTACCGAACCGTGAACTCTTCCTCAGAAGAACACCGTGAAGCCCAGATGGCCTTCAAGATTGTGAGCTGTCTTCTCTTCTCCGAGCAGGTCGATATCGAATAAATGATCCCGGAAATCAAGATGCAACGCGACGGCATCGCTCAGCAGGAACCGATAGCCGGCACCCACGTTGACAGTAAACCTGTCATCGCCCGCAAACTCGGTCGAGCCCAGCCCCGCAATCAGATATAAGTTTGTGTTATATGCGCGACCCTCGCCGATGAACACTTCGCCCGGGAGAATGTTGTAACCGAGATTCAGGTTGTAATAGGTCATGGTGCGCTCGCTGTCCGTGATCAGTCGCGCGCCACCCGACAGTATTTCGAAGCTCGTCAAGTCACCTTCGGATTGGCCAACCGTGCCTTCCACAAAGAACCCCTCGGTGACGTGGTAGGCCAGACGCACGCCATAGGAGACGTTGGAGCCGAAATCCTCGATGCCCATAATGCCCACGTAGGCGCCAATCTCGAAGTCTTCGCGATCAATCGCGGGCTCTTTGATCTTTCGCCGAGCAACCTCAGGATCAATGACCTGACCGGGCGGTTCAGCCGAGGGAGGCGGCGCCTCCTCCTGGCCAAAACCAAAAAGATTTTTTGTCGCCGCGCAGCCCGAAAGACCGACGATGGCAACTGCTAGAAAAAGAACGCGAAACCGACTTTCCATTCTTCTACTTCCTCATTTTCATCACGGCTAGTGAAAACCACGTAGCTCTTGTATTCAGCGCGCAACAGGAATCGTCGCGTTGCATAAATGCGGAAACCGGCACCGACATGACCAATCTGATCGGTGCGATCCTCGCCCTGGATAATCGTTGATTTGGGTTCGGTGCGAATGGCACCGGCGCCCAAGGTAAAAAACGGTGATACCCGCCACTCGGGAAACGCCTCGTGAACAATATTCACGCTGGCCAACCAACCGTTTGAGAAGTTGCCCAGAATTTGCGAGCCCCATAGTTCGACGGAGACGTTTGGATTCAGCGAGTAACTGCCATACAGCGAAATGATGTTCGCACCGCCAAAATCACCGGCGAGCAATCCGCCTTCCCACTTAGCGTTGGTAAATTCTTCAAGACCGAGATCGGCGAATTTGAGAGGACTGCCGTCCTCCTGAAGTGTTAGCTCCATCTGTTCGCGTGCGACCCAGCCTTCCTTGCCGTTGTCGGCCCGCACCTGATACCACTCAGTACGCTGCTTCAGGACGTCGACGTTTTCGCCACGGTCTACAACATTGAAAATCGGATAGCCGCGCCCAGGTCCGGTGCGCATCTCCAGATACGGATCAGCGATCGTTACCGTGCGATAGTCGTCCGCAGCCTGCAGCGGCCCCGCCGGAAATACCTGCAGAACGACAACAACTAAACAAGAGAGCCAAAGGCCTCTAGTTTTCCGGGGCGTCGAAAGGATTGTTGTAATACTGGGCTCCGATATCCAACCATTCCGCCATGAGGCGTAACTCCGACTTGGATAGAGTATTGCCGTGAGTAACGTAACTAGGATTGTTTGGATCTGTAAATCGGTCAAAGAAATCGCTCGAGGCCCTTGCACTACCAACTGAGGCAGGCGATGCATAAGGAATAAAATCGAGGATGTCGACTCCGTTCTCATCCTGACCAATTACCTGGGTCGCATCAACTACCACGCCGTTTTCCAATACCTGAAGGTTATCAGTAACTAACAGCTCGCGATAGACGCTATGTTGCAGAACAACGTCGCGAGGCGCATCAGTGAAAAGATCCAGCTGGCCGGCCGGGACTCGAGGAGCATTAGCGTTGAGCGGATCGGTCGGCGTATGGCAGTTGAGGCAATTATTGTTCACGATGCCGCCGTTACCATCCGGCATCGGCACATCGGGCGTCAGCGGATCATTATCGTCGTCGAACATGACGACACGCGGAAGGCTCCACATCGGGTGAATAACCGTCTCGTAATTGATAATGGCACGACAGCGCCATGACCATTCACTCTGACACGCCAGTGTCGTCGGCGATGCCGCCAGCCCCGCATAGCGATACATGAGGTCCGGGTTAATAGGATCACCATTGACGTCAAGCGGATTCGCACTCCAAACGTCCGTATAGATCAGGTCCATTGACGTTTGTACTGAACTGGTCAGCAGGCAGTTGGGCGTGCAGCTCAGGCGCATGCGAACCTCTGCCATGGTCTCACCAACATCGGCGACCCAAAGCGCCGGATCAAGTCCGGGCAAGAAGGGTCCGCCGGCTGTCGGCGCGCCGGCATAGGCACTATCGAAAGCATCCATGCGGCCATGTGACAGGCCACTATTGGCATCATGACAACCGTTGCATTTCAGCTCTTGTCCAGACGCCACCGAAATCCAGTTCTGGTGCCGCTGCGTAATACGCATGCCATTTTCATCGACAATACTGACCATCAGTGCAGCATTGGCTGGCACTTTGGTAATTACAGAGCCGTCCGGTTCGATCGGCGCATAGCCAACGATCTCTTTCATGCCGAACGCGGTGGTAACACCGAACGCGTCGTTGTCTATGTCGCGGATGTCGTCTTCAGGCTGAGAAACAGCTTTTACGATTCGCAGAAATCTGGCGGGACGATCGGTAGCAAGTGTCAGCGGGTCCGCCAGCGCCAACGGATCGATGCCCGGCAGGAGCGCGCCATCAAAATCATAAACGTTGCGAATATTAAGAACTGCTTCGCTCTTATCGAAAAGCGTAGGATCCATGAAATCATTCGCACCGTTCAACACGACCGGAGGAATGGGACGTGGATCTGCAGAGACGACTTCGGTAAACATGAAGCCTTCCTCACCAGGCACGATAGGCAACTGCGTATCGTCACGCGGATCGTAAATCCAGATGCCGTACAGCGGCTGTGCGACGAGAAAATCGCCCTCAACCGGTGTTGGCGGATTCATGTCGTTGGGATCGATGATCAGGACGTTCAACAGGTTGTCTTCAGTACACGCGACAATGCGCTCGTCAATCGTGTCCGGGTCACCGTCGTCCGGCAGAATCTCTCTAAGACGACACTGAGTCCAGCTCACCATTAGTCGATTCGTGCCATCCTGAATTGGATAAACAGAGAAGTAACGACCGCCCGGAGAAGGTGCGCCCGGATCCGTTACAACGTTATTGACGGTCGCATCTTGCTGTGCCGGACCCGCCAAAATACCAATATTGTCTTTCGTCGGCTGCGTATTTTCGAGGTACTGAGGCGTGTCGATGAATATCAACTCGCCACCGCCCTCTGTATTGGTGAATGGTCGTGCGAGAACCATGATGCGACCGTCTTCGACCTGTCGCGGTTGCATGAACTGAATAGTCTCGCCGTTTGCGCCCGTATCGTGACTCTGCTGACCGTACAGCAGTTCCTGATTCGAACCGTCCGGATTCATCCGATACAGATTAACCGCATCGTTCGATTGATTGTGGTCCCAGCGGCTATAGACAACTTGTCCGTTCGCCAGAATTGAAGGATCAAGATCATGACTCTGATTAAAGGTGACCTGATGCAGGTTGTCACCGTTATCGTCCATCACATGCAAGTTGAAGGCAAACTCGTTGTCGTCTTCGTCCTGCGCCGGAAATCCCTGCTTGCCTTCATCGAGCAGCAAGCCTTGAGACTGGTGCTGTCGCGTTGACGCGAAGATGATGCGTCCGTCGGGCAGATATTTCGGCATGATGTCGTGACCGATTTCCGCGGTCAACGGCGATTGTATTACGCGTTCAAGCACGTCAGTCTCAAACGTGTATTGCCAGATATTCCAGGTGGCAACCTGATCTTCGACATCCACGCCTTCTTCAAAAGGTGTGCGCATGGCAAACAACAGGCGGCTGCCATCGTAGTCGATCTCAACATCGCGAATACCGGCAAGGCCGTTCGACTCACGTTCCGTGATGTTAACGGGTAACGCGCTGATCGAGGCACGATCCCTGTAGAATAGATCAGCACCAAACTCAAAAGTGATTTGTTCTCGCAAGTCCTGCTGTTGGAACACACCATTATCATCAGTCGGAAGCGGAGACTTTATATAGGCGATCGGAAAATCGATAACAACAGGATCAGCATCCTGTCCGGTTCCCAGCTGCACGCCGTCGCTGCATGCAGCGATCAAAATACTCGCCATCGACAACGCGACCATCCTGGTCACAATTCTGGCAAATCCATTTTTGTTCATTCGCGACGGCTTATTCATATCTCTCACCTCGGGTATTCTGGCAGGGTACGCTGCAATAGCGCCTCCGTACCGTTAACGCGTTCACAGTGTCGAATTATAAGAGAGGCGATAGCACCGATGTAATGTCTCAAAAGCACGACAATTCAGCGTAAAAGCTTCCCTTTCTCCGAGAATGTTGTTGCGCAACGACTTGCATCTTCGACGAGGTCTTTCCAGAAACAACATTAAGTTTCAGCTCCTGACAATTGTTGTTTGGTCGCGTCACTTACTGCCTGCCATGTCTCCCTTCGGCGACAGTTGCACAGCCCTTCACAATCAGTAGCTTATGCGTCCCGGGCTATTTGCTTGTGCGGTACTGCCGACAAACATTTAACATATCCCTATTTCGGTTAGTGCCTACAGCCATCAATTAACTCTATGTTTTTTATCATGTTTTTGAAGTATTTTAGCGGCGGGGCAAAGTCTGGCACAGCACTTGCTTTGTGTATTACGTATCGCGTGAATTCGCGCCAGTCCGAAAAATTTGATTTTCGAGGACTGTGAATGTCTTCACGGTGATTCAGTAAGAGGTCTGGCAAAGTTCGGCGGCCAGGCTCAACTAACAACGACGGTCGATTAATGGCCCAAGAGCAGAGACGATATGAATAACAGGATGTTGAAAAAACACATGGACGGCGTTTTTGGAATCTTGTCTCGCTTCGCTATCGCAGGAATGCTTAGTGCGATTCTTGTCTTACCAGCGAATGCTGGTGATCGCGAACAAGCGAGACGTATTTATGATCGTATCGCCGGCGTTCCGCCTACCGCGAATGAAATGCTTGCACTTGAAAGCGCGATGGCGGGCACGAACACGGACTGTTCGACCTATACATTTAGTGGACAGGTCGACTCGGCCGCAGAATGCGCCGCCTTCCTGGCTATGGAAAACAAGAACTTCTACAACGTTACGTTGAAGAACTTCGCTGCTCCCTGGACAAACCGCGACCAATCAGTCTTTGTTCCTTTGAACGATTATGTTGCGACCGTCATTGGCTTAATTCGCGACGATGAGCCGTTCAACGAACTGATGTCGCGAGACATAACCTACTTTGGTCGACAGGGCGTCGTACCAACAGGCCCTGCTGCAAACAGCAACAGGCACTACGAAGAGCTTGAGGAAAACAATATCGATCTGAAAGCGGATCTCGTACCTGGCCTGCAATCAACCGTCAATAACATACCGCCTGCCGCAGCAGCCGGCGTTATTACGTCACGCGCCGCGGCTGAGGCGTTTTTCGTCGCTGGTACGAACCGCGCGATGTTCCGCTTCACGATGGTTAATCATTTCTGTAACGACATGGAGCAGCTGCACGATCCAGCATTGGCGCCTGACCGAATTCGTCAGGATGTGAGCCGCAGCCCGGGCGGTGACAGCCGTCTGTTCCTGAACAACTGCATCGGCTGCCATACCGGTATGGATCCGATGGCACAGGCTTTCGCGTTCTACGACTATGACGAAGTGAACGCCATGTCGATCCAGTACACACCAAACGCTGTTAATGACAAGTACTACAACAATGACCTGAACTTCCCGCAGGGCTATCGCACGCCGGATGACCACTGGGATAATTACTGGCGGTCAGGTCAGAATTCATACCTGTTTACTGACTCCGCCGGCGTAGCTTCACCAGGACCCGCTTCCGGTGACGGCGCGCAGTCCCTGGGTGCCGAACTTGGCAACAGCGAGGCATTTGCTTCGTGCCAGGTAAAGAAAGTGTTCAAGGCAGTTTGTCTGCGTGAACCCGATCTGGGCGACCCAAATTCAGGCGATTTCGCGAGATTCAATGCGATCGTATCTACGTTCAAAGGAACAGGCTATCGGATGAAGCAGGTCTTCGCCGATACAGCTGTTCACTGTATGGGCCTGTAGGGAGACATGATAATGACTAAGGCAATCGGAATTGCTACCCAGGTCCAATCGACCCAGGTCCAATCGACAATGTACCGTTGGACAAAGCCACTGCGCAGCAGCGCAGTCGCGTTCCTAACGGCAATCGTACTAACAGCGTGTGGCGGTGGTGCACAGACGACGGAAAATCCGGTGTCGCAGGGCCCGGGTGGTGGTGGCAACGTTGCGTACACTGGCCCCGCAGCACGTGATGCTGACGTACTAAAATTCCAGCAGGAATTCTGGACGAATGCGAAGACAGCCGAGCGATGTGGTAACTGCCACAGCGAAACGGGTCCGCAGTCTTACCAGTTCGTGCGTAATGACGACGTCAACCTCGCTTACGACGCCGCGATCACGAAAGTGAATCGCGACCAGCCGGCGCTTTCGGAATTGGTAAACAAAGTACAAACTGGCATAACAGGCCATAACTGCTGGGTCACCGACCCGAGCGTCTGTGGCACGATCATGACGACGTGGATCGAAAACTGGGTAGGCGCAACAGCCGGTGGCGGACGTCAGATCACATTGCTCGCACCGCTGTCTGTGAATCCGGCGGACAGTAAAAACTTCCCGGACTTGCCGACTGATAATGCCCCGAACTCCTTTAAGGACACGATTTATGATCCTATTCTGGCGCTGTATTGTCAGGACTGCCATAGCTCTGAATCGGCAACGGCTCAACAGCCTTACTTTGCCGACCCGGATATTGCGGTCGCTTACGCGAACGCCAAATCGAAAATCAATCTGGACGAGCCAGGCAACTCACGATTCGTCATCAAGGTCAGCCCGGATATTCTGATCGGCGGTGAATCGCATAACTGTTGGAACAATGACTGTCCCACGGCTGAGTCTCAGATGCTCGCAGCGATTACGGCCTTTGCCGGTGGCATTCAGGCGACTGTTGTCAACCCCGATTTGCTAACGAGTCAGGCCATTCGTCTTGTCGATGGAACATTGGCATCGGGCGGAAACCGCTACGAAGACGTGCAAGTTGCACTTTGGGAATTCCAACAGGGCAGCGGACTGGTCGCGCTTGACAGCAGCGGCGTCGATCCGGCTATTGATCTGAATTTCTTCGGTGACGTCACCTGGTTTGGCGGCTGGGGAATCACGATCGGTGCAGATGCGGCGCAAGGACCTGGTAAGGCGCAAGCCTCCGCATCAGCCAGCTCGAAGCTACACGACGTTCTCAAAGAGTCCGGCGAGTTCTCTATTGAAGCCTGGGTTGTTCCTGCAAATGTAACGCAGGAGATGGCGCAGATCGTCAGTTACTCGGCTGGTCCGATGACTCGCAACTTTGCGTTGCAACAGACTCTTTATGACTACGACTTCCTGTTGCGGCACAACGCCGTTGATGCGAATGACATGCCACTGATGGGTCTGGACGGCCAGCCGGCACATTCAACGCCGGCGGCGAACGAGGTGTTGCAGGCAACACTCCAACACGTTGTTGCGACCTACGACCCTGTTAACGGTCGCCGGATTTACGTTAACGGTGTTCTGGAAACGCAGACTGATCCGATTCCAGGCGGTACGCTGGTCGATTGGCAGGATAACTTCGCCGTAATACTGGGCAATGAAGCATCCAGCGATGGCCTCTGGGAGGGCACGTTCCGCCTCGCATCTATACATCGCAGAGCCCTGACTCAGGATCAAGTCACGCAGAATTTCGACGCCGGTGTCGGCGAGCGCTTCTACATGTTGTTTGATGTTTCGGCACGCATTGGCGCGCCAGAGGACACATCATTCATTCTGTTCGAAGCGCAACAGTTCGATACGTTCGCTTACCTGTTCGACAAGCCGCACTTCATAACGCTGGACGGCGTCGATCGCGACAACGTTGCGCTCGAAGGCCTGCACCTGGCGATGAATGGTCAGGAAGTTGATAAAGGTCAGTCGTACGCAAACATGGCCGAGGTCACCGATGCCACGTTGATTCAGGAACTGGGACAACCCCTGTCTGTACTCGGTGCGGTTATCGCACTGGAGAAAGGACCGGAGGATGATCAGTTCTTCCTGACCTTCGATAACATCAATGGTGCGACCTACGATCGCCCGGACCTTCCGATGCTGGTGATCAGTCCGGTCGATCTCGTGAACGAAGCGCAAATCGGTATTCGTACGTTTGACGAGATTGCTGCAACGTATTCATCAATCCTCAACGTTGACCGGCTCGCGACGTATACGAACGACGCCGGCGACACGGATGCCCACGTGGACGTCACCTATCAGGAATTGAGGCAGTCATTGCCGGCGATCGAGGATATCAACAGCTTCCTCTCCTCGAATCAGGTCGCCATCGCGCAGCTCGCGATTCAATTCTGCGACTCGGCAATTGGCACCAATGCCAATCCGAACCCGGATGCAGAAGGCGTGGTATGGACGGCATTCGACTTCGACTTGCCAGCCGCAACGGCATTCAACGCAACGAATCGTCAAGACTTCGTTAATCCGTTGATTGCTCGCGCTGTTGGCCAGACGGCGCTCGGCGTGCAACTGGCATCGCAACCGACCTACGCGGTCGTTTATGACGAAGTTGCAACTGCAGCGGCGGTAGCCAACGGTCGACCCGAAAACTTAATCGACAGATTGCTCAATGCGCCGCCTCCGCGCAGTGATACACGTGCGATCGCCAAGGGTGTATGTGCTTCCATACTCGGTAGTGCAGCCACGCTGGTTCAGTAACAGACAGGACATAAAGGAATATTTGAGATGGCTAAGAAACGAAACGCGCGGAAGTACGATGACCCGCAGTACCACGCTGATCACCCTCGTCCTGTTACACGACGTCAATTACTGGCACAGGGTTTCATGACGGGCGCCGCCTACACCGTTGGTGGAGGCGCACTCAGCATGATTCCGGCAAGTGCAATGGCGGATTTGTCACCGGACATAGACGACATGCGAATCAATACCTGTCGCATCACGGATGGTGCGGGCAAAATTCCGTTCATCTGTTTTGACCTGGCGGGTGGCGCGAATATCTGTGGGTCGAACGTCCTCGTTGGTAAATCCGGTGGTCAGAACGATTTTCTGAGTACGGGTGGCTACGAGAAAATGGGGCTACCGGGCGACATGGTACCGGGACTGACTGACGTTAACGGTAACCCGTTCGCCAACTTCGACCTGGGCCTGGGTTTCCACTTTGATAGCGCATTCCGGCGCGGCATTATGGACACGATCACGGTCGGAACGGAACTTGGCGTCAACGGCGCCGTCATTCCTGCCCGCTCAGACAATGACACAGGCAATAATCCGCACAACCCCATGGCTGGTATCGCTCACGCCGGCTCGAAAGGATCCATCCTGACGCTCGCGGGATCCGAAAACACGGAATCGGGTGGCAATTCCATGGCACCTGCGCTCTTGTACAATCCGGAGCTGCGACCGACCAAAGTTGACCGTCCGAGCGATGTCGTCAACCTGGTGGACACCGGTGATCTTGTTGGCATTCTTTCGAAAGCGGATGCCACGGCCGTTATGGAGTCTATCTACCGTCTTTCCGACGAGAAAATGGGCCGAGTGAACACTACGGTCGCGGAGGACGCTGCAATCAAGCAGTCTGTTCGATGCGGCTACGTGAAAGCAGCGCACATCGCTGAAGAATTTGGCGGTGAACCGATCGATCCGACAGACGATCCGGAGATTGTTGGACCGACCGGTATCTTCACGATGGACGAGTTCCTCGGCCAGAACGGTCA
>RCNG010000383.1_pt1 | contig 19757 bp, 15 predicted proteins | sample 2041371 | NCBI WGS metagenome assembly RCNG01 (sample SAMN09708227, study PRJNA481090) | Marine sediment metagenome, whole genome shotgun sequencing project. | biome: marine sediment; feature: ocean; material: sediment; isolation source: Sewage treatment plant 1 marine sediment (STP1) ... | reverse complement strand
AACAACGAAGTTAGAATTCTCGGCGCCCTGATCGAAAAGTCGATAGTCACGCCGGATCTCTACCCTCTGACCTTGAACGCGTTGACCAACGGCTGCAATCAGAAGTCCGCGCGCGACCCGGTGATGGCGCTGCAGCCAGGCGAAGTCCAGCACACAATTCGTGCGCTAGAGGCCAAACACCTGGTGCGCACCGAAGAGAACTTCAAGAGTCGTGCGGAAAAATACACTCAGCGGTTCTGCAACACGCGATACAGCGATCTGAATTTCGAGCCGGCGGAGCTCGCGATCGTTTGCCTGCTGATGTTGCGAGGGCCGCAAACGCCCGGTGAGCTGCGCTCACGCAGCGGGCGTCTGCATGAATTTGCCGATAATGGTGAAGTCGTTGAGATGCTAAAGAAACTAATCGAGCGCGATAAAGGAGCGCTCGTTGTCGAGTTGCCGCGTACAGCCGGCCGCAAGGATCCGGAGTACACACATCTCTTTGCCGGTCCGATCGACATCGAGGCGTATGAAAGTCAGGCGAAGTCGTCGAAAGCGAGCGGCTCAACTGAGCGCGTCAGCGTTGCCGACCTTGCCGAACGCGTCAGTCAACTTGAAGCCGAAGTTGCCGAGTTGAAGGCTCGTCTGCAATAACTTCTTCGACCGTAATGGAGCTTTCTGTGTTGTCGACAATCAAGGCCAATCTTCTCAACGTTGGCAGGATTGCCTTGGTGAGTATCCTCTTTGGCCTTGTCTTCGTGCCGACGCCAGCCGCTGCTCAGCAGCAGATTGTTGTCGCGGTGGTTTCCGATGGGCCAACGGATCGCTTTGCATTTCTGCATCAGATATATATCGATGAGCTCCTTACCCTTACGCAAAGTGAATTCGACGTGCGTATCGAACGCTTCTATGGGGACTGGACGAGCGAGTCGATAAACGCAGTTCTTGAACAAGTCTATGCCAGAGACGATCTCGATCTCGTATTGGTTACCGGTTTCGTCGCAAACCAGGTCGCCGCCATAAGAGCCAAATACTCCAAGCCCACGTTTCTTCCGCAGATCATTGACGTAAGGCTTATTGAGGGTGACGAAAGGATCGGGCGCTCCGGCGTGCGCAATCTGAACTACCTCACCGCGTATGCAGACTTCGCCGAGGACCTCGACACATTGTCGCGGATTGTATCGTATCGAAATCTGGTGCTTTTCCTGGACGTAGGATTGCAATCGGCGATACCGGAGCTTCGGGAAGCGGCGTACGCCGCCAGCGACGAACGAGGCATCAACTTGCTCGAGGTTCTCCACGATGGCGTCGATCATGCGCTGATGAACAGGGTGCCGCCCGAAGCTGACGCAATATTCATTGCGGGCTTACCGCGCATGCCAGACGCGGATTTTGATCGGCTCATAGAAGCCATCAACTCGGCCGGGCTTCCGAGTTACAGTTTCGCCGGCGTAACGGATGTGGAGCGCGGCCTGCTGGTCACGAACTCGGAACCGAAGGATGTTGATCGTCAGGCGCGCCTGAACGCTCTGAACATGCAGGCGGTTATGCTCGGTGAGCGCGCCGAAGACCAGCCGACGGCTTCGATTCGCAAGGAGCAGTTGACTATTAACATGGCGACGGCGAGACACATCGGATTATCGCCGAGCTTTGAGGTTCTGAGTGAGGCTGTCCTGCTGAACGAAGAAGCGGAAATACAGGGCCAGCAGTACGGACTCATCGACGTCGCTCGTATGGCGCTCGCGCAGAACCAGGATCTTCGGGCCGAGACGTACGGCGTGCAGGCAGGCCTGCAGGAGATTGCTCTTGCCAGGGCCAATCTTCTTCCGCAGATCGGGGCTTCCGCGAGTCAGACTCGCCGCAGGGATTCGCCGTCGGTAGCGTCTGGAATATTCGCGGAACGCTCGAGCGATACGGCCATCAGTCTCGATCAGCTTCTATACTCCGACGCAGCCAGCGCCAACCTCAAGATTCAGAAAGAGCTGCAGCGCACCCGTCTCGCAAGTCTGAGGGAGTTCGAGCTCGACGTTATTCAGGCGGCGACAACCTCTTATTACACTGTTCTGAACGCGCGCTCCCAGCTCGCGGTGCAGGAGAACAACCTGCGAATTACCAGAGCCAACCTGGAGCTCGCCGAGGTTCGGGTCCGGCTTGGTACGACGACCCGGGCGGATCTGTATCGATGGCAGGCGGAAGAGGCGCGCGCACAGATATTAGTGATTAATGCGAGGTCGGCGCTCAGTCAATCCTGGGAAACGTTCAATCGAATTCTGCATAAACCGCAGGGCGCGCGTATTGCGTTGAAAGAGGCCTCCTTTGATGAGCCGTTCGTGATGACGAAAGACGAATTCGACGGAATGGTGCGAAGCCAGGCGGACTATGACCGCTTTTCCCGGTTCTACATCAACCGTGCGCTGCGACAGGCGCCGGAGCTGGAGCAGCTAAATGCACAGATTTCCGCGAAGCGTCGCGAGCTGATCAGTCAACGGCGGGCATTCTGGCTGCCGGACTTCTCGGTTGGCGGCCGCTACACTACTAACCTGTCGCAGTCCGGACTCGGGGCAGGACCGCAGGCAGGTGCGGACCTGAACGACTGGAGCATCGGTATACAGGCGACGTTGCCCCTGTTCTCCGGGGGCACCAAGAAAGCCAACGTTACAAAAGCGAATTTCGAACTCCGTCAGCTTGAGTCGCTGCGCACCTCGATCGAGGAGCGTGTTGAGGAAGAGATACGTAACCAACTACATGCCGCGCGGGCCGCCTACCAGCAGATCGATCTGGCCGCTGACGCGGCCGAGGCCTCTCGCAAGAACCTTGAGCTGGTGAGCGATGCCTACGCGCGCGGCACGGTGTCAGTTGTCGAACTGCTGGACGCGCAGGACACCAGCCTTAGGGCGTCTGCGTCGGCGGCAGAATCCTCGTATGGCTTTCTGATAACCATAATGTCGATGCAGCGAGCGATCGGTGGCAACGACTTCCTCCTGCCGCCGGAAGAGCGAGACGAGCTCGCGTCCGAATACCGTAGGACAATCACGGGATCCCAAAAATGAGACACAGCATTTTTCTTTTGTTCATGCTGAGCTTCACGTTCGTCGGATGCGGCGGGCCGGACGAGGCGTTCGAAGAGCGGCTTCGCCCGGTGCGTTACGTGACTGTCAGTGACGCCAGCGCTTTTCGCGACCGCAGTTTTTCCGGTACGTCGAAATCCAGTCGCGAGTCGCGCCTGAGTTTTAAAGTAGCTGGCACGATAACCAGTCTGCCAGTGCAGATCGGTCAGCGCATGAAGGGCGGCGACCTGGTCGCCGAGCTCGATTCCGCAAGCTACGTGCTGCAGGCTCAGCAGGCGCAGGCATCACTCGTCGAAGCGCAGGCGAATGACAGGCGTGCTGCAGCCAATTACGAACGTACAAAGGGACTCTACGCGAACAGCAATGCATCGTTAAGTGATCTGGATTCCGCGCGTGCGCAGGCGGAGTCGGCCAGTGCGCAGGTTGGCTCGGCGAGTAAGGCGCTTGAGATCGCGCGACTCAATGTTTCCTATACGAAGTTGCGTGCCGACACCGGCTGCTCGATAGCCTCTGTCGATGCCGAGGTCAACGAAAACGTCGCAGCGGGTCAACAGGTGGCAGCCGTTAGCTGCGGCGAGGCCTACGAAGTTACGCTGGATCTTCCTGAGAGCCTGATCGGTCTTGTTGACGAATCAACGCCGGTCTCCATTCGCTTTGGCGCTATCCCCGACCAGGAATTCAGCGGTGCGATTTCAGAAATTGCGGTGTCGTCGAGTGCCGGCTCGGCCGCGTTCCCGGTGGTTGTGAAGATCACTGGCAGCCATCCTTCCCTGCGCTCTGGACTGGCGGCCGATGTCACGTTTCAGTTTGACTCGGCGGCCTCGCAGGATGGTGGCTTCGTGTTGCCGGTCACGGCCGTGATCAGTGATCCGACCGGCACCTTCGTCTTTGTTGCCGAACCCGACGGAACGCCGGGTGAGGGGATCGTCAGTCGCCGCAACGTTGCGCTGGGTGAGTTGACGCAGTCCGGCATCGAGATCGCTGAGGGCCTCGCGGTGGGCGACCGCGTAATCACAGCAGGAATTTCGGTGATCCGCGAGGATCAACGCGTTCTTATTCCGGCGGCGAACTAGGCTCGAGGCCTGTCGTGAATTTAACCGCTTCCGCTATTGATAGAAATCGCGTCACGCTGACGATTGTCGGCCTGGTTGTCCTTGCCGGCATGTTCGCTTTTCAGAGCCTGCCGAAAGCACAGGACCCCGGCTTTATCGTGCGCACCGCCGTAATAACGACCCGCTTCCCCGGCGCGAGTCCAGAGCGCGTCGAACTCCTGGTTACAGACAAAATCGAGAAGAAGATCCAGGAGATGCCCGAAATCGACTCGATCACCAGCGAGTCACGCACGGGCATTTCCGTGATCTACGCAAACTTCAAGGAAAGCTACAAGATCATGCGGCCGATCTTCGATGATCTGCGTCGCAAGGTAGACAGTGTCTATGCCGACTTGCCGCAGGGCACGCAGGTCCCGGAGGTCAACGACGAATTCGGTGATGTGTTCGGCAGTGTGTACACGCTGTCGGGCGACGGCTTTTCCTATGCGGAGCTGAAGACGGTTGCCGACGAGCTGCGCGATGAACTTCTCAAAGAGCCCGATATCGCAAAGGTCTCGATTCATGGTGAACAGCAGGAGGTCATCTTTGTTGAATACAACAATTCGCGCCTCTCGGAGCTGGGGCTTTCGCCGCAGCAGCTTTCGGCGTCGCTGGCGGCCGTCAACATTCTGTCGTCAGGAGGCGATATCGTCAGTGGCAGGGAGAGAATCACGCTGGAGCCCAGCGGCAACTTCGAGTCTATCGAGGATCTCAAGCGCACGGTAATCCAGCTCCCGGGCGGAGCGCTGGTATATCTTGAGGATATTGTCGATATCTATCGAGGCTACAAGGACCCGCCCAAGAGCGTAAGCCGCGTGAACGGCGAACCGACATTGGCCATAGCGGTCGCGATGCGCGAAGGCGGCGATATTCTGAAGCTCGGCGAGCGGCTGGACACGCTGATGCCGGAGCTGGTCGCAAAGTACCCGTGGGGTATGAAGATCGACAAGGTCTGGTTTCAGGCCGACCTCGTTGACAATGTCGTGAAGACATTTTCGTCCAGCCTCGGCCAGGCCATCCTTATCGTCATTGCCGTGATGGTTGCGTTCCTGGGTTTGCGCACTGGCCTCGTCGTCGGCTCACTCATACCGACAACAATCATCGCGTCCGTCTTCATGATGCAGGTCTTCGATATCACGATTAACCAGATATCGTTGACCGCGCTGATTATTGCGCTGGGTCTGCTCGTCGACAATGCAATCGTCATTGTGGAGTCGATCATCGTGCGGCGCGAGCGGGGGCAAAGCGCTGTCTCGGCGGCCATAGACTCCGGCAAAGAACTGAGCACGCCGCTGCTGATTTCATCACTCACGACAGCGGCGGCATTCATGCCGATTGCTATGGCCAAGTCGGCGGTCGGTGAATATACGTCCGATATTTTCTATGTCGTCAGCATCGCCTTGCTGACTTCCTGGCTGCTGGCGATGACTTTCGTACCAATGCTGACGACGATAGCGTTGCGGGTGAAGGCGATCAACGGTAACGGTGAAGAGCAGTTTGACGGTCGCTGGTACGCGTTCTATCGCAACTTACTGGCAGTCTCGCTGCGCTGCCAATATCGCTTTTTCACAATCATTGTCCTGATTTTCGTGATCGCGCTATTCGGGCTGGGGCTGGTGCGGCAGGAATTTATCGCGCCGTCCGAGGACCCGATCTTTTCGGCGAAACTCGAGCTGCCTCTGGGTACGTCCATCGAAACCAGCCAACAGGTTGTTGCCGAAGTCGATACCTTTATTCACGATACCTATTTTGCGCCGCCAAACGGCGAGCCGCGCATTCGCAACTGGCTGACATTTATCGGTGAAGGAGGGCCGCGTTTTCAACTTAGTCTGAACCCGCCGAATCCGAATCCCGCAAATTCCTTCCTGATAGCCAATACCGTAGATCCGGAAGACGTTGATGCCGTTATTGCGGGCATCGAAGATTACGTGCACGACAACCATCCGGACCTCGCCGCACAGGTGAAGCGCCTGGAAAACGGACCGCCCGTGGATTACCCGATCATCGTTCGTGTATCCGGGCATGACTTCGATACGTTGTACTCGATTGCGGACGAGGTTATCGGCTACCTCTACAGCGTGCCGCAGGTTTCTGACGCCAGGAACTCCTGGGGCCTGCAAACCAAGAAACTAACGGTCGATGTCGATCAGGAACTGGCGCGTCGATCGGGCGTAACCAGCGAAGACGTTGCTTACTCATTGCAGGCAGGACTCACCGGCATCGACCTGACGCAGTATCGGGAGGCGGATGAACTGATCCCGGTGACGCTGCGAACCGTTGCCGCCGACCGCCAGGACTTCAGCAAGCTCGACGGGCTAACCGTGTACTCGCAGAGCACCGGCAGCAGCGTGCCCCTGAAGCAGGTCGCCAACGTTGAGCTGACCTTCGAGCCTGGCATTATCGAGCGGCGTGACAGGGATCGAACGCTGTCCTTGAACGTGCAGCTAAAAGCCGGTGCTACGGCGGCCGAGGTAGCTCAGGTCCTGGTGCCCTGGCTGGAGCAGGCACAAGGTAGCTGGCCGGCGGGGCATACGTTCGAGATCGGTGGTGAAACGGAAGAATCCGGTGATGCTAACGCCTCTATCGCCGCGGAGTTGCCAACGGCCGGCATGTTGATCCTCTTGCTCCTCGTCTGGCAGTTCAATTCCCTGCGCCGGCCCATTATTATTCTGGCGACAATTCCATTGGGGCTGATCGGCGTGACGTTCGGCCTGCTCGTTGCCAACTCGACGTTTGGCTTTTTCACAATTCTCGGGCTGATTTCGCTATCCGGGATCATCATTAACAACGCCATCGTGCTGCTCGACCGAATCGCCATCGAGATTCGGGATTTTGGACGAAGCGAAGCCGACGCTGTCATGGTGGCCTGCCAGCAACGTATGCGTCCGATTCTCCTGACAACCGCGACGACGGTGCTAGGCATGACGCCGCTGCTGTGGGGCGGCACTGCCATGTTCAAGACCATGGCTATCACGATAATTTTCGGACTTGCGTTCGCCACGGCACTGACGCTGCTCGTGGTGCCGGTGATGTATTCGATGTTCTTCCGCGTTTCGTTTGGGAAAAGTGCCTGACGCAATCAGGATTGTTCGCCGGCTCACCAATGCCCGGTGCCGGGCTCACCCTTGAACGGTCCGACCACGTCGTCGGTAATCCAGCCGCCGTAAAAGCGACCGGGCTGCGGTCTTACACGCTCACCGTCGACATAGCATTCGATGCGGCCAGGGTAAAACGAGGCGTAGTTTTTCAGCACGTCGAAACGGGCGCGAGGCCGCGGGTAGTCCCACGCGATCGGCAAACCGGCGTCGCGTTTCAGCCCCCAATAGCGGGCTGCACCCTTCCATTCGCAGACGGAACTGCCTTCAGCTTCGACGAGGTAGTCCCAGGCGATGTCTCCGGGCACAATATAGAACGTCGGCGGGCTTGCCGTTTCCATCAGGCGATAGCTCGAACGGGTTCGCGCAATGACGATGTCGGCGTCCTTGACTTCAACCAGGCGGTTGCAGCGCTTCGCGACTGGCGGCCGCGGATAGTCCCAGACGGACTCCTGTCCAGGTCCGGGAACCACGGCGGTGTCCGGTCGTTTTTGCCCCTGATAATTCCACATGAGCGTCACGGTAGCCTCGCCAATGGCAAAGCTCAACTGTTTCGGCTGACACCCATTTGCGGCGAGCGGCAGGGACGCCGAAACTGCAGCTGGTCTGATGCCGACCTGAAACCAGGGAGAATGAAATGGAAAACCATGCCGCGAATGAAGTGACGATCGTCGACATCAGGATGCCGTTCATGTCGATGGTGGTTTTTATGGTCAAGGCGACGATCGCAGCAATTCCCGCGTTCATTATTCTTGCGATCATCGGAGCGATAATCGGATCGATTTTTACCGGCGTTGCGGTTCGCTAACCCGGTGATATCAGGAGCGCGTCAGTCACCTGGAAACAGCTGACCGACGCCTACTTTGAACTGCAGGAAGAAGATGCCGCTGACGGTGTCGTCCATCACGCGCGCGTCGAAAAGTCGCTCGACGGCTTTCACCGGCAGGTAGGTCAGGTTCAAGCCCATAGCGCGGTTGCCGATGGTCAGGCTCGGCACGGCTCCCGGGAAAGGTCGGTTATCGTTCATATCGCGTCGCGTCATCAGGAAGGCATTGATGCCGGCGTCAACATAGAAACCATTAAGGCGCTCGCTGGCGAACAACGTGCGGTGCAGGCCAGCGCCAGCCATGTAGGACATCTTTTCGTTACTGTCCCGAAAGCCGTTGACCATCACTTGTCTTTTCCAGCGAGACATACTCTGGAACTGGTATTCGAGGCCGAGCCCGACGTTGTCCTCGTTCCAGTCTTCTGTCGCATCGATGTGTATTGAGCGGCCATTCAGCACGGCACTGAGGCTACCGCCCCAGGCGGACGAGCACGGAACCGCAATCAGGAAGGCGAGCAGGGCAAGTCTTGCGGCGGCTGTCAGGGTCATGCCGAAACACGATGCAAGACATATGCCGGTAATAAAAAGCAAAGAATTTCATATGGTTATAAAGCTTGCTTAAATAAACTGTAAAGACATCCGACAGCAATTATGCGTTGCTAACGCGTGGAGCGCTTTTTCCGCCGGGAGTGCAGGGAAATCGGCGTCGATTTTTGCTTGGGCCGCTTTACAGGTCGACCGACGAAATAGCCTTGCGCCAGGTCAACGCCGAGTTCGCCAAGCAGGTCGAGCGTCTCTGCGTCCTGCACGTATTCGGCCACAGTCTTCATGCCGGCCTCGTGACCGATCTCGGCGATCAGCTTTATCATTTTCTGATCAACGGGGTTTTGCGGCAAATTCTTGACGAAAGCGCCGTCGATCTTGATGTAGTCGAAGCGCAGCTTTTGCAGGTAACTGAATGAACTGTAACCGGTACCGAAATCATCAAGCGCAAAACTGCAGCCGAGGCTTCTGATGGCAGAGATTTGCCGATCAACATGGCGCGGCTTTCTGATGGCAAGGCTCTCGGTAATCTCAAACACAATATTTTCGGCCGGCACGTTGTGTTTATCGAATACCGTCTCTATGTAATCGGCAAGGTCATCGCTTTCAAACGCATTTGCAGAAAGGTTTATCGCGAGTTTCAGCCCGGGATTGGATTTCACTTCGCGGGCATACGCTTTGGCAGCGTTCAGGATCATCCAAAAGTCGATCTCTGACATAAGACCGAAGCGAACGGCAGAAGGCAGAAAGACGTCTGGCAATACGAGTTTGTGGTCGTCGTTCCTCAGGCGAATGAGCACCTCATGATGCGTGGTCTCGCCGTTGTCGATTCGATTTATGGGCTGAAAGCGCAGCTCGAACTCGTCGTTATTCAGCGCCTTACGCAGGCGGTTCACCCAGCCGAGTCCCGTTGATTCCTCTTGCGCGGTTTCGCCCGCCTGCCTGTATACGTGCGTGCGATTTCTGCCCGCGAGTTTCGCCTCACGGCATGCGATATCGGCCTGGTTGATTAGCTCGTCCTGGTGAAGCTCATCACCGATAATCCTGGTCACGCCGATACTGCAGTGAACGTGGAACACACGCTCGTCTTCGATATGCGCCATGCTGCGCATGTTCTTCAGAATGGTATCGGCTGTTGACTGCGCGTCTTCAGGAGACGTGCGACGGACAATAATCGCAAACTCGTCGCCGCCGAAGCGTGCGACCGTGTCGTCCGCACCGACACTGCGTAATAACTCGTCGGCCACCTTGCAAATCAGGCGATCGCCAGCGGGGTGACCACAGGCGTCGTTGATGTACTTGAACTGGTCAAGATCGACAAAAAACAGGGCGCTCTCGTGACCGGACTTCATGACCTCGACGATTTCCTGGCGCAGCTCATCCAGGAAGCGACGACGGTTAAACAGTCCTGTCAGACTGTCATGATTGGCCATCTGCAACAGCTCGGCGTCTCTCTCGCTGAGCGCTAACGCGGTAGTTTCCAGGGCCTCGACGATCTCGGCGATCTCACGGTGGTCGGCCGGCTCAAACTTCACGTCGAGATTACCTTTGGCGAGTTCGCGAATCGGTTGCTGCAAATTGGAAATGGAGGCCAGAGCTTTCTGCAGGAAATATCGACCATACAATGCGAACAGCACCAACAGTGCCAGAAGTACCAGCACGGCGCCTTTGATGTTGGCAAGCAGGCCATCGTGGAAAATCACAAAATCCAGATTGATACTTACGAAGCCGAGTAGTTCCGTCTTTACCGGCGGCTGTGGCGCCTGCGGGTCGTAGTCGAACAAGCCGTCCACGGCAATCGCCTCTTTCCAGACCGGTGCGAGTATCTCGAATCGCTGCGGGTTCAGAATCCCAGCACTCATAATATAGGGTTCGTCGTTTCCGATGCGCCCGATGGCCCGTTCAAGCACGCTGCGCGACAGGTCGGCGGCTTTCTTGGCGCTGTCTTCGTTGCCGACCGAGAACATAGCGTTGCCGTTTGGGGCAAAGTAAGCGACGCGGTCAATTTCCGGGTAGCGCTGTACAAAGCTCTCGAGCCGCAGCAGCGCTTCACCGTCATCCGTAAGGAACAGCGGCGAGCCGAGTTCGTTCAGCTCCTCTGTCCATTGCAGCGCCCAGCGTCCATAGTTTTCCTGCAGCACCCATTGGCCACCCCAGTACAAGCTGGCGACCGCGAGTATGCCAATCAGGGCAGCGCTGATGACCTGTATGGACAGTATCTCGTTGACGAGCACGCGCTTGCCTGCTTTCCCCCCGTCGCGGCGGAATCGATGCGTGATGCGACGGAAAGCCTCTGCAACTACCGTACTCATCGATCGGCCACCCGCGCCGCCGAATCATGGGTTACAACGCGGATTTCGCTTAGCTGAGTTATTGCAGGCACGGTTTGTATTTTCCCGGCTTCGATCTGCCGGACCACTTTCGTGATGGTCTCTGCAATGTCTGCGGTGACGCTGCCGATACTGACGCTGGCACCCATAGAGAGCATCGACTCCGTTGGTACGAGGACAGGAACCTGCTGCTCCTTGGCGGTTGAGAGCATCAGCTTCAGGGAGCGGGGGCTAAGCACCCGGTTATCGGCAAACAGCCAGAATCCGTCGATGTTGCGAATCATGCGTTTGAAAATGAAGAGCGTTTCCTGGTCGGAACCGGCGATATGAACGAGCAGCTCGACACCGTGTCGCTCTGCAGCAAGTCGGGCATCTTCGATAAGACTATCGTGCCCCTTGCCGACAATTGCCCCTACGCGTGAGATCGACGGGTCCAGTTCCTTCCACGCCGCGATCTGTGCATCGAGAGGCGCGACGGCCGACACGCCGCGGCTGTTTTCACCGAGGAGCTCCTGATAGTTGAAGACCTGGCTGAAGACAACCGGTTTGCTGGCGAGTGCGACGGAGGACCGCGCTGCTCGAAGTCCGATGGCGACAATCACGCCCGAATCGGAATCGTTGACTAGTCGCAGGGTACTGACCGGGGGGCGCTCGTCTTCCGCCAGATTGTAGATCGTGTAAGTTTCGAATCGCTTCGACAACTCTCTGGCAACGTCAGCATAAGCCGCAATGCCACTGGTCATCACAATGGCGAGCGATGGTAGCGGTGGCGGTGCACTGACTCGCGCTATGCGCTTGGGTGCAGGCGCCGGCAGCGGCGGTAGAACCTCAATCCCGGTTTCCGGCTCAATTGCTTCGGGTATCGGGGCTGGTTCCGATTCCGGCAGAAGCAGCGAGCAGCCGGACAGGCCAACGGCCGCCGACAGCATTGTCAGGCGCAGCAATACCGCAAACCAATAGTCGACCCTTCGCATGCTGAGCATCCCGATGATGGTCCGAAACCCAATCGCTCATCGCCGTCCATGGCGACCGTCTATTTTTACTGATTCAGGGGCATGAAAACTGTGCTGCAGGTCCCATGCACCGGGGTCTGGCTCGCATAATTCCGGGGTTTTTCGACCAAATGGGTCGCGCCGCGGTCCGCGACGAGAAAGTCTAACGGAGCTGGCTATCCTTGCTGCCACGGCGGTTGTAGCCGCTGGACTTAACCGTATCCTTATCGTGCTCGTTCTGGCAGGCAATGCAGAGCCGGACTCCGGGCACCGCTGTGCGTCGCGCCTCGGGAATCGTCGCCTCGCACTCTGCGCAGTGTTTGAGGCTCTCGCCCTTCGGCAGTTGGTCGCGCGCGAAATCGACGGCATCCTTTATGGTTGCATCTATCTGGTCCTGCACCGCGCCGTCTTTCGCAAAGCCGCCAGCCATTTCGGATACTCCTCATCCTGATCAGTTATTCGGATTTAGTGTAGCGCGGAATCAGCGCTGCGACACTGCAGAGTAGCCCGCCGGCAATGACCGTTATTTGCAGGCCGAACGCGGCCGAGGCTGAGCCGACCAGCAGGCTACCTATCGCCGTGCCGCCAAACGCGATCACTCCCCACAGGCTGCTCACTCGACCACGGACCTGTTCATCGACCAGGCTTTGCAACAGGATCTGTGAGCCAACCCCACCCAACGACAAGACTACGCCCAGGATCAAGACGAGCACCACTGCGACCCAGAAGGAATCGTTGGCGCCGAATCCCGCGATCAATACACCCGCGAAAACCACCGACATGCGAATAATCCCGATATTCAGCCAGTGCGTGCTGCGCGCGAGAACCAGTCCTGTTGCGACAGCGCCGACGCCCATGACGGATGTCAGCGTCGCGAGACCGGCGCTACCGCGTCCCAGGATAGCGTCCGCAAACGCTGGCAGCATCTCGAGTGCGCCACGTCCAAACACGGAGCCGACTGCAATTATGAAAAGCAGGCTCCTGATCGTACTGTGATTACGCACGTAGCGAACGCCATCGAGCAGCTCGGACCAGACGTCGCTCGTTTTCTTATTGTGACTAGACAGGGGCTTAAGCTTCACAAAGAACACGGCGGCCACGATCGCGAGGTATGAGACTCCGTTGATTGCGAATGCCGCGCTAACCCCGAGAGTGGCGATAACAACACCTGCGATTGCAGGTCCGACCAGACGCGACACATTGAAGGAGATGGATGTGCTCGCGATCGCGCTCTGCAGCTGCTGCCTGGCAACGAGATTCGGCACGAGCGTCATGCGCACAGGCGTGTGCGCGCCATCCAGTGCACCCTGCAGCAAGGACAGCGAAGTCAGCACAACGATGTCGACCTGACCGAACGTTGCTAGCAGGGCGAGCAACAACATATTTGCTGAGCTGCATGAGTTGATGACGATTGACGCTATACGGCGATCAACGCGATCCGCGATTACACCGAATAATGGACCGAAGAGAACGGCGGGTGCGAATTGTGAGAACGAGATAATGCCGACCCAGAGCTCGGATCCTGTGAGCTGCCAGGCGAACCAGCCGAGCGCGACGCGGTAAACCCACAGCCCGTGCAGCGAGATAGTGCTGCCGACGAGGTAGATAAGAAAATTGCGGCTTGATAATGCGGAGCTACTGCTCACGTTGGAGGACGGCCGTCACGATGAATGATGAGATGGTAGACTCGCAGCCCGGAGGATAGCCAGCCTATGAACAAAATAGCCATCGCGAAGTGGGATCAACTTGAGGATCGTGAACCGGTTTACGCACTGGTAGCAGACGTCGACCTGGTGATCGTCCGTTACGACGACACGGTAACCGTGCTCTACGGACGGTGCGCACATCGCGGCGCGTTGATGTCGGACGGTCATGTTGATGGCGATAACCTGATCTGCGGCGTGCACGGCTGGGACTACCGGCTGGATACCGGTATCAGCGAATATAACCACAGCGAGACACTGCCGAGGTTTACCTCCTGGATCGAAAACGACCAGGTCATGGTGGACGAGGACGAGATCGCAGAATGGGCAAAACAGCATCCGCAACCCTACAACCGCGATACCTACCAGGGTCTTTACCAGGACCCGAACGGGATCCCCATCGAACCGCACGTGAAGTTGATACGAAAGCTGGCTGATGAGGGCTTGTCGAAGCTGGGCCACCACGGCCCTTCCGCTGCGATGGGCGTGCCGCGCAATAGTCTGCCGCTCTGGGATGATTTGCAGTTCGTTGTCGGGCAGTTGCACAAGCTGCCATTGCTGGATGATGAAAAGGTAGGCACGGACCTGGTTATCGGTCCGCGCGCGAAGAAACCGCTGAAACTCGACATACCGCTGTTCGTTTCGGACATGAGCTTTGGCGCATTGTCGGAGGAGGCCAAGGTCGCACTGTCGAAAGGGGCCGAGCTTGCGGGGACCGGTATCTGCTCCGGTGAAGGCGGCATGCTGCCCGAAGAGCAGGCGAGCAACTCACGGTACTTCTATGAGTTGGCATCAGCCCGTTTCGGTTTCTCCTGGGACAAGGTGCAAAAGACACAGGCCTTTCACTTCAAGGGTGGGCAGGGCGCCAAGACAGGAACCGGCGGGCACCTGCCGGGAAATAAGGTGAAGGGCAAGATCGCCGAGGTGCGTCAGCTCAAGGAAGGCGTGGCAGCCATTTCTCCGGCTCGATTTCCGGAGTGGACGGAGCTCAGCCAGTTCCGTGACTTTGCCGAGGAGGTGCGTGAACAGACCGGCGGCATACCGATCGGCTTCAAGCTCTCCGCGCAGCATATCGAGAAAGACATCGACGCGGCGCTCGAGATCGGCGTCGACTACATCATTCTCGACGGCCGTGGCGGTGGCACCGGTGCGGCACCGTTGATATTCCGTGACAATATCTCGGTGCCGACGATACCGGCGTTGGCGCGAGCACGTCGACATCTGGACGTAAGTCACGCATCGCACGTGACGTTGATCGCGACCGGCGGCTTGCGGCACCCAGCCGACTTTGCAAAGGCCATGGCACTGGGAGCCGATGGCGTCGCGGTATCGAACGCCGCACTGCAGGCTATTGGCTGCCTTGGCATGCGTGCCTGTCACACCAACAATTGCCCCGTCGGAATCGCAACACAGAAACCGCATCTCCGCGATCGACTTCCGGTCGACATTGCGGCTGAGCGTTTGGAGCGATTCTTCGCGGCCTCCGTCGAATTAATGCAGGTACTGGCGCGTGCTGCCGGGCACCGTCACTTAAGCGATTTCTCGGCCGATGACCTGACGACTTTCAAAACCGACATGGCACAACTAACTGGCGTCCGCTACGGTGGGATGGCGACAATCGACTAAAGAGGGAATTTGAGCGTGGCAGACTTTGATGGAAAGGTAGCGATAGTTACAGGTGGCGGTACGGGCATAGGGCGAGCGACGGCAATAGCATTTGCGCACGAGGGTGCCAAGGTAGTGATTGGCAATCGCAATGTCGAAGCGGGCGAGGCTGTGGTGCAGGCGATCAAGGAAGCCGGTGGCGAAGCCAGCTTTTTGCGCACCGATGTTTCTTCCGAAGACGATGTTAAAGCGCTGGTCGATCACGCGGTCTCAACCTACGGGCGCCTGGATGCGGCTTTCAACAACGCTGGCGTCGGCGGTGCGGCGGGCCCGCTTGCCGACCAGACCTCGAAGAACTACGACCTGGTCATGGGCATCAACGTCAAAGGTGTCTGGTTGTCGATGAAGTATGAAATCGAGGCGATGCTGAAGACGGGTGGGGGCGCCATCGTCAACAACTCATCGGTCGGAGGCCTTGTCGGATTTGCGGGCGTCAGTATCTACAGTGCATCCAAGCACGCCGTGATGGGGCTGACCAAGAGCGCTGCCCTCGAGTATTCCGCGAAGGGGGTTCGCGTCAATGCGGTCAACCCGGCTGTTATTCGTACACCGATGGCCGAAGGACTGGCCAAGACCCACAAGATCGAACCCGATGGGTTTTCTGCGGCTCACCCGATAGGACGAATTGGCGAACCGGACGAGGTCGCCAACGTTGTGTTGTTCCTGTGCTCTGACAAGGCATCGTTTATCACCGGCGCGGCACACCGTGTCGACGGCGGTTACACCGCGCAGTAACTCTCCGCTTCAGCTGAAACAAGATTCTCACTCTATCGGTCGAGAGCGACTTCAATGGAACCCCCGGGCCCGCCCCGGGGTTTTCTTTGAGCGACTCCTTTTCGCAGCCGACTGCCATATTTGCGGGCAACGGGGATGCTAGGATGCCAACAGGCGAGGCAACGCTATTTCGCCAACAGCCGGCCAAGCCGCGTTTTCTGTAACCTTCGAGCACCGCCATGACACTAGCATCCGCGATCGTATTACTGTTCCTGGTCATCGATCCGTTTGGCAACGTGCCGTTCTTTGTCGCCGCGATGAAACAGGTCGATGAGGCGCGCCGTCGTCGGGTCATTATTCGCGAACTACTGATCGCCTACGTCGTGATGGTTGTTTTCCTGTTCTTTGGAGAGCCCCTGCTGCGCGTGCTCGGTATCTCCGGCCCGGCCCTGACGATTGCAGGCGGCGTCATCCTGTTCCTTATCGCGCTGCGCATGGTCTTTCCCATTCGCGGGCGCAGTTCACAGGAGGAGATCGAGGGCGAGCCTTTCATTGTGCCGCTCGCAATACCCTACGTAGCAGGGCCTTCGGTGCTTGCCGTGGAGCTGCTGCTGATGAGTGACGAGCCGACTCGCTGGGCGGTCTGGCTAACGGCGATAACCGTGGCCTGGGCAGGCACGTCGGTTATCGTGTTTTTTGGCAGCCAGGTGGCCGAGCGCCTCGGATCCAGGGGGCTTATCGCTATCGAGCGCCTGATGGGCATGATCCTCGTGGCGATTGCTATCCAGATGTTCCTGACCGGCGCCGACATGTACTTCGGACGTGCCTGAGTCCGGTATCCTTGATCGTCGCGAATGACAAGGAGTGACTGCCTGTGAGCTACAGAACCTACGAGCCGATTGATCCGCGAGAAGCATTTACGGTCATGGCAAAGCGGCCCGAAAAGGGAGCGGTGCTGGCCGAGTCGTCAGAGGCGGCATCTGTCGCCGCGTCGCAAGCTGCGTTCCTGCTGGCCGTGCGCGCCGGCGTGCTGGGCTACGAACCGCCCACGGAAAAACTGTCGGAATTTCCGCTACCCAACCTGACGAAACTGAAGACCGACCAACACGTAAAAGTCGCAGCAGCCTGCCATCACCTGGGTGTCAGCGAGCGCGAGCTTCGCCAGGAGGCCGAACCTGCGCTCGAACAGCAGATGACGAAGGTGGCTCGTGAGGTCTACAGGAAGCCATCGATAGAAGCAGCAGCAGCCTTGTTCGAGGCGGCCATGACCAGCCCGCATCCGCTGGTTGCCGTCGCCGGCGCCGCTGGCGCCCGTGAGACAACGAGGCTGAGGCCTAGAATTCGCAGGACGCTTGAGCAGGCGGCGAAGAGCAAGGATCGCCTGGTTTCCAGGCTGGCGCTGGCGGCGATTAGTCGCATCGGGCCAATGGAATCCATAGCCGACAGGAAAGTCATCAAGCAACCGAAGTCCCGCAAGCGTCGCCGCAAATCCAACACGGCTGTGATCACGCATGGCACATTTGCCGCGAATGGCAGCTGGTACCGCCCAGGCGGAGACTTCTATGATGCGCTGAAGAGGAAACGACCGGACCTGGATCTGCACGATCGCAGCTTTCGATGGACCGGTGCGTATTCGGACAAAGCCAGGCGCGCCGACGCTGAACTACTGAAGCAGTGGGTTGCCGACCAGGGCTTGAGTGCGCCCGATTTTTTTGCGCACAGTCATAGCGGCACGGTCGCGCACCTTGCGACCCGAAAAGGCGTGCACTTCGATCGCCTGGTGCTAATGGGCTGGCCGGTTCACCGCAAGTGGTATCCGGATTTTTCCAAGGTCAAGCGCATTGTTGATATCAGGGTACGACTCGACCTCGTTGTGTTGCTCGACGGCGGTGCGCAGCGTTTCCGTAGTAAAGATTTCCAAATCGAAGAGCATCGGCACGGCTGGTTCGACCACAGCTCGACGCATGAATCCGCTTACTGGGATGACCATGGGCTCTGGGACGTCATCTAGCCACGCAAACGAGCGCCGTCTGTCTCCGTTTCGAGTCATCGTGGCGGGAACGTCGTGGCGGCTGTTCGGTTCGCGGCGCGCCGCCGAAACATTGCTGCAGGCGGCTTCTGGGGACGATGAGCAAAATCGGATGCTCGCCGGTATGTCGCTGGTTAAGGGGGGCCAACGTTCGTTCGACCTCATTGAGAACCAGCTTGCAGCGGGTAGGGCGAGCGCGCTGCTGGTACAGCTGTTACCCGATATTGATGCTGTGCGTGCCCGAGAGGTGCTGCAGAGAGTATTGCAGGGCGAGCCGGGTGAAATTGCCGAAACGGCAAAACAGTGTATCGACCTGCTTGATCGTGTTGACGAACTGGATGACAAAGAGACCTAGATGGATTCGACGATCTCTTTGGATTCCGCGTATTTCTTGTAATACAGTTCTTTGGCCTGGCCAATCCAGTCGTCCTGTTCCATACGACCTTTGAATTCTTTTAACTCGGCGTTCACGCGTGAGACGTCGGCGACGGTGAAATTGGCTAGCCGCTTGAAGCTGTAGACGCCGAGCTCATTCAGCGTGTGCTCGAAGACTTTGCCGATGCCGACAATGGCCTTCAGGTCGTCGACCTCGTTCTCCGGTGCTGTCTCTGTCTCTTGCTCCAGCTCTGTCTCATGCTCCGGCGCGGTCTCTTTCTTCGCTGCTGCCTCTTTCTCCGGCTTTTTGTGGCCGTTCATGGTGGCTCCATGGGTGGCCCGACGTGCCTGCTTGAGTGCCTTGCGTTGCTGCTTCTCCATGTCGGCGAAATGTTTCTCGACGTCGTCCAGCTGCATGCGCAGGGTATCCGAGTGCTTTTCGTATTGCCCAGCCGCTTCTCGATAGCGTTTCGCGTCATCCTCGTGCTGCCTGCGGCTCTTTTCCATCGATTCCAGGCAGTGTGAGAGCTCCTTGTTCTGGATCTTCAGCTCGTTGAGCTCCGCCAGGTCTCGGCGCACTGTTTCGATTTCCTGCTGCGCCAGAACACAATCGTGTTTGAGTTCCGCGTTGTCGGCTTCCAGGGAAATGACCTTTTGCTCTAGATTGTCCAGGTGTGCAAGGCGGTTTCGCGACGAGTCGAGCATCTTGTTGACGGATTCGTGCTCCGAACGTGATGCCTCCAGCAGGTTGCTGAACGACTTGTGCTCAAGGCGCGCGTCTTCGACTTTTATTTCCAGCGCCTTGCGCTTTTCAAAGGTTTTTGCAAGTTCGCGTTTATAGACGTTGCTGGATTTGACGAATTCCTCGTGTAGCTCCGTGGACTGCCGCTGCACACCCTCTTTTTGGAGCTTGGACTGTGCCAGCTCTTCTTCCTCAGGTTCTGCCTCCGCCTGGCGCAGCACCCAGCCGTCCTTGAATTTCGCCATCACCGGACTTTCTTCGTTCTTTTCCTCTTCGACGGCCTGGCGCCCCACGTTCTGGCCACTGCCGGCTGCCGTTGAGCTTTGCTGCTCCCATTTGGCATATGCCTGCCCCGCCCGGTCCGCTTCTTGTTCGTAGACATCCCCGGGGTGACTGACGGTGAGTTTAGTTTGAATAGATCGACTCAATCCGGAAGCGCCGCACCCATTGCCTGAGCACTCCGGCTCATTTTCATACTTACCCTGGACCTTATCTCCATTTTGCTGAACCACATGGGTCAGTTCATGCGCCAATAGCTCTTTGCCACTGGAGCTGCCTGTGTGGTTTCTTTGATTGATCGTCTGGTTCATCATGCTGAAATTGTC
>RCNG010000382.1_pt1 | contig 19787 bp, 16 predicted proteins | sample 2041371 | NCBI WGS metagenome assembly RCNG01 (sample SAMN09708227, study PRJNA481090) | Marine sediment metagenome, whole genome shotgun sequencing project. | biome: marine sediment; feature: ocean; material: sediment; isolation source: Sewage treatment plant 1 marine sediment (STP1) ... | reverse complement strand
CCGTCGTCAATTTGAAGTTCGCCTCTAACCTCGAGAACACCGGCAAGCCATTGCTTACGCGCCGCTGCGGGCGTCGCTGATGCGTGAAAGACGGTGCATCGTGCCCCGGCGCTCAAGGCCTGTAGCGGGTTTGAGATAACACCGCTCGCAATGATCGTCGAGCAACCCGCGTGCGTCGCGATACTCGCGGCTTGTACCTTGGTTGCCATGCCGCCAGTCCCGACATCCGAACGCGTCTCGCCCGCCATCGCCAACATGTCGTTGCTAATGCTACTGACTTCGGGAATGTGTTCGGCGTCTTCAAACGCGCCCGGATCGGCCGTATAAAAACCGTCGACGTCGGACAGGAGAATCAGCGCATCGGCCATGACCAATTGCGCGATCCTCGCGGCGAGTCGATCATTGTCACCGTAACGAATTTCTTCGGTAGCAACGGTATCATTCTCGTTGATAACAGGCACCACCGAGCATTCGATCAATTTTCCCAGTGTACGACGAGCGTTCAGGAAACGTCGCCTGTCTTCGGTATCGTCTGGCGTCAATAACACCTGTGCCGCCGCGATATCATGTCGCCGCAACGCCTCCTGGTAAGCATGTACCAGTTGTACTTGCCCTGCGGCAGCCGCCGCTTGCAGTTCTTCCAGTCGAGCCCGTCGTTTATTAATTCCGAGTACCGAGCTACCGATCGCTATCGCGCCCGATGACACAATCAGTACTTCATGGCCGGTGGCCTTGAGGCTCGCGACGTCATCGGCGAGCTTATCCAGCCAGGATCGATTTAGTTTGCCGGTATCATCAACCAGCAGCGACGAACCGACCTTAATGACCAGTCGGCGATAGTCAGTGAGAACCAGCCCCGACACAGGCTAGCCAACGAGAAGGTGCTGACGATCGAAAGATGTCAGCGTAACTTCGCCTTTTGAAACCGCGACTGAACCGCTGCGCGCGACGGCGGATATTTCGCCAATGTCCGCCGCCTCGACGACAAAAGCATCAATATCTTTCACCCGCCCCGTGAGTTGCACGGTGCAGCTGATCTGCGCCTCGTCCAGTATCTCGGCGTTGAACTGTTTCACCAGCGACAGCACCCGGGCAAGACCGCCGGTTCCGAGCTTGATTTTGACGATGGCAAGTTCGCGTTCGAAGTGCTCCCCAAGCGTCATATCGTGGATATTGACCACATCGACGAGCTTCGCCAGCTGTGCGTTCAGTTGCGCGATCGCAGCGTCCGAGCCAGATACAACCAATGTCACACGGGACACGCGGGGATCGTAAGTTGGCGCTACATTGAGCGTTTCAATGTTGTAACTGCGAGAGGAAAACATGCCGGTCATACGCGTCAAAGCGCCAACCTCGTTTTGCAGAAGGACTGATATTGCGTGTCGCATGAGCGTTAAAACCTGACCCTGAAAATGCACAACAAATGAATTACGAATGAAACCAATTTGGCCCGTGATACAGGGCGGATGGTGGCGCAGAAGTTCGAGTATTGCAATGCCATAAAATTTAGTAAACACTCGCCCAAAATCCGTTACTTATGCAGATAATTGCAGAAATCAATGAATGAGCATACAAACACGGCTCGCGTAGAGTCACACCCTCTCAGCGGAAAGCAGATGAGTGGGGCTGATACGGTTGTCCAGGTATTGGCTGACGAAGGCGTCGATACGATTTTCGGCTACAGCGGCGGCGCTATTTTGCCCATCTACGACGCTGTGTTCCGCTACAACCACGAGCACAAGCGCGCGGACGGCTCATCTGCGATTCCGCTGATCGTTCCGGCGAACGAACAGGGTGCCGGATTCATGGCAGCGGGATACGCCCGGGCCAGCGGAAAAGTCGGTGTCGTCATGGTGACATCCGGACCCGGCGCGACCAACACGGTTACGCCCGTGCGTGACAGCATGGCGGATTCGGTCCCATTGGTGGTCGTCTGTGGCCAGGTTCCAACGGCGGCTATCGGTACTGATGCCTTTCAGGAAGCGCCGGTCGCAGCGATCATGGGCGCCGTGGCCAAACACGTATTCCTGGTTACGGATGCCGAACAATTGGAAGACACGATGCGTAGCGCATTTGAGCTCGCACGCACGGGTCGCCCCGGGCCCGTCGTCGTCGACATTCCGAAGGATGTGCAAAATTGGGAAGGTACGTTTAAGGGACAGGGCGCGCTGCCCTTACACGGCTACCGGCGGCGACTTGATGCCGTCGTTGCAAACCGGCTCACCAGCGAAGCCTGTGAGCGCTTTTATACAATGCTGGCCGAATCGCGGCGCCCGCTCATCTATGCGGGCGGCGGTGTTATCAACGCTAATGCAACCAAGGCAATGCGACGTCTGGCGAACGAATACGGCATCCCGGTCACCACGACGTTGATGGCCCTCGGTGCCAGCGATACCAAGCATCCGCTGGCACTTCACATGCTGGGTATGCATGGCGTTGCGTCGGCAAACTACGCGGTCGAGGATTGCGATTTTCTGATCGCGGTTGGCGCGCGTTTTGATGACCGGGTCGCGGGCAACCCTTCCCAGTTCAGCCCGAGAGCAAAAAACATTGCGCAATTCGACGTCGACTCCGCCGAGATCGGCAAAGTGAAGCGCGTCAATTGGCATCATGTCGGCATGTTGCAGACAGATCTGGAGGACATGCTCGAATACGGCCGTCGCATCAAGTTCAAGAAGTCATTCGAAACCTGGCACGAAGAAATCGCTCATCTCAAGAGCGAACATGCCATGAATTATGATCGCAACAGCGACCTCATTCAGCCCTACGCTGTTATCGAGGAGATCAACAAACACTCGAAGGGCGAAGCCATCATTTCAACCGGTGTGGGCCAACACCAGATGTGGGCTGCACAGTATTTCGATTTTCGGGAACCGCGACTTTGGCTGACGTCCGGCAGTATGGGCACGATGGGCTTTGGATTACCTGCGGCGATCGGCGCCCAGTTCGCCCAGCCCGACCGCGTGGTAATCGACATTGACGGTGATGCGAGTATCCGCATGAATATCGGCGAGCTCGAAACCGTGACCACCTATGAACAACCTGTAAAAGTCATTGTACTCAACAATTTCGGCGACGGAATGGTTCGGCAATGGCAAAAACTGTATTTCGATGGCCGTATGTCAGGTAGCGACAAGTCTCTGCACGCCAAGAACTTCGTCAAAGCCGCCGAGGCAGACGGTTTCAAATTCGCGAAACGCCTTGAAAACAAAGATGAGTTGCCAGCTATGATCCGCGAATTCATGGACTTTAAGGGCCCTGCATTTCTCGAGGTCATAATTGACCGGGATGCCGGCGTGTATCCGATGGTGGGCCCGGGACAGAGTTACGAGAACATGATCACCGGCGATCACATCAAAAGTCGCTCAAAACCCAGTGACGACACACCGGGCCCAAGTGAGATGTTCTAGCCGCACTTTTGAGCTTGAGTGTCATAGTCGAGACTCGAACTGACAACTACGTAATATTCCGAATTGCCCGGCCGAAGACCTATCCACTAAGCTTTTATTAGGGTGGACTTGCTATGACGACGCTGACGGGCCGCAATACCCGCACATTCACGGGCTATGTAGAAAGCCTGCTCGAATATCCACGCTGGGTTATTGAGCGTGACGTCGATTTCACGCACTGCGAGTTTCAGGGCAGTTTCTCTTCAAGCGCCGAATCCTGCGACTCATGTCAGTTTGGCAGAGCCTGTTCCTGGCTAAGCCTTAGTCGAACTCAAGCGCAGCAAGACGGACTCCCTCCTGACGACGACCCGCTGCCTGCTTTGCTGGACGCATTGTCGATCGCTGCCGACTATCTTCGGCAGACCCACGTTGAAAATCACCCGCGAGGCTGTAGCTGCAAAACCTGCCTGTGGCTGCGAAAGGCCCACCAGTTCCTGCATTCACAGCGGCATCATCAGTAACATCGCAACTCTCAATGTTGAATGCCAACCCGTTACAGTCAGTTTCTCCCACCGCACTATTTCCAGTATTATGTGAACTGGTACAACGAAATCCCCTCGATTTTGGGCGACATTGGGAACATGCTGATTACTCCGCGACAAGATAATCTCAACAAAATCGTCATCCTCAACCCCAAGGGTGGATGCGGTAAGTCCACGCTTGCGACCAATCTAGCCGCCTGCTACGCCAATCGTGGCAACGTTCCCGCTGTTATGGACTACGACCCTCAGGGCTCTACGATGGGCTGGTTGGAGCGTCGGCCGGACGATCTTCCGACCATTCACGGCATCGCCGCCTACAAGAAGTCGATGCAGGCGACGCGCAGTTGGCAGCTGCGGGTACCCAACGAGACCGAAACGCTGTTCATCGATTCGCCGGCGAGTGTCGATCATGACGATCTTCGCGAGCTCACCCGTGATTCGACCAGCATTCTTGTTCCCGTCCTGCCCTCGTCGATGGATATTCACGCAGCATCACGGTGTATTGCCGATCTGTTGTTGGTTGCGAAAGTCGACAGGCGCGACCGCAAGCTTGCCGTTATCGCCAATCGAACGCGCAAAAATACCAAGAGTCTTGCCACGTTGATGCGATTTCTGGATTCACTGGGCATTCCTATCATCGCTGTACTGCGTGACACGCAAAATTTCGTGCGTTCAGCAGAGGAAGGTGTCGGCGTTTGCGAAATGCAGCCGTCGCGCGTCAGGCCCGATGTCGAGCAAATTGAAAAAATCACCGCATGGCTCGACGCCTGGCCTCAACGTCGACGGAAATCGACGTCATCCACCTCAACTAACAAACCGCCTTCTGCCGCACGAAAACTCCTGCGGCGCGCTCATTTCGGCTCCGCCTGAATCTCACCGAACAGATCAACGTCAATATTGCCGCCGCTGATGACGATGGCAGTCGTTTTTCCTGCCGTATCTAAATTGCCGGACAACACCGCAGCCAGGGCCACAGCACCACCGGGTTCGACGACGAGCTTCAGATTCTTGAAAGCGAAGCGAATGGCATCGCGAACCTCATCATCAGTGACGGTTAACACACCCGACAATAGCTTCTTGTTGATATCGAAAGTCAGAACACCCGGAGAGGGTGTTTGCAAAGCATCGCAAATGGATCTTGCTGAATCGTCAATTCGCAGGCGCTCTGCCGCAGCAAACGAACGCGCCGTATCATCGAAATCCTCCGGCTCCACCGCGTAAATTTTGGCGCTGGGTAACCTCGACTTGATCGCGATTGAACATCCTGACGACAATCCGCCGCCACCACAGGGAATCAACACCTGGTCGGGAGGCAATCCCAAGCTGTTTGCATCATCGGCCAGTTCCAGACCCGCCGTGCCCTGGCCCGCGATAATATGTTCGTGGTCATACGACGGTACCAACTCCGCATCGCGTTCCGCAGCGATCTTTCTCGCAATCGCCTCCCGGTCCCCCGCGTAACGATCGTACGTAACGACCTCGCCACCCAGCCGCTTGGTGTTTTCCAATTTGGCTTGAGGTGCGTCATCCGGCATCACAATAGTCGTCCGAATACCGAGCATCGAACCGGCCGCAGCCACGCCTTGAGCATGGTTACCGGAAGACCATGCAACGACGCCGTTGCGCGCCTGATCCGGCGTCAACTGCTTCAAACGGTTGTAGGCGCCGCGAATTTTGAATGAGCCGGTTACCTGCAAACACTCGGGTTTGATCAGTACTTTGCCACCTGCGATCTGATCGAGTTCGAAGCTTTGCAGCAATGGTGTTCGAATGCTCACGCCTTCAAGACGAGCAGCCGCTTCTTCAATGTCGGCGATTTCGACCATTAAATGGAGTCCGCCGCGAGTCGATCGATCTTTGCTGCACAAATAAAATCGTTGTCGGACAAGCCATTGATTGCATGCGTGGTGTAACTGACAGAACACGATCCATAATTCACTGTCAGCACGGGATGATGCCCTTCGACAATCGCAATCCAGGCCACAGCATTTGCGAATCCGAGGCTACGACTATAGGCAGGAAACTCGAAAATGCGTTCGATTTGCAGACCATCGTCGCTGAGCGACCAGTCCGCATGCAGCGCTTCGAGCAGCGCGGCAGTTTGATCACTACGCAATGGCTCAACTCCACCCTCACAGGGCTTGCAACGCCGGTCGGCCAGATGGTCTGTCATGTGTCACTCCGGATTTCGAACAGGGCGCAACACTAACAATCGCATTGAAGATCCGCCACAAAAAAGGGCCGACCCATTACAGGCCGGCCCAGGTGGAGGCTCGAGATGAGCCACAGGGAAGTCTTTGAATCAGCGTGGGATGGACGCTACAGACTCAGCGTTATCGATAAACAGCTTGACGCTTACCCGGCGCTCCAACGCATAGCTATCGGCATCGGGCGCTTGTGCCACGACTTCACCGTGAGCCGAGCTGCTGATACGGGTCGGATGCACGCCAGCGGCAACAAAGAGCTTACGAACGAATTCAACGCGTTTTTCCGATAGTCCGTGGTTATACGTCTCATCACCGCGCTCGTCGGCGAAACCGTCGAGCTTGATACGTACGCCCGGCATACCGGCGAGGCTCGCGGCCATCTGCGAGAAGCGATCACCTGTCGTATCAGTCAGCGCGAACTCGTCGGTACGAAACAGCAGGTCCATATTAATACCAGCCTGCATAAGACTGATGAGTTCCGGGCTGGCGATATTCTGCAGGTGCTCGATTTCACCGCCAAGCTCTTCCACACCGCGCTCAAGATCGGCTACAGAATCCTCGGAATTCTCCAGCGAACTCTGCAGGTTTTCGATCCGTTCCGATTTGTTACCGAATGAGTCGCCCAATTTGCCGCCGATCGCGGCGCCGATAATCAAGCCAACAGGCCCGCCAGCCAGTGCGCCAATGACAGCGCCAGAGCCAACGCCGATATTTTCTTCTTTGGTGGGTTCGGCGTAAGCCGTTTGAGTGGTGAATGCCAGGATCGCAAGCGTGGCAAGGGTGGTCGTGTTACGCATAATCAATTCCTCCGAAAAATGATGGCCGTCTGTGGCCGGTTTCGGAATCAATTACACCGTTCAATAGGGGTCGGGAAGGGACTTGAAGGTGGAAAGCTTGCGATCAATTGTGATGAATAATGGCGTTAGGCTATGACCCGCCACTTAGGGCAACAAACGTACCGCCGTGGTTCGCACATACCGCTCTCATGAATGTTGCAAAACTCGCCGCCGTAGGGGGCACATTTCCTCCGAAACGTCCGGGGAAACCCACACCGTGAATTCGAACGAGGCGCTCGCCGTCGCGACCGGGTCGGTTGAGTCTGTCGATCGCAGCCATCGCCTTGTCAATGCTCCGGTTTCCCTGATAATCATCACCAAAGACATAAATACTGATTTTCTTGTCTTCCGCCCGAAAATCACGAATTGCCGCCTCGATACCGTTCACGGGATTACTGTCGCTGGTAGCGTTCCAGGTTCGCATGCGGGATACGATTGCCTGCCGCCGTCCCGGTGAGTCCGGCATCCAGCGCGCTGCAGTTTCCTTGAACATATACATGCCATCATCATTCATTACCTGAATACCTTTCACTTCAGGGTAGGCTGCCAACGTTTCCTGCAGCATCCTTTGCGCGAGATACCAGCTTCGATCGAGCATGCTGCCCGAGGTATCGATAACGAAGATGATGTACTCACTGTCGACCGGGATGCCGGCGACCGCATTTTCATCGGGGCGACGGTAAAAAGGTTGCAAGCGTTTTTGCTCTTCCGATAGTCGCTGTCGTGCGGCACTCAACTCACCAACGTCGATCGTTTCGTCTTCGTTTTCCTTGCTCGCCTTGTACTGCCCCTGAATCTTGCTGAGATCACCTTCCAGCTTGCCGAGATTCTCCTTCGTCGCGTGTGTTTCTTCCTGAACAATCTTGAGCGTTCTATCGAGGATAGTGGATGTGCCGCGAATCTCGAACAACTCCTTTTGCAACAACGCGATCAACTGCCTCAGGTCTTCGTCAGCTTCTTCGACGACAACAGGTTCGTAAATTTTGCTGAGCACCAGCAACAGGATGATCGCCCCGAAACCGCAGCAAATACAGTCGAGAAAGGACAGGCTGAAAGCCTCGATATTTCTGCGTCTTCTGGCCAATGCAATTTCCCCCTAGGGCCAGTCGTGGCTGACAGTCATGAATGAACCCTTCGTCTGCAGTGCGAGGGTCCAAAAGGATACCGCTGCCTGAGCATCGCCCTGCATCGGATACAGCATGATGTTGACCGGTATACCGCTGGGTATCAGCTGTCTGGCGGACGTGAAGTAATTGAGGCGTTCACCCGCGAGAACCTGCGACTTACTCGATGTCGGCGCGTCCATTGTTGGCATCGAGTCCGTCAACAATATCACATTGTCAGGCCGCGGCTTCATATCACGAATGACCTTGAACGCGGCATGCATGTTGGTGCCGTTTTTCGGAACCGTACCACGCAATGTTCGGAGAACAGCAGCGATCTGATCGGTATCGTCAGTCTTCAGCCAGAGACCATCGGTCCCACGTAGAACGGGTTCCGCGGTGTTGCTGAACATGTAGACTTGAAATTCCTTCGCGGGCTTCAGCTGCGTTGTCAGCCAGTCGACTGACGCAACAACTTGAAGCCACTTGACCGATTGCACTTGCTCCGATTCCGGCATGTTTCTGCGAATAAGAATATTAACAATAGTCTCATGCAGCATGCTTGCCGAACGATCGACCAAAATCAGCGTTCGGTCACCTCCGAGCTTAAGCCCGGTCAGGTACTGTCTGTCGCCTTCGCCTTTGAATGTCCGTGCGCGCTGTCCGAGCGCATCGGCTTCCTTCTGCATTGCCAGCAGCCGTTTGACTTCTTCCTCCAGCGACTTGATATCGGTCTGTAATTTTTCGATCGCTTTGATCTTGGCCAGCGTATCGTTATCGTAATTGGCGAGCTCCGCCTGCAATTCGGCAATCAGTGCCTTGATGATGGATATCTGGTCGTTCGCGTCAGCCTCTTCCGTTTCAAGTTTCTGAATAGACGTCCGTGCTAATGCCAGATTCTTGCGCCCTTCCAGGACCTCGATTTCGAGCTTGTCAGTCTCCGCCTGCAACGCCGCACTTTGGTCGGTCGTAATATCACTGTGCGAATTAATGATCATAAAAAACAGGATGACGGCGCCGAATCCGCAGCTCATGCAGTCGAGAAACGACATGCTGAATATTTCCGTTGAGCGTCGTTTACGAGCCATCGTGGTCTTCCGCGGAGATGAGTCGCAGCTCGAAACCCGGTGTGCCGATTCGAATCAAGTCGCCGGTTTGAAGCACGGCCGAGCCGTCGATCCGGTGGCCGTTCAGGAAAGTACCGTAGCGACTGTGGTCAGTAAGAATGAACTGCCCATTCTCCGGACTCACAACGCAATGCCGGCGTGAAACACCCGGCATCTCCTGCCGCAAATCGAGCCAGCGTTCGTTCTCGGCTGATTGCGAACCCAAGACCAGTGGCTCACGACGCAGGCTGAAGGCGGTGTGCCCAAACAGCAGGTGGGTCGGCTGGCCGCCATTGCGCCCGGCTTCCGCGCTCTCGACAATTACAGGAGACTGGTCCCAGGGCAAATGGCGTGACAGCGTAATACCACCCGATTTTTGCTCCGTAGAACAGCGTTTGATCAGTCCTCGTGCGGTCGCGCCAGCCTCAAGCAGGAATACCTCCCCGCCAACGCGTGTCTTTAGTGTGTCGGCGAGCCCCGGCATGCGCGCTGCACGATCGGATAGCTGAATGGCCGGTATTTCTTCGGAACGAAATAATGCTCGTAGACTGCTGACGATACTTTGATAAACGGGCGCCGCTGCGGCCACGAATGCCAAGGACTCGATTTCAGCCGTGTGGGTCGTACCACGATACTCAACAGCGACTGATACTACAGGGCCGCTGCACGCGGCCATCAGCCAATCTGGCATCCTCGCGCGCAGCACTTGCTCTGTTTCGGCCGTATGTAGCGGATCGAATCGCGACTGCTGAACAAATGCGTCGGCAATTGTCTTCAACCAGTTTTCATACAACAACAAAAGTCCGTTGTCATCGATGACCACTGAACGATCGACTTGCACCTGACCTTCCTGCATCAATCGCGTCAGGAGGCTCGAATGCAAGCTAAGATCAATATGAACGGGGACCGCGTGCTCGTAATGACGACGCGTCGCGCAGACCGCTGCGTCGGTCATCGCCATGACAGGAATATTCAGTTCCGCGGCGATACCGAGAAGAAGACCAAGATTTTCGTTGCTCATGTACGCCGGCACCGCGATCGCGAGCTGGTCGCCGGGCTTCGCAACGCTTTGCCAGATATGCTCTAGCTGCCGACTGACGAGATCCGCAGTACTCAATTGATGAAAGCGCTGGTCGGGCAGAGGATCGGTATGCAAATCCGACCAATAGTTGTTCTGTATACGACGTGGTTTGAGACTGGCATTCGAGTATGCCTCTGCACCGGTGACCAGGTGATCATCCTCCAGCAGTGCAAAACCAGGCTCGCGATAGAGAATTTTCTCGTCGTTAACGACCAAAATATCTGCGTCATTCAGATGTGCTGCCAGCAGTCCCATCGTCGATCGCTTCCTAGTCTGTCGTCAAATGGCGAATGACTTTTTCGTCACAGTAGTTTTCACTGTCGAAGACCAGACGCTCCTGTACCAACTGCAGCTGGTGCACAAGGAACATCAGAAAAATGCTGATGAGCAATGCGATAAAGGTCGAGTTGAACGCCACGCCGAGGCTTTGCGTTACACCCGCGATATCGCCTTTGACCGCCTTATCCGCCTGTGCCAACGCTTCACCAATACCGCGGACCGTGCCAATAAATCCAATGGAAGGAATAGCCCAGGAAATATATCGAATCATCGACAGTTCTGACTCCAGTCTTTCGGCTTCGGACTCACAAATCGTGTGTGTGCTCGTGGAAACGTCCTGGATATTGCGCGTGGAGTTGAATCGACGCAGGGCATTCAGTAAAGCGCGCGGCAGCAACATTTTCTGCCTGTCTTCGGGCAGCGCCTGGACCTGGCGAGCGAACTCGCGGGTATCCTCGGGCAGTATTCGCATTCCCTCTGCGACCGGAACGAGATCGACCTCCAGCAGGCGGCGTTCATGACCAATTTGAACCGCCTTGTAGCCCATGATTGCCAGCGCCCAGAACATCAGAATGAAGCACGACTCCTGCTCCAGGTCCTTTATGAGTACCCAGACACTTCGATCACGAACGTAATCCGGGTTCGCCTCTGCCAGCATAGTTTGCTCTTCGATGACTTGCGCGGCCGTCGGTCGTACGACCGACACATAAAAGGCGTGCACAATAATGATCGCAATAATGAGTGCGAATAGCTGGTAGACAAATTCGACGGGAATGTTCTTCTTTTTCATAGCAACAGACTCTGTGAAATGCGCATTAAATATCCGGCGGAAACGGAATGGATTGCTCAAACAAAACGTCATCGGTTGGCTTGAACACCTCTTCATCCTCTCCTGAATAATCGATCGGCTCATCCTCGAGGACCGACTCAATGAGTGCCTTTTCTTTCGCTTCCTCTTCCGCCTCGGTCAATTCCTCGACTTCTGCAGCGGAATCAGCGTCTGCCTCGTCCTCGGGTGTCGATTCCTGTGCCCAGACGGCCGTCGCCACGGCGAACGTGGCCAGCAAAATTAATCGGTACATTTCGGACCTCCTGTTAGCCCTTGTAGCTCCAGCCTCTAGTATCTGACACGAAAAGCAGGAGAAAGTCCCAAGCGATTCTAATCTACGTTGCGTGCAATTCGGAAACCGATATCGACGCGCGGTTCGCTACCATAGTCCCTGTAGCTCAGCCGCATCTCGGTGAATCCGGCATGTCTCCAGCTTGATCCACGAATAACGTGGCTCTTGCCTCTTTCTGGCCCGGTCGGGTCGACGACCGCCTCGGTAATGCCGGGCGTCGGAACGGTGTACCAATCATTGACCCACTCCGCGACATTGCCGCCGCCATCGAATATGCCCAATGCGTTCGCCTTGAATGTTCCAACCGGCGCTGTTGATGCGTAGCCATCGTTAAAATTCGGAATAATTGACGGCACCAGCTCGCGAGCAGTCAAGTCCGCGAAATTGCCACTGTCCTTGGGTGGCGGCCAGTTCTTACCCCAAGGAAATTTGCGAGGCGCGGAGCGCTCCGCATAACGAATTGCCCAGGCCCATTCGACTTCTGTCGGCAATCGATAACCATCCGTAAATGGATAAACGGGCACCCATCGGCCGAACTCCTGTTTATAGACCGGCGCACGCCCTTCTTTCTTACTGAGCCAGTTGCAGTACTGAACGGCGTCGGACCAGGTCACATTCGCGACCGGATTATTATCGGCTCCCATTGACAGGTGCACGCCCGAACCGGAATCGTGATTTTTCCTGAACTCGGCGAACTGCTTGTTAGTCACTTCATGCGCGCTGATCAGAAATGGGGACGCGACCGTTACCGGTCGAATGACTTCATTTGCGCGCCGGCCGCTCTCTGCTCGCGAAGCCCCCATGGAAAATGTGCCGCCTTCGACGCGCACCATCGTTTGACCGACCGCTGTCTGTTCACTGCGCGATACAGAATCACGAGCGATCGCCTGCAGAGAACGTAAATTCGCAGTGACCGTTTGAGGATAGCCGGGGCGCGGCGTAATCGTATTCGACCAGTCGCGGAAACCTTGTCGTTTGACCTCGATTCGGTGTGGCGCCGAACTCAAACGCAACGTCGTTTTGCCGGTACCGCGCGTGCGGCCGTCGACGTATACCGTCGCATCACCGGGCTTAACATTCACAGTCACCGTGCCAACTCGTGCTGACAAATCGACCGTGATGGACTCACTTGCCGCCGATTGCAGTCGCATACTTCGACTCGTGACGCCGTAACCGACCTTCGACATTCCGACTTGGTAGTCCACGTCAGGACTGAGCGACAAGGTGAGTGGCGATTGGCCGCGATATCGACCATTGACCGTGACGTTGGCACCGCGGGGAATTGTGTTCACTAACAGCTTCGCATTTGCGGCCAGCAGTCGGATGACCGGCAAGCTCTGGCCAACGTTCGGCTCGGCCACAATACTTCCATCCCAGGCGCTGAAGCCGTCTTTGATCACGGTCAGGTCGTGAGCTCCCTCGAGCAATTGAACGGTTGCCGGCGTTACACCAACTTCATCGTCGCCCGACAGAATCCTGGCCCCGGTCGGTTCTGAGCGGACTTCAACTTCGGCCCATCGTGGCGTTAGCTGCACATGCAGACTTTCGAGATCGTCGAGTCCCGTGATTTCAACAACATCCGTAAAGGGCAGGAATCGCTCGGATTCCACGCGAACGGAATGATCGCCAGGTTCAAGTTCGATCGGGCCGTAAGGTGCTTGACCGACTACCGACTCGTCCACAGTGACTACGGCTTCAACACGTGGTTCGGTCATGACGATAAGACGGCCCGGTTTTTTTCGCATTCTGAGCCGTACCGTCATCGACGGTTCATCGCCGACTATGAAGGTCTGAGCGACATCGTAGTAGCCGTCTTTCTCAACATTGACCGTGTAGTTACCTGTTCGCAGCAATACCCTGTCGCCGACCGGTAAGCGAAACCACCCACCTTCAATACTGAAAGCGTCCGGACTTCCCGGATCGATATCAAACTCAACCGACTTGGATGTGAACAACAGGAAGGACATCGATAACAAGGCAAACAGAGCGGCGCCGACGTAGTACTTCAGGCGATTTTGACTGTGCTCCTGCGACTGCGCATGTGTTTCTGCAGCCCGACGAAATGCGGTCGGCGCGATTGATTCTTCGTCAGGTCGACCGGTGTCATTTTCCTCAGCAGGCGGCTGCGTAACGTAAGCACTGTCCTCGAGGCGAACATCGATTGCGACTCCGGCATCGCCAAAGCTGATGCGAATTTCGCTGCCATAAAACCGCAAGACGTCACCGTCAACGAGACGGCGGCTGGCATCCAGAGCCGTCTCGTTAATCTGCAATGCTGTGTTGCGACCAACGGGCTGAACAATCGGTGATCCGTCAAGCAAATCCAATAGAGCAACGGGCTCGCCGCCCGGTCCCGGCAGACGCAATTGGCAATCACTTCCGGTACCCATGCGTAGCGGTAACTCGCTACTACCGAAGCTACGCTCACCGTCCACGTTCCTTATGATCAGCTTGTCGAAACTCAAATCTGCTCCTCGCATTGTACGACGACCGGCTGCATGTCGATTTCCGGCGCTACGCGAAATTCCAAACGAACGTCGCGATACCCTGGGCGCGACCCGGTGGCAACATAAGTACCCGGCCGCAAGCTCACTTCTTTTCGCATGAAGTTGCCCAGTCTACCAACCTTATAGATCGTAACTTCGGTCACATTGTCGGACACCATAGGCACTGTGAGTGCCGTCGCTGCGCGTTTCAACAGACGCGACAGCTCATCACGTTGCTCGCCAAGCCTCTGTCCTACGTCTTGCCGGGTGGTGATATTGACGACCAGCATGGTAGCTTCCTGCATTACTCTGGGGACGCTCAATCGATCCGGCTCAGCGATCAACTCGTCCAGCCGCGTATGCAAGGCGCTCATTTCGCGTCCACTTGAAAGACCCTCTCGGGCGAATGACAAAGTGTTGTCGACTTTGAGTATCTCCTCGTAGGTACTCACGACCGCTTCCCAATGCTCGTCCTGCTCCAAAGCCTTCGCTTCTCGCTCGAGCGTCGTTATTTCCTGTAATCGCAGGCCCTGCTCAACCTGCAGCAGACCATCAGCCGTCGCCTCCGATCCGGGAATAAGGCGTTCAGCGACGCGAAATGCGGCACGCGCCGCCAGGAAATCCCCCATTGCGATAGCCTCGAAGCCTTCCGACATCCGTGTTTCGAATTCAATCTTGGTTCGCGTCACCTGAACTCGCTGCAGGCCGTCGTGAGCAGGCTGCCACAAAGCATCCAGTTCGATGGCCTTTTCAAAGCTGCTCTGGGCCGAATCGAGTTCGAGGTCCTCTTCGTAGTCCATACCCTGTTCCACGAGCCTCAAAACCGCCTCCAGATTGCGAGTGCGCTCGTAACCTGCCAGCGCCTCAGGATGGTTAGGCGTGATTGCAACGGCCAGCTCATAAGCGCTGAGCGCCGCAAGCCGGTCACCCGCTTCAAAGGCGGCGACCGCGTCGCTATAGGCTGTCTCGAAGGTCGGTTCGATCCTTGCGTAGAGCGGATCGAGTATGGTCAACGCACCGAGATAAAGCTCCTCGGCATAAGCGAAGTCCTTTTCCAGGTAGGCCTCGTCACCGCTCGCATACATTTCCCTTGCCGAACGATGTTCGCGAACGGCCCAACGTTCAATGCCGCGGCCCTCGAGCACGTCAAGGGCCGAGAGCAACTCGCCAAGCGACAGTTCGGCGTTAAACCGCGCTCGAGCTTCTTTGTCCATGTCACTCAGGTCGGCCGAGTTCGTAGAGAATGACAATGACTCGTCATCGGCACTTCGTTCAATGGGCGCATTCGCCGCCCTCCGAATTCGCTGACGAACTTCGGAGTCAACGTAAACCTCAGGCCGATCCTCTCCCTGACCCTCAATGGCAGGCCGCAAAGACCCGGTGGGTTTCTCGACCACCACGGAATCCGAATCCGATTTATCGGAGACGCTTTTCGGCAGCATAAAAATGACGCCGACGAGAACGAGAATCAGAACGCCGAACGCAATACCCACCGTTTTCGGTTTTAGACCGGCCGCGTCATCAACGGAATTTTTCGGCGACTTTGAATCCCCGCGTGAGGCGGGATGAATTGACGCAACGGATTCGATGACTACGTCGTCGACCTTCGGTACAGCGGTACCGCGAACGCTCGAAGTTTGCGCTGCGAATCCCGCCGCTAACAAGCGTTCCTCGATGTTCTCTGCAGTGGGTCGTCTTTCAGCGTTCTTGTCGAGCATTTCTGCAACGAGCGCGGCAACCGGCTCTGGTAATTGCGTACCGTCTGCGGCCCGTAACGGCGGCGCTTCGATCGACTCGATTTCTTGAGCGACGTTTGACGGATTCCAGGGCGGCTTGCCGGATATCAACTCGTACAGCAGGCTACCCAACGCGAAGATGTCATCCGCCGGTGTCGCTGGCTCACCGCGCAATGACTGCGGGCTCTGCGCTATGGGCGAACCGCCGGACCCGGCAATGCCGGCAACGCAAGAAACGCCGAAGTCACTTAGATACGGCGCTCCATTCGTGTCCAGCAACACATTGGAGGCTTTGATGTCACGGTGAACCAGGCCCTTGCCGTGCACATAGCTCAAAGCGCGAAGCAACAGACCAACAGGTCCCAGAATATCCGCTACAGCCGCACCGGTGAGAACGCCGATATTCGGGCCGTCAATAAACTGCTGACTGAAAAATGCTGTGTCGTCGTCGGCGTGGAACTCAAAGATACGAACAACGTGCGCGTGCATTAAACGAATACTGGCCTGCCACTCGTCACGCAGACGCGCTGCATTTCCTGGATCACCACTCATGATCTTCAGTGCAACCGACGCTTTCGTCAGGCGGTCCTTGGCCAACCAGACATGCGCATCGAGATCACCGCCCAATCTACGAACGAGCGTGTATCGATCGGCTAGCTGAGTGCCTTGTTTAAGTTCGAGCATAAGTGGGGCAGCTTACCCGGTCGGTTCCGGGGCTCGCGCCGGGGCGCCAACTTCGACGGTCGAAGTGAAACCGGTCTCAGCTTCATGGATCTCCTTAAGCAACAAACGCCAGCTTTCGTACTGCGCTTGTGCCGTTCCTGTCAGTCGGCGCTCCTGACCTGCAACATTAACAACCATCGGCGCAGCTTCATTGCCGAACGACTCCGAGAGCTCCGCGATGGCGTCGAGATGCAGTCCGGCATCACGATTTCTTTTGATCGCATTAAACACGGTGTTCAGGCCTCGAGTAATCCCCTGATATTGCAAAGCCCGGTTGATGTTGTTGGTGTTGCGACTACTGGAGCCACTCGTATCTATCTGTGACGATCCGGCGAGTACAATGACGCCAACAAGAGCCTGCATTTTTGCGGACCGCTTTTCCTGTCGAAATTTCACGGTTTCCGCTCGCGAGTTCTTGCGCCAGTTGCGGTACGGAATTGCGATGCCGTAGTAGTAGTTTGCGTAGTGTTCGTTGAGGGTATCGACGACCAGACGGTCGCGTTCGCGAATCTGGCGCATACGTGCCACCGAGGGATCATTCTCGGCGGGCAGACGGACAATGCTGGAGATGCCGTTCTTGTTGTCCGCTAAATAAGCGTTGTAGGCGGCCGGTGACATATCCCGGAAGAATTTCAGTTCTGCAATCTGTCTCGTCTGTTGCAGTTGTTTCGCTGCCAACTCTGTCGCGTACAGATGCAGGTCGTTTGCAAAATCATTGAAGACTTTTTGATACGGGTCGCGTCGTCTGTCACGCCGTTTTGAGTAGGAGGTCAAGCCGGTTTGCGCTTCATAGGATTTGCTAAACCAGTGTCGACCGGCTGCGTCATATACGGAGATCGCTATCTTGATGTACTCGCCATCGGATTTTTCGATCGCGCCCCAGACAATGACATCCGTATAAGCGCTCGTTGACGGAACAACCCGTACCGCGCCCCAATTACCAGTGCCTTGCAAGGTCGTCTTCAGGTGGTAGGGAATATACTTGGCTTCCGCGTTACGTATGTCGTCGTAGATTCCCGTTTTCTCGGGGAGATTACCCTCAGGAATCCGCGCGTCAAATTCGACGATTCCGACGTCCAGTAATAAGGCTTCGTCTACGGACGATGTCGCCAATACCAATTGGGTCTCTTCGGCAACGACGAGTTCTTGCACTGCGCAGCCCGATACAGAAACCACGGTGATAAGAATGGTGAGTAGAAGTCTAATCATAATTGGTCGTCAGCCTATTTCATGCCACTGTATTTGCGGTACTCCTCCCAGAGCCGTTCACGCAGCTCAGGATCTTCTTCCGCCAGTGCCGCTTCACGAAGTTGACGCGCCACAATATCATCGAAGGCATTCACTTCGATATCATCTGGCGTCCGAGACTGAATCTCCTGATCGCTCATGCCATCGAGCGGACCGGCTTGACTCTCTCCGCTTCCTGCAGCACCACCGGCCCCACCGGCGCCCGCTCCACCACCGGAGGATGCGCCCGCTTCCTGTTCACCGAGACTAATTGAGCCACCGGCGCCGCCGGATCCGTCGCCGAATCCTTCTGTGTCACGACCCACCGACGAAACCTGGCGTTGCTCCTCGCCCAGCGCCTCATCGAAATCACCGACTGATTTATCAAGTTCTTCGCCCAGCTGCTCTGCACGTTCCGAGTCGCCTGGAAACTCACCGACATTGCCTGCCTGGTCACAACCTGAGCTGCTATCGTTTCCACCACCAAAGCCGCCGCCGGTGATTCCGCCATCGGAACAATCGCTTCCGTTGGCACCACCTGCACCACCCGTACCGGCGCCGCCGGCATTGGCGCCGGGCGTGTCACCGCTGGGCATACTGCCACCACCACCGGACTGGCCGCCACCTTCCATGCCACCGCCAGACGAACCACCACCGGATGAACCGCCACCTGATGAATCGCCACCGGACTGGCCGCCACCTTCCATGCCATCGCCCGATGAACCGCCACCCGATGAACCGCCGCTCGGCGGCGTTTCGCCGCCGGAGGAGCCACCGCCAGAGGAGCCGCCGCCAGGCATGCTGACACCACCCGGCATACCGATACCGCCGCCTGGAGGCCCGATCGCGGTGGATCCCATACCTCCGCAGCCAGCAACAATCAGGGCCGAAACCGCGATAGCCAGGCAGGTTCGAGTCGTTTCGATAGATCTTCGGGCAGTTTTAGTCGGTTTCATTGTCGTCGGCCTCGCTAATATCTATGGGTTTGAGCACCAAAAGGGCCGTGGAGTTCCGCAATCAACTCGTGAATGCTGCTTATTCACGATGATACTCCCCTTCGCCCGGTTCATCATTACTTGCATCACGGACTTATGTATCTTCAAACGGCCTCAGCATGGAATATAAGTATTTGTTTTTGCTAGATTTAGTAGCCTCATGGTTTTCGAAACAGAATAAGCGACAAATCGTCCGGCTTACTCGGCTCTCCATCATGGGCTTCTTGCATTCGCAAACTCGCCAGATCGGTCACGTCGCGAACGGCGTCCTTTAGAGGCCCCTTCCGAACGAAATGAATGATCTCATCGACGTGAACGTTGTCCATCAGGCCGTCACTGGCAACCAAGACGGTATCTCGGAGATCGAGTTCTACGGATGCGCCGATATCGATCCGCATGTCCGCAGTGCCGATAAAATTGGAGACGAGATGACGCTCCTCGTGATGCAGCGCCTCACGTTGGTCGAGAAATCCGGCTTCGACCGCAAATCCGGTCGGTGAATGCGCGGTTGTCTGCAATTTGACCAGTCCTCTTTGTCCAATAACGATCGCCTCCGAATCGCCGACCTGATAGGAGCGCACCAGCCTTCCTTCCAGCGTAATAACTGTCAGCGTCGTTGCTGATCCGTTGGCAAGCCCGAGCACCGCGGAATTGGCGGCCTCGATGCCGTTTAGAATCGCCGTACGCAGCAACATCGTCTCTTCCATCGCTACCTGTAACGACTCCGCTAAGGTATTAACGGCTGTGAGCGACGCGCGTTTACCGGCGGGCAGGCCGCCGGCGCCGTCAGCAACGGCGAGCACCGCTGCGGCGGGTCCATAGGGCAGTATCGCGACAGTATCTTCGTTCTCGGTTTCTTTCTCAGGATCACGGCGGGGGTAGGCAATCGCATGTCCGCCGGCGACATCCATTTCGACGATATCCGGCTCGGTCGCTCCATCTAGGATTGTCATATT